>Ga0315280_10002496_pt1 | contig 29761 bp, 29 predicted proteins | sample YL17G06_40_MG_FD_203697 | JGI IMG/M metagenome (GOLD analysis project Ga0315280, IMG submission 203697) | Sediment microbial communities from Yellowstone Lake, YNP, Wyoming, USA - YL17G06_40 | ecosystem: Environmental > Aquatic > Freshwater > Lake > Sediment | place: USA: Wyoming | collected... | reverse complement strand
GAAAGCCTAAACTTTAGCGATGATAGAAATAGACGGTTCAATGGGAGAGGGCGGAGGGGCTGTGCTACGAACAGCGCTAGCGTTGGGCGCGGTTAGCCGGCGCCCCGTCCACATATGCAACATACGCACAAAACGGGAGAAACCTGGCCTGCAGCCACAGCACCTCCGAGGAGTCGAAGCCCTTGCCAAGCTAACGAACGCCAGAATCGAGGGGGCAAATCTCAACTCAACTGAGCTAACTTTCGAGCCCATGACCATAGAGGGGGGTAAGTACAACATCGACATAGGCACTGCGGGCAGCACCACTCTCATACTACAAATTTTGATGCCTGCAGCGGCCTTTGCGTCTAAACCCGTCGAGGTTGAAATATGCGGGGGTAGCGACAATCCGATGGCACCTCCCATCGACTTCATGAAAAACGTCACGTTACCTACTCTACAAAAAATGGGTTACAGAGGCGAGGTCGGATGCGTTCGGAGAGGTCACTACCCAAGAGGCGGGGGAATCGTACAAGCCCGCATCGAGCCTATAGAAAAACTACAGGCACTCATGCTTACTGAACCAGGAAAGGTGGTTAACATCTCCGGCCTAGCCCACTGCGTCCGTCTGCCCTCTCACATCGCAACCCGGATAGCCCACGCCGCAAGCAGAACGCTGGTCAAAGCAGGTTACTTCAGAGTCCAAATCAAGACCGAATCCCACCCTCCAACCCAAGATCCGCACCTCGGGCCCGGAGCTGGAATAACGCTTTGGGCTGGAACCAATAGCGGCGCGATTTTGGGGTCGAGTTCTTTGGGCAGACCGGGGAAACCAGCTGAAAAGGTCGGACGCGAAGCAGCTGGGGGCCTAATAGAGCAACTGAAAACCGGTTGCGCGGTCGATCTCAATCTCACAGATCAACTCGTTCTCTACCTCGCGATGGCTGAAGGTACTTCTGAAATAACTAGCACAGAGCTCACCTTACACACCCTTACCAATATAGCGCTGGTTGAGCAGATTCTGGGTGTAAAATTCGAGGTTCGGGGTCAGCAGAGTCAGCCGGGGCGGATACGTGTGGAAGGGTTAGGACTTCATCCTGGGCGCCCCGTCACGATATGATGCGTAGCAACATCATCGCGAAGAATATCATGAATACCAAAAGCGAGAGGTGAACTGGCCGCCATTTTCTTTTGACATGAGGAGGACATCTTACCTTTTTGGGAAGGACAAGTATCCACAGCTCAAGGATCATTGCCCCGAGGGCCAGTACAAAAAGCGTGAAACCTATCTGGGAAGACATGGTGTGGGGGGAATACGGCAGAAACAAAAGTAAAATGAATATCCCTACAACGATGCCGATTATCCTTTTCTTCGATGCCAATCCTGTCTCATTCCAGACAAACTTCAAATCTCCACGCATGCGGTTGAAACCACGCGCCGCGATCAACGCATAGAAGAGCCCAACCGCCACCAAAAAGACCGCAGCAACTACTGGCGTCGACAAGAAAATTGACCCTGTCGATGGAGAGACATATGCCTCTATCGGCGCGGCGAGGAATACGAGAAAAGATCCGACCGAGAAAAGTATGGCGAAATCAAACAGCAACATTTTAATCGTGCGCCTGTGTTTGATGATCTCTCGCTTTGTCAACTTCCACGACCAATTTTTTCCCTTTTTGTCCGTAATCGCTGCAAGGCTTCCCAGCCCTCTCCAGAAATTCCAAGCCACGCGAAGAGAAACTGCCGCGATGATGTAGATTCCCGTGAGCTCAAGCAGACCGTGAATGAAAATCACGGCTGGAAATGCCAACACGCTTTCTGGCCCATAGCGATAGTAGTTGTAGGTGATAGACATCCCGATCATGTAGTTAGTTGCCACCGAGGTGTTGAAACCAAAGTACGTGGGGGTCTCGAGCGCACAGGCCCCTGCGACCATTAGGTTGTTGGACCAATAGTACTGGGTTCTTGCCCACTCATCCATTATTACAATATTCCCGATTGCGTTCTCGTACTCTTGAACCTCAGGATTTTGGACGAACTCGGCGGGGGTGAACACCAGCATATAATACACGGTGCTGAGGATCATCACCGTGAAGGCCACTATCACAACAATGCTAATTGCTGATGAACTCCGCCTGAAGGCACCAAAGACCGCTCTTCTGACGCTCACAGGTACCCGACCTACTTCGATGTGGTGCGGCGCCCGTAGATGTCCTCCGGCCTGAACTTCCGCTTCAGCACGGTGACAAGCCTGCCCTGTTTGACCTCACGGTAGAAACAGGAACGGTAGCCCTCATGGCACGCGGCACCCACCTGCTCGACATCAAACAGCAAAACATCGCCGTCGCAGTCCACCAGCACCTTCCGCACCTTCTGGTGATGCCCGGACTGCTCGCCTTTCAACCAAAGTTTTCGGCGCGAGCGGCTCCAGTAGTACATCAGACCGGTGGTCAGAGTTTTAAGAACTGCCAGCTTGTTCTGCATCGCCGCCATCAGCACCTCTTTCGTTTTGAAGTCACGAACTACAGCTGTGACAAAACCACTTCTAAATTTCAACGCCTTGACGACCGCCTGAGCTTGGGCCATAGTTAGTTTCAACTTATCACTTTCTCCTCCGCCGTAGCTCCTCCATCACTTCTTCCAGCTTAACTCCTTTCACCACGGGCAATACCATCGCGTGGAAGATCAGGTCGGCCGCCTCGTGCACTACCGCCCGTTTCTCACCCTCTTGCGCGGCCTCGACCAGCTCACGCGCTTCCTCGTCTATCTTCTCCAGCACTCTACCACTCGCAAGCAGGCGGGAAACGTAGGAGCTCTCTTTTGGTCTATCCCGACGGTCCTCGATCACGGCGAACAATTCATCAAGTATTTCAGTTCCCATTTTCACGCCTTCCTGGATCTTTCCTTGATGCTTCTGGCGTGCCCAGGAAGCCCCTCTACCTCAGCTAACTGCTCTACTATCCCAGCCACGCGCTTCAGTCCTTGTTTGGAGAGTTCCTGTACGGTAGGAAGTTTGACGAAATCAAGCACCGAAAGGCCAGAACGTCTCTTGGCCGCGCCACCTGTCGGCAAGATGTGGTTTGGCCCTACCGCGAGGTCCCCTGCAGCCACGGGTGAGTAGGCGCCAACAAATATGCTTCCAGCGTTTTTTACCCGCTTAAGCAGCCTCCGTGCCTGTTTCGCCATCAGCTCGAGGTGCTCCGGAGCATAAGCATTAGCAAACTCAATCGCCTCATTCAAGTCCCGTACCACAACTATCCGACCATAATTCTTCAGCGCCTTGAGCATAACCCCTCTGCGCGGATTCTCTTTGAGCATCTCTTCCACGAGTTCCTGAACCTTAGACGCTAGCTCCTCTGAGGTTGTCACCAGCACAGCCGCCGCATACGCGTCGTGCTCGGCTTGGGAAAGAAGGTCTGCTGCGATGAACCTCGGTTCTGCTGATTCGTCCGCGATGACGAGAACTTCGCTAGGACCTGCGACAAAGTCTATGTCGACTTTTGCAACTACGACCTGCTTCGCCGCAGCGACGTAAACGTTTCCAGGGCCCACAATTTTGTCCACTTTCGGCACTGCACCCGTCCCGTACGCCATTGCCGCTATCGCTTGGGCCCCGCCTACCTTGAACACGGCGTCTACACCCGCCACTTTGGCTGCCACGAGCACGGCGTCATCCACCTTTCCGTCCTTGCCCGGCGGTGTACAAACGATGATACTTCCAACGCCTGCCACCCTCGCCGGAATCGCCGCCATTAGCAGGCTCGACGGATATCTCGCGAGCCCTCCCGGAACGTAAACACCAACGCTCTCGAGCGGCCGCACGAGCTGCCCGGCCTTGATACCTGGGGCGAGCTGCGCCACCCATTCCTGCGGCAACTGCTTGAGGTGAAACTTCTTTATCGCCTCGGCCGCTATTTTAATCGCTTTCATCGTTGCCGTGTCGAGTTTTCTGAACGCCAATAGGAACTCTCTCTCACTCACCCTGAGCTTATCAACGCTGGACTTCACTCCATCGAAACGCTCGGTGTACATCAACAGGGCTTTGTCACCGCCTTTTCTAACATCTGAGATTATCTCCGCCACATTCGGAATGACGGAATCCACATCCAGCTCTGAGCGCTTTAGCAAGGCCTCACGCTCTTTCTGGGAACACTCGCTCAATTTCACTATTTTGAGGAGCTTCAACTACCGCACCTCCACCCCTCGTTCGCGAAGGTAGTCTTTCACCTGCTTCACCGTATAAGTGCCGAAGTGGAAGATACTGGCAGCCAAGGCGGCATCAGCCTTGCCTGCGGTCAACGCATCGTAAATGTGCTCCAGTTTTCCAGCGCCACCCGAGGCGATTATCGGAATTCCCACAGCTTCGGCTAGCGCACGAGTGCCATCGATGTCGTATCCGTCCTGTGTGCCGTCGGTGTGCACCCCCGTGTAGAGGATTTCTCCCGCGCCGAGCGCCTCAACCCGCCTCGCCCACTCAATCATGTCTGCACCCGTTGGTTTCATCCCACCGCTCACATAGACCTCCCACTTGTCTTTTCCGACCAGTTTGCCGTCGATTGCGCACACCACGCTCCCGCTTCCGAACTCGCAGGACATTTCACGCAGTAGTTCCGGTGTTCTGACCGCAGCCGTGTTTACCGAGACCTTGCTAGCCCCAGCATCCAAAACTGCTCTTGCATCCTCGACGCTCCGTATGCCCCCGCCAACCGCCAGCGGGATCGAAATTGCATCTGACACCCTTCGGACAACTTCAAGCAACGTCGGCCTGTTCTCGGGGGTTGCGGCGATGTCTAGAAGCACCAGCTCGTCTGCCCCGTCTTTCTCGTAGCGCTTGGCGTACCCAGCTGGATCGCCGACTTCCTTTACGTTCCTAAATTTGACCCCTTTGACGAGCTTACCGTGGAGCGTGTCTAAGCATGGTATTATGAGTTTTGCTGGCATAGGAATATCTCCTTCTTGTTCTTCCAACTTCTGATATCAAGATTCTGATATGTGGCAAAATTTTGAGACAGTGACAAGCCTTTATCAGTTAGTTTATAACGGACGGGAGCACGCCCAAGCGCTCTTCCCTTACTTTCTCCACCACCAATTTTCACAATTAATTCTCGCTCAACTAGTCGTCTGAGCCATTTTTGTGAAGCTCCTGTACAGTGCTTCATCTCTTTTGCGATAGCGGAACTTGTTATTTCACCTTGGACGCTTTCTACTTTGCCAGCGGCTTTTAGAGCACCTAAGAAACCGAAACCGCTCTTCGCTTGATAGATTTTGATTCTACTTATGTAGTTTCGTAAAGCGTTTTGTTTGTACTCGATGTCAAAACCTATTTCGCGTTCGAACTTATCCAAATCAACTTTTCCGCTGATGCTAAGTACCCATTTTAGCCGCTCTCCTTCCAAACCCTTCCTAACGGCTTTATAGTACTTTACAGGATAAGGTCCGTTCGTCCTTATGCCAAACCTTGTCCAAAGCATCCACCCCACATCTAAAAGTCGTAGAGGCGCATATCGCTCGTAATTTTCTTCATCTAATTTTCCGGCTTTCAATTTTTTCTTGATATCTGAAGGCAAAGTGGTAATGTCAATACTTTGGGGCAGGTTTATCATACCTTTCTTTTCGTTTGCATCACTCTCGTCGCTAAAAAATTGTCTCAAAAAAATGCGCGGGATGTTTATGTCGTTCGACTTTTTTATCCAACTGGGAACACTTGGATTTGTGTAAACTTTCGGTCCAAGAGGTAACCCGACTTTTTTTAAAATCATTGCCAAGGCTTGAGGGTACCGCACCTCTTTGCCGCGATATATCTTATTAACCGGGATGTTACCGACGACTTTTTGAATGCTTTCATTAACTTTTGTTTGCAGAGTTGTGTCTGGATTTATGTATGAGGCCACATTATCTCCAAGATATCCGTCACCAAGAATGGCTGCTATAATACGTGCGCCATCTGCGTTTTCAAAGTCAAGTTCTTCTGTACCCTCTTTGATTTTTATTGTCACAGCCGAGTTGCCTTTCGTGCCCAGCTTAAACCCACTGACATGCTTTTTTATCTCATTTTGATATTTACAGTTGCTTTGGTCTCTGAGAAAAACGCTTAACCGCTGCAAAAAAAGGTAAGGAATTGTTCTATTACCATTTCGGTATTTAAGAATGGTGGATTGGGGTACTTCCATAAGCCTAGCGAGCGCAGCCATAGAGCCAGCCGATTGACACGCGATTTCAAACAGTCTTTGACTAAACTCGTTTGAAAGCATTACACGGAGAACCTCTGGCGCCAAATCCTCGCAAAGTCTAATTTTAGACTTGTAGTTTCTGATATTATCAGCCCCGTTCTTTTCTTGATCAGATTTCTTAAGCAACTTTGAGGGGGAGGGGTCACCGAAAGTGATATATAAACTATTTAAAGGGTCGCTGAAAATGACGCAGTTTGAGGCTGAAACTAGTGGCAACTACAGAACCCCCTTCGTGCTCGGCACTCCTCGCCTCCGGGGCGTTCTGCGCACCGCTCGAGCCATAGCCACTCCCAACGCCTTGAAGATCGCCTCCGCCTTGTGGTGGTCGTTCCTGCCGCGGATAACCTTCACGTGCAGGTTGAACTTCCCATTCGTCACCAGCGTCTGCAACAGGTGCACAACCAAGTCACTGCTGAGGTCGTCCAACTTCCGCTTTGCGAACTTGGCCTCTATGTCCGGGAAAGCCCTCCCACCTAGGTCAACCGCTGCCATCACCAGCGCGTCGTCCATGGGAACTATCGCGTCACCCATGCGCTCGATCCCGAACTTTCTGCCTAAGGCTCGCTCGATGGCCTCGCCCAGCGCTATCATGGCATCTTCGGCTATGTGGTGCTCGAAGTCGCCACGAACTTTGAGGTCAAGGTCAAAGCAGCCGTGCTTGGCGAAGCTCGCGAGGAGGTGGTCGAAGAACTTGATTGTTGTGTCAACTCTTGCCTTCCCGCTCCCGTCTAGGTTGATTCTTACACTAACATCTGTTTCCTTCGTTTTTCGCTCAACCTTTCCAATTCTCATCTCCTGCCACCTCCATCGCCTCTTTTAACGTGAACTTACGCTCGTATAACGCCATCCCGACAATCAGCCCGGCCGCACCTGTTTCCCTTGCTGCACGCACATCGTCCAGTGCCCCCACCCCGCCAGATGCGAACACCGGTACACCGATGGCGTTAGTAAGTTCTCGGATTTCACGCACAGCTATGCCGCGCATCCTCCCCTCGACATCCACACCCGTGTACAACAGCGACCCCACACCCATCCTCTCAAACTCTTTTGCCAGCTGGAGCGCTGTTTTTTCGGTCTGAGCCCGCCAGCCCTCGATGGTCACCTCCCCAGATCGAGAATCAAGCGCGACCATGACCCGCTCGCCGCCTGCCAGTCCCACCAGTTGTCTGACGAGTTCTGGGTTCTTGACCGCCGCGGTGCCCAAAATTACTCTTTCCGTGCCTATCCCCAGGAGTTCGTTCGCCCGCTCAAATGTCCTGACGCCTCCTCCCACTTCCACGCTTATCCTGACGTTGGCAAGAACTTCGGCCACGCTCTCTAAGTTGTCGCCGGTGCCCATCGCCGCATCCAAGTCGATCACATGCAGGTAGCTTGCGCCCTCGGCAACCCACCGCTGCGCCTGTTCAACCGGGTCGCCGTATACTCGCTCGGTCTCTGGTCTGCCGCCGACTAGCTGCACGCACCGCCCCTTCAGGATATCTACGCTCGGTATCACGAGCAACTTTTACACCTCCACAAATTTTCAGGGCAGCACTCGTTCTATTGGTATCACTAGGATGTCTCTAGCTCCCGCTAACTTGGCACGTTTCACGACATTGTAAACTTCAGCTTCATCGACGACCGCTTGAACCGCCAGCATCGGTTCCGCGGCTTCGACACGAGAGACGGTTGGCCCTGCCATTCCTGGCATCACCTGCTTTATTTTCTCTAGCTTGTCTTCGGGCACGTTCATCAATACCAACTTCTTCCCTCTTGCCTTGACCACGCTGCTCATGGCCGTAACGATATCGTTGATCTTGGCTTTATTCTCACGCAAACTTTTTCGGTTGGCTATCAATCTTGCTGAACTCTCCAAAATCGTGTCAATTACCTTCAGCCCGTGTTCGCGCAGAGTTGTGCCGGTACTTGTTATGTCGACGATCAAATCCGCCAACCCAATCAATGGCGATATCTCAGCGGCCCCTGTGATGTCGACTAGTTCAACCTTGATTTTCTTTTCTGCAAAATACTGTTTGACGATTGTTGGAAATTCGGTCGCTACCCTTGTGCCTGCTTTTATGTCGCGTACTGTTCTGATGCCAGACTTCTCACTCGCTGCTACCACCATCCGAGTGAAACCATAAGATAGGTCCAGCAACTCTACGACATCACCGCCGCTCTCTCGCACCAGGTCGTAGCCGGTGATGCCCAAGTCGGTCGATCCTCCAGCGACGAAATCTGGTATGTCTTCAGCCCGTACGAATACAAGTTCGATTTCGGGGTCGTTCGTCTTAGCGAAGAGCTGGCGTCCGTTTCTGCTGATTACTCCAATCCCAGCATCTTGGAGCAGCTTGATGGTCGTTTCCTCTAGGTGTCCCTTTGGCACGGCAATTTTCACAACCATTTTTTACCTCCTTTAAATTTTTTTATCGCGTTTACAAGCTTTTCGTTTTGTTCGGGTTTACCAACGCTGATTCGGACCCAACGTGGCCCAGCGCCCTTGAAGTTTGTCAACTCACGAATTAAGATCCCCTCACGCGCTAGATAGTCGCATAGTTTTGTTGCATCCGTTCCTAGAGGTGTGACGTCCGCCATTAAGAAGTTCGCGTTCGATGGCAACACGCGCAGACCCGGCTTTGAGAGTTCCCGGCGCAGGTACGCGCGGTTTTTCTGTATTGCACTTACAACCCTGTACATATAGGCCTTGTCGCTCAGAGCTGCAACCGCGGCAACCTGAGCTATGCGGTTGACGTTGAACGGTGCGCGAATGCTCTCCAGCACTTTGATCAGCTCGGGATTTCCGATGGCGTATCCGATCCTCAGGCCAGCGAGCCCGAAAGCCTTGGAAAAAGTCCTGAGCACGAGCAGGTTTTCGAACTTCGGTGCCAGCTTCGCTACGGAACGTCCATCGAACTCCACATACGCTTCGTCGATGATGATCAGCTTCCCGCTCGCCAGAAGATCGCGCAACCCCTCCAAACTTATGCCGTTGCCCGTGGGGTTGTTCGGCCTCCCAAAAAACGCCAGCTTTGCCCCAACGAGAGCACGCTTGAGTTCTTCTACAGGCCATTCGAAATCGGGCAAAGCGAAAAATTTCGGTATCCCTCCGTTGGTCCTACACGCCAGCTCGTACATGGCAAATGTTGGTAGTGGGATAAGCGCCTGATCTCCGGGATCCAGAAAAGCCTTACAAGTCAGTTCCATGAGCTCGTCGGAACCGTTTCCGATCGTCACGCACTCGGCCTTCACGCCCACGTAATCAGCTATCGCGCTTTTGAGCTTGGCAGCACGTGGGTCCGGATACAGGCCTACTCGGGCCACTTCACGCTTGACCGCCTGAAGCACGCGCGGCGATGGTCCGTAGGGACTTTCATTGGAGGCCAAGCTGATGGCTCCCGGTGCCCTGACATCGTATTCACGGGCCAAGGGATATGAAACCCTTGACTTAAGCATCTCCCACACACGTTTCGAAATCATTTTCTGTCCCCACCTACATAGCGTTTCCACATATAACTCCGCTGGAATGTAAGTTCGCTGGGGACGCCCGCACGCTTCAATACCTCCTCAGCTTCGTCCAAGCCCTGGGTCCGGACGAGATCTTTCGCCACTTTACTTATACGGTCAAATATCACCCGAGGGTCGAAGTAGAATGTTATCGCAGCCATCGGAGTCAACTTAACCTTACGATATCCACCACGAATCTCTATTTCACCCGTGAGTCCCCGAGCCGCTTTAACGGCCAAAGCGCTCGACTCCGTCTTTGTTTTAGGGATCACTTCGTCGAGCGCCTCTAAGTCCTCGGGGGTTAAACCTCTGGCTCCCAAGAACCCGCCGTACTCCGCGATACGCGCAACCTGCCGGGTGAACTGCTGAAAGCTGAGTTCGCCATCGGTGCAGCACCCGAGTACCCCAAGCAACGCAGGTACCTTCAAGTTGACCATCGCAGCGAGCAGCATACTATCCGCCAACATACTATGAAGGCCCCCCTCCGAACCCTCGGCCAGAACATCTCCACCTACATCGACACCCACAAACAAGTCCACGCCGAGTTTCTCAATCGCCTCATTCAAACCATCAATTATCCCCCGTACCCCGCAGTTAGGATCTACAAGAACAGTCTCCTCCTTGAGCACCTCGGCCACGACTGACTCTGTGAAACGGATGCCCTTGGTCGTTCGCGTTCGGGCATTTGCGAGACCTACACTCATCGACAGTCGTTTAATCTCGACAATTTCTTCCATCTTGCGTGGCCCTGGCTCAGGGTCGTTCACATACCGCTCCCAAGTCAGCCCACCGACGAGCGTTCGAATGCCAAGCCAACGCAAGTAGCGTGAGGTCGGTAGAGTTCCCACTACATCGCCTCCACCGCCTATTCCAAGGACAAGCGCATAGCTCGATTCCTTCACGAGCACTTCCAAGGACTTCCCCATACTTTTCCCACCACAAATTTGTCATTTTTGTATATAAAGTTTACCAATTTATCAAAAAAGTGTAAAATATTTCCTAAAAACCGAAAAATTTATAAATCATACACACAGATTGGGCTTTGGGAGGGTTCATGGGGCTCGGGAAGTGAACAAAATGGAACTAGATGTGACCGATCGAAAGCTTCTCAACTTGCTACAGGATGATACGAAAGTGCCTTACGCCAAGCTCGCGAAGCGTCTTGGCATCAGCTCCTCTGGTGTCCACAAGCGTGTAAAGCGACTGGTCGATGAGGGTGTAATAAAAAAATTTGCTGCGGTAATAGACCCCCAGATTTTGGGCAAAAAACTCAAAGCATTTATCGGCATTTCTACCGCGCCAGGCACATGTGGCGAGGTTATAGCACAATTAAACAAGCGACCTGAGGTGCTCGAAATCCACGAGGTCGCAGGAGAACACGATCTTTTCCTAAAGGTCGTCACAGACGACACCATCAAGCTTAATGAAATACTGCACGAAATGGACCGGATTCCGGGAGTTAGCAACAGTCGAACTTTGGTTGTGCTTAAGACGGAGAAAGAAACCAACTTGATCCAACTTTAGCACGTTGAACCTCTTCCTGTAATAATTTAGAGAATGCTTAAATCAAACCAGTTTAAGATAAAGTCATGTGACGGCATGAAACTTCTAAAATTGAAGACAAAACCGCTAGACATGGAAGCCGGGAGAAACGTTGTAGTACTGCACGAGGACGATGCTGAGGAGCTTGGACACTTTCCGGGGGACAGAGTGAAAATTTCGACTCCCAAGACAACGATAATAGCAATAGCAAATGCTACGAAGCGAATGGTTCAGCGGGGCGAACTCGGCACTCTCGACGAGGTCACGAAGAGTCTTGAACTCAAACTAGGAGATTCGGTGGAAATCACGTTGGCCCCCCAACCGCAGTCGGTCGCCGCCATCAAGAAGAAGATGGATGGACAACAGCTCTCATCGGAAGAAATCGGTGCTATCGTCAGGGACATAGTTGACGACAATCTCACTACAACAGAGATGACAGCCTTCGTCGTTGCCGAGCATATCCGTGATATGACCACGAGCGAAATCGTGGCATTGATCCGCCATATGGTTGAAACAGGAGATAAACTCGAGTTGGAAGCAAAACCAATTTTGGATGTCCACAGCATAGGCGGGGTTCCAGGAAACAAATATGCTTTAGTCGTGGTCCCAATCGTGGCGGCGGCTGGCTTGACAGTCCCCAAGACTAGTAGCCGCGCGATAACCAGCGGGGCGGGCACGGCGGATGTGATGGAGGTGCTGGCAAACGTGACGCTCAGTCTTGTTGAAATCAAGGAGATAGTCAGGAAAGTCGGAGCAGTTCTGGCCTGGGGTGGCGCTGTCAGGCTTGCTCCGGCAGATGACATTATCATACATACAGAGCGGATGCTCGGCGTAGACCCACACTGCCAGTTATTGGCGAGCGTGATGTCAAAGAAGCTTGCAGTCGGCGCCGACCACATCCTTATTGATATTCCGACTGGGCCTGGGGCAAAAGTCAAATCTATTGAAGATGCGCGCAGCTTGGCGCACGATTTCATGGAACTTGGGCACAAATTAAACGTCCAGGTGGAAGCCGCCGTTACATACGGGGGGCAACCTGTTGGACATGCTGTTGGTCCAGCTCTTGAAGCTAGAGAAGCGCTTGAAGTCTTACTCGGTGACGGGCCTGGCAGCGTAATAGAGAAGTCGACGAGCTTAGCCGGGATAATGCTTGAGCTTGGGGGAGCGGTGGCTCATGGCCTGGGCAAAGAGACGGCGATGGAGATATTAAAATCTGGAAAAGCATACCAGAAGATGCGCGAGATAATCGAAGCCCAAGGTGGCAATCCAGATGTCAAGCTAGAGGATATCCATATCGGTGATAAAAAGGCGCTGCTAACGGCGCCCTACTCGGGCTACGTGACTCAAATCTACAATCAGCGCATAAATGACATAGTCCGCGCTGCAGGTGCCCCACGCCACAAGGGGGCCGGAATCATCTTACTTTCTAAGGAGAGGCGTAAAATTGAAAAAGGAGAACCGCTCCTCGAAATTTATTCTGAGCATGAAGCAATGTTAGACGAAGCTCTGGCGGTGGCAAAACGAAATCCGCCTGTTAAAATTGAGGGGATGCTACTCGAGAAACTTAGTGAACGTCCACGGATTGAATAAAAAGCTATTTTGGTTTTTGGTACAGTGGATGAGCATTTGCCCTAGAACACGAAAACTGCTGCCGCGACAACGGTCGACCATAGCCCCTCCTTTACCAAGGCCGTCTGAGTTATGTTTGTGGTCCGCACGATCTTCCTAGAAATTTTCCATATCTGTTTCCTTTCGTTCCAGCTCTTGTCAGGGTCGAACGGCAAACCCAAGGCGCTTGCGAGCATGGAAGCCGCCAAGTCTTCCGCATATTCGCCAGCTTCTTTTGCTGTCTGCCCGTATGTATCATGCTCGCTGATGTATCCATAAGTCTCTTTATCGGAGGGGAGGGCGCAACCTATGCTCGCAGAGATAAGCCGTCTGTTCTCGTTGCTGCTACATTTTGCGAAAATACCGAAGAGTATTTGTCCATCGTGCAGAAACCCCAATCCCTTTTCTCGGGATATGATCTTGCATTGAGGAGGTATTATGCTGGAGACCGAGACTAAATTAAATTTTGCAATCCCAGCGTCTTCCAAGGCATATTCGAACGACCTTAACTTTTCATGATGATGCCCAACTCCCCGTGTAAGGAACATATATTTTGGAACGAGATTCATTTTTACGCCTTTATTTCAAATGCTTTTTTAGTCTTTAATTTTTTTGTTTTTGTCCTAGCTGTTCTTTATCGAAGAGACCGTTGTGATCATCCACTAAATCAGTCTTCTCCCAGTCCCTCTCCTTCCTCTCCGCTGGGCCCTCTTGGTGGGGCGATTTCCTTCTTGGAAGAGGATATCACATCGTCTATTCGCAAGATCATTATTGCGGCTTCACTCGCGGATTTTATAGCTTGGGCCTTGATGCGCAGTGGCTCTATGACACCTTCTTTCATCATGTCGGAGGTTTTTCCATTATAGACATTGACCCCGAAGTACTTTCCGTCGGATTTTTCGTGCTTGGCGCGGAGATCCACGAGAATGTCTATGCTATCCAAACCAGCGTTTTCGGCCAAGGTTCGCGGAATTGATTCAATCGCGTTTGCGAAGGAATTAACAGCAAGCGCCTCACGTCCACCGACAGTCTCCGAATACTCGCGCAATCGCTTTGCAAGTTCGATATCGGGCGCACCGCCGCCAACGACGATCTTCCCATCCTCAATCGCAGCACTTACAACAGACAGAGCATCATGGACGGCTCGTTCGACCTCATCTATAACGTGCTCCGTGCCGCCTCGGATCAGAATACCCACCGCCTTAGGATCTTTGCACTCTCTGACAAACGTTAGCTTATCCTCGCCTATCTTCTGCTCCTCGACCAAACCCGCCTCTCCGAGGTCGTTGAGGGTGAGGTCCTCTATGTTTGTAACAACTTTCCCACCCGTGGCGCGCGCTAGCTTTTCCATGTCGGATTTCTTCGCACGTCGAACCGCGTAGATCCCTGCTTTGGCGAGGTAGTGCTGGGCCATATCATCTATGCCCTTCTGGCATATGACCACGTTTGCGCCAGTTGCGACTATCTGATCGGCCATCTTTTTCAGCATGCTCTCCTCTTCACTCAAAAATGCCCGCAGTTGCTCGGGTCTCGTGACTCGGATTTCTGCATCCGTTTCAGTTTTCTTTATCTCAAGAGCGCAGTCAAGTAGGGCGATTTTAGCATTTTTCACTCGCTTCGGCATACTGGGGTGAACACGCTCTTTATCTAATATCACGCCTTCGATCAGCTGAGAGTCATCGGTGCTCTCGCCGGGTTTCTTCTCTATGCCTATGTAATCAATATCCGCGACATAACCGCCATCTGTCTTGTCAACTATCTGTTTAACTGCCTTGACGGTAAGGTCAGCCAGTTTTTCTTTAGAGCTTTCAGCTTTCTTTCCGGTCATCGCAGTCATCGCTATCTTCTTCAGCAGCGCTTCGTCGTCTATCTTTATTGGTTCCGCGATCTCGTTTAGGAATTCCTGCGCTTTTTCGGCGGCCATCCTGTAGCCGCCAGCAATCACAGTTGGGTGAATAGTCTGGTCTAGAAGGCGTTCGGCCTCGTGCAGCAACTCGCCGGCTATCACCACTGCGGTGGTGGTGCCATCCCCAACCTCATCATCCTGCGTTTTCGCTACCTCGACCAGCATTTTTGCGGCAGGATGCTCAACTTCCATCTCCTTGAGGATTGTCACTCCATCGTTTGTTATGACAACGTCCCCCAAACTGTCGACGAGCATTTTATCCATGCCGCGCGGCCCGAGGGTCGTGCGGACGGCCTCGCTGACGATGCGGGCCGCTAGGATATTCATCCGCTGGGCATCGCGGCCAAGTAACCTTCGCGTACCCTCGGGTAACACAAGCACCTGTTTACCAGCTAAAGCACTCATCCAAACACCTTACCAGATATGAGAATTGAATCAATTCCATATTTAACTTTTGCGGCAGCCCGATGCCCCGATGAAAAGCGAGGAAAGTTCTACCATTCATTGTGGAGTAATGAACTTCAAGTAAAACCCAGCGACTTCTGTGCGCAGCTTTGCAAATTCCACCCAAACAACAATAAAACAGGGATAATCTAAGCCTGCTTACAAAAATGTCGACTTTTATGCAAGAATGTAGAGGGCAACTTTACAACCCCTTATTTAAAATAAAAGAGATTACATTGAGGTGTGTAATAAATGAAGCTACCTAAGAGAGGTCAGGGCGCTACTGAGTACCTGTTGATGTTGGCAGCAGTATTGGTGATAGTTGCGATAGCAGTTTGGTACGTGATAAGTACGGGCCCCGCAGTTATAAAGGGTACAGCGACAAAGAATGGCGACAACGTGATTTTTACTCCATCGGCTTCAATGGTCCCAGCTTCGATCTCTTCGACCGATTGGGAATGGGCGATCTATCATGGTACTGATAACATCGCGGGCGGAACCGGGACTGGAGAAGGAGCCAACTTAGAGAGAGGAGTACCAGTTAGTCTGACGGCTGCAAGTGCTGTTAACGGAGATAACGTGAAAATCAAATACGAAGGAACTTGGTACGACGCAGCTACCATAACCTAGTAGAGCAACACCTTGGCCAATGATTCGGCGGCTTGGCGACGCAACAGGGAGGTACGCGCGTTAGGGTAGCAGAAATTTGAGCACAGGAGGCAACAGGTTGTCCGAAGCCGAGCTTATCCCGGCGGCGATTGCGTTGGGGGCTGCGTGCATAGCGATTTATACGGACATGCGGCGGCGCATAATCCCGAACAAGTTGAATTTTCCGCTCATCGCGACGGGCATTATCTTCTACCTTTTGCTCGGGATTTATCGAATGGACCTGTGGACAGCGGTGTCGGGAGCGGTCGGAGCGGCGATATCATTTGTGATAGGCTACGCGATGTGGCTGGCGGGCGGCTGGGCTGGCGGGGATGTCAAACTATTTACCGCATTCGGCGCCCTACTTCCGCGGTTCTCCCCCCCTTATGCCTCGGCACCGTATTCGAGCGGTTATCCACTTTTTCCCCTCACCATACTGCTTAACAGCATCATCGCAATCATGCCTGCTCTGCTCGTGTATGTAACAATCTGTCATCTCAGAGGGCATGGCGCGTTTTACGAGGAGGTAAAAATCACGGAGCTGAAGGAAGGCATGACCCCGGCTGAGACAATTTATGAGAAAGACGGAAAAATTGGGCGGTGGAGTTCGAGGTTTGCTAGAAAACCGCGGTGGGATCGTACTTACACCAACCCCAACCGAGCTGCGGGTCTCACGAGATATCAGGTCGGAGTGCTCAAACGTCTCGTCCGCGCACGTAAACTCAAAAACGAGATAAGAATCAAGAGAGGAATCCCTTTTGCTCCAGCCCTCGGCGCAGGCGTTTTCATAGCGGTGCTCTACGGAGACTTGTACTGGCGGTTAGTACTGGCGCTCTGGGGGGTATAACCTTAAAAGGCGTTCGCATATAACTTCGTAAGGTTGAAAGAATGTTGGAATGGATTCTGTTGGCCTTAATTGTGCTCATCATAGTGATTTTAGTCGCCATATTCTTTGGCTATTACAACCGCATCATCTCGTCCTCAAACAGGATTGACAGCGCTTGGTCGCAGATTGACGTGCAGCTCAAGAAGAGAGCCGATTTGGTGCCCAATCTCGTCGAAACCGTCAAGGGCTACGCGGCGCACGAGAAGAAGGCCATCGAAATGGTCACAAATGCCAGGGAAAGGATGGTCGGAGCTGCGGGCGTCAAGGAGAAGATGGACGCCAGCGGGAAGCTGACCGCCGCCTTGAAGACCATCTTCGCGATAGCGGAGAACTACCCTAACTTAAAGGCCAACGAGAACTTCAAGCTCCTCCAGGAGCAGCTGGACGGCATAGAGAGCAAGATAGCTTACGCGCGGCAGTTCTACAACGACTCGGTGCTCTCCTACAACAACGCCATAACCACCTTCCCGGGAAGATGGTTCGCCGAGCGCATGGGTAGGACCGAGCAAAAGCCTTACTTTGAAGTCACGGAGAAGGAGCGGGCGGTTCCCAAAGTGGCCTTCTGATGCAGAGGACTAGCTTCTACGACCAGATAAGCAAGAACAAGCGTAACTCTGTCCTCTTAGTGTTGCCCATCGCCGCGTTAGTAGTTGCGTTGCTCTACGTCATAGGCTACATATTCGCCCCCGGCTTGCTCATTTTCATAGTGATGTTCGGAATCATCTGGATGACATTACAGGCAATAGTTTCATACAAATACGGTGACCGCGCGGTACTGAGCGTCATGAAGGCCAAACCCGCGGATCCGGTAAAGCATGTCTATCTGATAAACACGGTGGAGGGCCTTAGCCTGGCGGCCGGCATCCCCGCACCGAAGGCCTACGTAATCGAGAGCGAAGAGATAAACGCCTTCGCAGTCGGCAACGATCCCCAACATGCCTCGATAGGGGTCACCACGGGAGCCCTAGAAAACCTGAACCGAGCCGAGCTCGAGGGAGTGGTCGGACACGAGATCTCGCACGTAAAGAACTACGATATCCGTCTTATGACGATGATCGCGGTGTTCGTCGGATTTGCTGCTATATTGAGTTACCTGTTGTTGAGGAGCTTCTGGTTTAGCAGAGGGTCCGGGGAACGTGGGGGCAAGGGAGGCGGGCTGATAATCTTAGCAATATTGATTGGCCTGATACTTGCGGTCTTTGCCCCGATAGCCACCAGGCTTGTCCAGGCGATGATATCCAGGAGACGCGAGTTCCTCGCCGACGCTAGCTCCGCTCAGTTGACACGCTATCCGGAAGGACTAGCCTCGGCGCTCGAGAAGATAAAGAAAAAGAACTCAGGGGAAATGAATGTCAGCGAGTCCATCTCCCATCTCTTCATCACGGACCCCAAGCGTAGCCCGCTCGATGAGCTGTTTGCCACCCATCCGCCGATCGAGAAGCGCATTGAAGTACTCAGAGCCATGTAAGTGACTTCAAAAACGTTCGGGTTAATCCCCAAAATCAAAGAGGGAATCGCTTTTTAGAATTTAGCGCACCGGCCGCTAAGAAGAATAGCTCATCTCGGCCCCTAAGCTTTGGAAAGTTGATATAAAGCGAGAGTAGGATGTCCCAAGCGCCTCGGCACCGTTTTTTATCACGGTTTTTCCTTCCGCAAAGAGGCCAGCCACGGCCAGAGCAGAGGCAACTGCGTAATCATCGTGGCCGTTCACCTCGCAACCTTTGAGTTTAGCTGGCCCTTGGATGATCAGCCCGTCGCTCTGCTCCAGAACTCTCGCCTGCATCCGGCGTAGTTCCTGCGCGATGGTCGAAATTCGGTCGGACTTCATGACCCTGGCCTCCTCCGCGTTTCGGATGATTGTCTTCCCTCTAACCCCGCACGCGAGCACTGCCATCAAAGGCAGGAGCTCTGGGCCCCACGATAAATCTAGTTGGGTCCCTCTGAGTCGATGCCTTCCTTCAACTTCGATGCTCTTTCCGGATGAGTACAACTTCAGTCCAAAGGATTTGAGGGCCTGAAGAAAAGCAGCATCCCGAAAAGATATCTCCTTCACCCCACGAAGCTTGAGCCTCGAATTTAGCAGACCGGCTGCCACGATAAACGGTGCCGCTCCAACCACCTCCCGCTGCACCCTGTAATTAAATGCACGGTATGGATGGTTGAGAATTGAAATTATACCCTTGCGCTCGGTGATTTTCGCGCGCGCTGTTTTCATCAATTCGAGTGTCGATTCAAGCTGAAACTTTTTAGAGGATGGGAGCGAGAACTCGACTTTCTTTTTTGCGTGGGGGGCGGGTAGAAACACGGCAGGCAGATATCGCGCCTCGGCCTCGCTGAGTCGTATTTTTCCTCCATTGAGCCCTCCGCCAAAAACAACAAATGGTGGGCTCTCATCGGGTTTTGTGGAGTGAATATCAGCACCTAGACGACGAAGCGCCCGCAGCAATGCAGGCATGGGACGCGAGCGCAGTTGGATATCCCCGTTTATTATTGTTGGAGTCGACGCGAGAGTTGCTATCGACGTGAGCAGACTCATGGCCGTGCCAGAGTTCTTGGCATCGATGACATTTTGGGATGGCTTTAAGTTATTCCCGACCCCCCATATAGACAATCTTTCCTGTGTTCGTTTTACCGTGGCCCCCACGACTTCCGCAGCCCTCAACATCACCATAGTATCTTTCACACGAAGCGGGGACTCGATCGTGCTTTTACCTTCGGCCAGTATGGCCAGCGCACATGCTATCTGTGTGTAAAGTTTTGAAGGGGGTAGCTCGATTTCCCCTGAAAGGGAGGTAGCTGGCTGGACGACCAATTTCACGAGTTTCACCCCAGTTTGATGACCTTGACCTCTGAAAGCGACTCTTCGATGAGTGCACCTATTTTCATGCCTTCTTCCAACTCATGTATTCTCTCTAAATCCACAATACCGCGAGGGGGTGGAAAAGGACATGCCTCCTTGGCTCGCGAAGGCAGCTTTGCCTTAACTTTGAGTCGCTCTATCTCAGCGCCGCCAAACCCGGCAAGGGGCCTCAGAACTGGCAGCTTACAAGCCTCATCTATCATACTGAGGTTGGCAAGTTTCTGAGCAGTGATTTGTTTGATGTCATCGGCAACGACGATGGCTTCTGCCCCTACCTGCCCGGCTATGGCATCGGCTGCCTTCAGTGCGCTTCGTTTACAAATGTAGTAGGCATAGTCACCTACAACCACCTTCTTTAGTTCGCTAACCACTTTGTGGAACGGAAAGACCCGCAGATCGAGCTTTGGATCAAAATCGGCGAGTTTCTCTGCTGAGGCTGTCACGAACCTCGGCACCTTGCCATAAGGACACGGGTTTGGGAACACTGGAAAGACGGTGCTGCCTCGTTTGATCATCAAATATGCCACAGCGACGTCGTTACGGCTCCCTGAGAAAAGTGCCACGACACTACCTTGGGTGCCCGCAGGAAGCCCCCCAACTCCCTCCACAGCTTCTGTAAACACGTAGGCGTCTTTTTCCCGAACTTCTATGAAAATCTCGCGATCTGGATTGGAGAGATCCACGTGAACATCTTTAAATTTAGATAAAATGGCTGAACCAACCTCCACATTCACGTCCCTGCTGGAGAACGTATGCTTTCCAACTCTCGAGGTCCGAACAGCGAAACTCGTACTTGGGGCGAGGACTTTCTTGGCTACTCTCAGCGCGGCCTTGCAAATTTCACTCATATCCGCCTTGGCTTTAGTGGCCAAGCTGACCGACACTATCCCGGGAACCCTTGATAAGCATTTAGCTACTTGAGCCGGAGATTTCGTATCTACAAAAATCCTGCCGCGTTCTCTCTTAACCACATGTTCCAAGCCCCTAAGTGCCAAATTGATCGAAGAGACAAGGCGCCGCTCGAAATGCCTGCGCACGGGCCAGCTTTTCAGAGCCAACTCACCGTAACGAACGATAACGGTTTTCCACATGATATCGACTAGCTTTATCATGGCCTAGGTTAAAAATTCCAAGCGAATAAACGTTCAACGCTGTTTCAATAGTCTCGTTATCGCGACAGCCGATTTTTTGATATCGGCCATGCTCTTCGCGCCCGCGCAGACCCCTTTACCCGATACGAAAAGCAGCACGACTGTTTTTGGTTCCTCCAATCTGAACACGAGACCGGGAAACACCTCGGGCTCGTACTCTGTGTTTTCGAAACTCCGCGCAATTTGCTCCAAGTCGAACTCGCGCTCAAAATCGAACGATGCGACAATGTTCTGGACTTTGACCTTGGGTTCTGACTTTATCTTTATTCCTGCCTTTTTGAGCTTTCTCGTAAGCTTCTCAATCGCCAGTTTCGCATCATTCATGCTCCTCGCGCCGACGCAGTTCATCTTACCGGATGCGAAGATAAGAAATGAAGCCGGAGGGTCCATTGATTTGTAAGCTATCCCGGGAAAGACCTCTGGGTCGTAGCGCGCCCCCTCTAAAGACCTAGCCAGCCGCTCCAAGTTGAACTCAACGCCTTCGTACGTCACGGATAAAACGATGTTTTGGACTTTAATTTTTACACTGGCCACCAAATCCTCCTCAAGCTATTCTTGTAACTCCGCATAAAAAGGTTGAGGCCCCAGTCTTTTAAGTTAGAAAGAAAACTCCTTTTGACATTATAGTGGGCTGGGTCGTCTAATGCCAGATATCGGCGTTCATCGAAAGGGAGAGGTTGATCTCCCAGACTTGCCGAGGCGATTAAGGAAAGACCTAAGAAGTGACTGAAAATGGAGAACACTGGATTTATTAGCTCCCTTGGAAAAGACCAAAAACGCAAGATCATTAGGACATCGGCGAACTCCTTGTTGCTCGGTGATATGCCTCGGGGCTGTAAACTCTGCATCAGGGGGGCCAAGCTCGTCCTGTTTCTCACGGGGTTATGCGCGCAGGCTTGCTATTACTGTCCTCTCTCTGAAAAACGGGGGGGCCGCGATGTTGTGTATGCGAACGAACGTCCTGTAAAGTCCACGCGAGATATCGTCGAGGAAGCCAAGCTCATGGACGCTCTGGGCGCAGGCATAACTGGGGGTGACCCATCGCTACGCTTCAAGCGCACTCTGCGTTACATACAACTGCTCAAGCGCAAATTTGGTAGACGACACCACATCCATATGTACTGTGGTAGCGAACTTTCACAAAAACAACTACGCAAATTGAAACAGGTGGGGCTCGATGAGATCAGGTTTCACACGTGGTCAGTGGGTCCAGTCGAGCGGGCTTTGCGGGCCGGGCTTCAAGCGGGTGTTGAGATCCCGGCAATCCCAAACGAACACATGCGAATCATATCACTCTTCCGAGACCTAGATCAGATCGGCTGCTGTTTCGTCAACTTAAATGAGCTGGAATTTTCAGACACGAACCTATCGCAGCTCAAGGCCCGCGGCTTTGAGGTCAAGTCGGACGAGTCGATGGCAGTCAAGGGGAGCGAGGAAACTGCTGTCAGGGTTCTTAAGTGGGCCGCCGCGAATACCTCCCTCAGCATCCACTACTGCCCCAGCGCGCTCAAGGATGCAGTCCAGCTCCGCAACCGACTGAAACGCAGGGCCAAAAATGTCGCGAGGCGGCACGAGGTCGTCACAAAGGAAGGACTTTTGGTCAAGGGGATAATCCAGGACTTGCCATCGGATGAACTCGCCCCCGTCCGCAGACGCCTCACGCTCAAATATGGCGTTCCGCCCGAGTTCATATTCATCGATCGACAAAAACGCAGGATAGAACTCCACTGGCTTGTCGCAAAAAAACTTACTAAGCTCGAACCTGAACTAAAATTCGCGTTAATCGAAGAATACCCAACTTACGACCGACTCGAAACAATGCTGATACCGTTTTCACGATAGCTCATAAACGATATTCTTTTGCGAGATCAGCGTAGTTCTTTGCTTGCACCCGAATGCGCTTGAATTCTTCGTCGGTGAGCGTTCGCAGTGGCCTAGCCGGGATACCCACCACGACGGTACGGGGCGGTACCTCCATGTCCCGTAACACCGTAGCACCCAACCCGACCAACGAACCCTTTCTGACTCTTGCGCCGTTAAAGACGATTGAACCCCCTCCGATGACGCATTCGTCCTCGACCGTGCAGCCGTGAACGAGTGCATGATGCCCGACAATCACGTAGTTGCCTATCCTGGCTGGATAATACTTGGGCTTTTTTTCATCATAGAGATCACCAGCGTGCACGACTGCATTGTCTTGAACACAGGTGTAACGGCCGATACGAATGTTTCCAAAATCCCCACGAATGACGGCCCCCGGCCAAACGCTCGAGTGTTCCCCTATCACCACATCCCCAATGATGGTGGCGGATGGGTGAACTACAGCTGTTTTATGGATGCGGGGTTTCTTGCCTCGAAACGCTTCAATCATGCTGGCGTGCCTGCCTCTTCCTTCTTGCTGTAGACAAGCACGATGTCACCGATGGCCATGATGCTGTTGTAAGGAATCGATAGAGACTTACCTCCGCTATGCCCAAAGACGAGCCCAACTACCGTCCCCTCCTTGTCGTCTATTACGGAGTCCTCGATAGCACCCACATAACGCGCTTTGTCGCTGTAAATCCGCAACCCACGAAGTTCTGACAATTTTTTCATCATGTCACCTCGCATTAACTTACACATCGGCTTTTTAGTTCTTTCGATGTAAAAACTTACGACTTTTCTGATGTGCGTTGATGCTCATGTTGTCTTGTTTTGTGGCCCCACCTCTTTGAAAAGATGGGTTTCCACTTAAATTCCATCAAAAGCATTCCTGCTGCACTATCTCTACTTGGAAAAGCGGGATTTTCCCGTCGATTCCATAAAGGCCTCAATTTATCCAGCAGATTCATCGGTATACCGTTGATCCGAATCTTCCTCGATTTCTTGATTCCTTTCTTGATTTCCTCGATTCCATCTTTGACATCTTTAAATTAGATTTTCATTTTGTTTCCACGACAGTATCTGGGCACGTGAAATAAAAATAGTGCCATGTATAGGTTGTGGCCCAGCGCTAGATTGCCATGCATAGGTTGTGGCCCAGCGCTAGCTTGATAATAGAACTTTTCAGCCGATATGTACCACTGGGCTGAACACCTCGCCGAAGCTTGGTGCTTACACCCGTGGCCATGCAAAGGGATCTTCTAGTCCCAGGCTGTAGGCCACCCAGCAACCTATGTCACCACAGGCTGCCGTGACGGAGTCACCGATGGCCAACGGTGCCTATTTTCAGGCGTCGCTTCGGCCTTAGATGCTTTCAGGCCTTATCGACTGGCGCGTAGCTACCCGGCTATGCCCTGTCGGACAACCGGTAAACCAGAGGCGCCGGCATCCTGTTCCTCTCGTACTAGGGACACCTTACCTTCAGGCACCCAGCACCCCCGAAAGATAGCATCCGACCTGTCTCACGACGGTCTAAACCCAGCTCACGTTCCCCTTTAATGGGCGAACAACCCTACCCTTGGCCGCTGCTGCACGGCCAGGATGGGAAGAACCGACATCGAGGTAGCAAACCGCGGGGTCGATGGGGGCTCTCGCCCGCGACAACTCTGTTATCCCCGGGGTACCTTTTCTGTCATCCCGAGCCCTCACCAAGAGGGACATCGAGGTTCGCTAGGCCAGGATTTCTCCTCTGCGAGCCTTGGTATTGAGCTCACAGTCAGGCCGGCTTTTGGCCTTGCCCTCCACGGCGGATTTCTGACCCGCCTGAGCCGACCTTTGGGCGCCCTTGATATCTTTTCGAGGGCCTACCGCCCCAGTGAAACTGCCCACCTGCCGCTGTCTCCCTCGCGGGGTTAGAAACGTAGTCACAAGAAGGCGGTGTTACATTGTCGCCTCCACCGAGCCCGAAGACTCGGCTTCGAAGGCTCCCGCCTACGCTCTGCACCCGCAACCACGCCCCAACGACAAGCTGCAGTAAAGGTCCACGGGGTCTTCGTTTCCCTTCGGGGGTCCCCGGCATGTTCGCCGGCCAGTAGGTTCACCAGGTTCCAGACTGGGACAGTGGGGCTATCGTTGATTCCTTCATGCAAGCCGCCAATTAAGCGGCAAGGTATTACGCTACCTTAAGAGGGTTATAGTTACCCCCGCCGTTTAGCGGCGCTTCTACCCGTTGGACCGGGTTTTCACGTACCGCCACTGGGCAGAATTCACTAACTGTACTCAAGCTTTCGCTCTCGCAGTTAGCTACGTTTTTATTAAACAGTCGTAGCCCCCTAGTCACTGCGACCTGCCCCTCGCGGGGCAGGCACCCCTTCTACCGAAGCTACGGGGCCAACTTGCCGAATTCCCTAGCCTGGTGTCTCCTGATACGCCTTAGGCTTCTCACCTAGGGGCACCTGTGTCGGATCTAGGTACGGTCACTCAAGATTCCATTTCCCAGCTCCCTTTTCACGGGCTCTAGGGATTGGCCGAACCCACCTAACGGCAGGCTATTCCCGACTTCGCCCGGTTCTCTCCATTACGGAACTCCCCGGGCTTCAACGGTTAAATGAGGCGACGACCTCACTCGACCTGCCCCAGAGCGTCGAAAGCTGAGCTTGCGTTGCCGCAGGTACTTGAGTGGTCCCGGAATATTAACCGGATTCCCTTTCGATGGCCTCTGGTTGAGGGCCACCTTAGGACCGACTAACCCTCGATTGATGATCATTGTCGAGGAACCCGAGCCCCTTCGGCGGCTGGGATTCTCACCCAGCTCTGCTGTTACTACCGCCAGGATCCTCATTCCAACGCGGTCCACTCGACCTCACGGCCGAGCTTCTACCCACGCCGGACGCCTTCCTACCGGATCAGCCTACTGATCTTCGGCTGCCCCGAGGTCTCGGCAGCCGGCTTAGCCCCGTGAATCTTCGGGGCCCCCACCCTCGACGGGTCCGCTGTTACGCGTTGTTTAAAGGATGGCTGCTTCTGAGCCTACCTCCCCGCTGTCTGAGGACGAGGACGCCCTTTAAGGTTAACACTTAGCCGGCATTTAGGGGCCTTAACCACGGTCTGGGTTGTTCCCCTCTCGGAGCGAGGGCTTACCCCCCGTATCCCGTCTCTAGCGGTCTACGGCGCCGATAGCTTTGGAGTTCGACAAACAAACTGAGGGTTTCCCCCCATGTTCCGTCAATCGGTGCTCTACACCATCGGCGACCTCGCGCTAGGCCTGACTGCGGCCAGCTTCGGAAGGAACCAGCTGTCACCGGGCTTGATTAGTCTTTCGCCACTAGCCCAAGGTCATCCGACCGAATTGCACATCAAGACCGGTTCGGCCCTCCATCCCTCAAAGAGGGACTTCAGCCTACCTCGGACTAGATCGCCCGGTTTCGGGTCTTCGCGCCGTGACTCCGGGCGCTGTTAACACCCAGTCCCTCGCCCTTTCGGGTTGTGGACCTTTTGCTTTCGCTTTGGCTTCGGAGGTGAACTCCTTAGCCTCGCCACGACACGAAACTCCCTGGCCCGTGATTCTAGACGGACGGCACGACCCTGATTCCCTCTCCTCGTACAACCGCCTCGCGACGGCTTCCTTCAGAGAGGATCAACTCTTTTGAGCCGTGCCCAACAATCGCCACCTGGTTTCAGGCTCTTTTGACCCCCCTTCCGGGGTACTTTTCAACTTTCCCTCGCGGTACTGCGTCCGCTATCGGTCTCGAGACGTATTTAGGGTTGGGAGTTGATGCCTCCCAGCTTCAGACACCATTTCTAAGGCATCCTATTCAGGATACTCTCCCTCGTACCCTGCGCAGTTACACCTACGGGGCTTTCACCCTCTAAGGCGCAGATTTCCATCTGCTTCGGCTTTCCGCGCGAGAGATTGGAGAGAGTCCTACAACTCCACATCCCCAGTGACTTTCGCCACCAGGTTCAGTTTGCCCTTTGCCGGTTTCGCTCGCCGTTAATCCCGGTATCGCGTTTGCTTTCTTCTCCTCCCGGTACTAAGATGTTTCCGTTCCCAGGGTTCCCACTCGCTGCCGCGAGCGACGGAGGTTACCCTCCGCCAGGAAGTCCCATTCAGCAATCTTGGGTTCAATGGTTGCCTGCACCTCACCCAAGCGTTTCGCCGCTTGCCGCGACCTTCCTCGGCGCTCGAGCCAAGCCATTCTCCAAGTGGCTTCGCCTAAGTTCTATGATCCTACTTAGCTAGCACTATGCCACAACCTATGCATGGCATTCATCTCGCGCAAAGGCGCGATTTGCCCTTCACACGTGAAGATGGCTTCACGTGCTGCATCTAAATGTGGACCCGGCGGGACTCGAACCCGCGACCTTCGGCTTGCAAAGCCGACGCTCTACCACTGAGCTACAGGCCCCACGAGGGCCCGGTACCCAAAACTTCAAAGGAGGTGATCGAGCCGCAGGTTCCCCTACGGCTACCTTGTTACGACTTAGCCCCTCTTGCAGAACCTAGATTCGATCTGCCCAACTTGAACGAACCTCATCTAGACCCCACTCGAGTGGCTTGACGGGCGGTGTGTGCAAGGAGCAGGGACGTATTCACCGCGCGGTGTTGGCACGCGATTACTAGGGATTCCAGCTTCACGAGGGCGAGTTACAGCCCTCGATCCGAACCGAGCGCAGGTTTAGGGGATTGGCTTCCCCTTACGGGGTTGCATCCCATTGTCCTGCGCATTGCGACCCGCGTGTAGCCCAGGGGATTCGGGGCATACGGACCTACCGTTGCCCTCTCCTTCCTCTGACTTAGCGCCAGCGGTCCCCCTAGAGTGCCCGACTTCCCATCGATGGCAACTAAGGGCGAGGGTCTCGCTCGTTACCTGACTTGACAGGACGCCTCACGGTACGAGCTGACGACGGCCATGCACCACCTCTCAGCTAGTCCGGCAAGGTCGTCAGCCTGGCCTTCAATCAACTGTCGCCCCTGGTGAGTTTTTCGGCGTTGAATCCAATTGAACCGCAGGTCTCACCCCTTGTAGTGCTCCCCCGCCAATTTCTTTAAGTTTCAGCCTTGCGACCGTACTTCCCAGGCGGCGGGCTTAACGGCTTCCCTCCGGCACTTGGTGCTCTCAAGGAACACCAGACACCTGGCCCGCATGCTTTACAGCTAGGACTACCGGGGTATCTAATCCCGTTCGCTCCCCTAGCCTTCGCCCCTCACCGTCAGGTCCGTTCTCGTCTGACGCCTTCGCCACTGGTGGTCCCCCGAGGATTACAGCATTTTACCGCTACCCCCGGAGTACCTCAGACGTCTCCCGGCCTCAAGACCAACAGTATCCCTTGCAAGCCGAACGGTTAGGCCGCCCGATTTCACAAGGGACTTGCTGACCCGGCTACGAGCGCTTTAGGCCCAATAATCGCGACCACCACTTGGGCTGCGGGTATTACCGCGGCGGCTGGCACCCGACTTGCCCAGCCCTTATTCCGGGAGCTTCTTAGACTCCCTAAAAGCCGTCGATCAAAGACCAACGGCACTTGGGGTTCCCCCGTCACGCTTTCGCGCATTGCGGAGTTTTCGTACCTGCTGCGCCCCGTAGGGCCTGGGGCCTTGTCTCAGTCCCCATCTCCGGGCTCCGACTCCCATCGCCCGTACCCGTTGTAGGTTTGGTGGTCCGTTACACCACCAACAGCCTGATAGGCCGCAGTCCCATCCTCGGGCCCCAGAGGATTTAGGCAAGGAGGCATTCCAGCGTCCCCCACCTATCTGGAATTATCGCCAGTTTCCCGGCGTTGTTCCCGTCCCGAGGGTAGGTTAACTACGTGTTACTGAGCCGTGTGCGGGGCCATCCCTTGCGGAACGCCCACCACTCGCATGGCTTAGCCGAACCCCAATAGCAGTGGCCTCCGGCAGAATCAACCGGAGTTAGTTGGCCACAAAGACTCGAAATTGGCTTGGATACCGGACCTATCTCGGACCCGAGCTCCTCCAGTAGCCTGGCTTGTTCGGATCCACATTTTTGAATCCACATCAAGAAGACGATCTCTCATCGTGGGGCTATGCGCGCTGTGCCCCGTACTCCGATCGACGCCGTTCACATCGCGATGTGGACGTTAGTTACTATGGTATTCTTCCTACTTAAATTCTACGTATCGATGGTAGTCTGAAAAATTATGCATCGGGATAAGGATACAACTAAACTGGTAGAGTAGATTTTGTAGAAAAAGTGGCTACGATAATAGCCAGCAGATTTTATGGGAAGCTTATCGCGCTGTTAGGGCAGGCGGCCTCGCAAGCTCGACATTCGATACAATCGCCTGAGCGCGCGACAACCGCTTTTCCTTTCACGATGTCGATAACGTTAACAGGGCAGACTTCGGCACAAGCCCCAGCACCCTTACACTTCTTCAAATCGACAACGGGTGGCATCTTCACACCTCTTTTCGCTGTTTCAAAAGGGTGCTTATATAGCCTGCGATTCTGTTCCTCACGGACTTGTTCAGGTGCCCCAAGACTAAGACTTCATCCACGAACTTGCGATTCCCTTCAAAATCCGTCGAAAGTTTATCTGGATAACGCTCTATCAACTCGCGCGCAGCGCGCTTTATGTATAGTGCCCTCACTCTCCCCAAAGTACTCACCTCGTCTGTTTGGCTTTACTGGCCCCTCTAAAAACTTTTCTCTGCCGTCAAACCTCCTTCGCCAAGCGCAAAGCCAATTCAGCCACCTCCATGGGCGAAGTTCCAAGCAGTCTCATCATCGCTTCTTTACCGGGGGCACCCTTATCGAATATCACTTGAGGCACTTTGCCGATTTTTTTGATTGCTTGCTCGGTTCCCCAAATCATCGTCTTCGCACCTCTCGGTTCCTTGCCGCGGTCAAATGTGCTGATTATGAATCCAAGTTTCCTACACGCACGCAAAATTTCCGGAGAGAATCGGATGTTCAAGCCAGCTCGGATTTTTGGGTTATAACGCATAGCTGTCAGCACGATGTTAGCAACATGTTCGGAACCGCCTAATTTTGGAAAACCGGTCAAATGCGCCTGCCCGCCAGACTTCACTATTCTCCCAGAAAGCCCGACCACTTCGGAGGTCTTCCTTGCTCCCGGCAGGGCCATCACAAGATTTGACCCGACCTCGGGCAGGAGCTCGACGAACCTTGGATTTTCCAC
>Ga0315280_10002495_pt1 | contig 29761 bp, 19 predicted proteins | sample YL17G06_40_MG_FD_203697 | JGI IMG/M metagenome (GOLD analysis project Ga0315280, IMG submission 203697) | Sediment microbial communities from Yellowstone Lake, YNP, Wyoming, USA - YL17G06_40 | ecosystem: Environmental > Aquatic > Freshwater > Lake > Sediment | place: USA: Wyoming | collected... | reverse complement strand
CAATAGTTACATATATCAGTCTTTTATTTTGAGCAAACTTTTCGGTTTCACCTTTATTTTTCGCTTTCATCACTAAAAGCTCCGAGTAGATGCTAGTTGCTTTGGAGGAATATAGAAAAAATTATAGGGTTTGTGTCTATTTTCTTTTGCGTTTTAACAGGCTTAGCACTACACCAAACAAGGCGATTAGCATTGTATAGGCTGTCATGTGCGATACAGGGGTTTGCTTGATCAGTGAGATTGAGTAGCCTCCAACTGGAGATGGTGGAGGCGCTTTGACGGTGATAGTAATATCTTCGCTGTCCGTTAGGTGCCCATCACTCACCTCAAAATGGACGCTAGGATAGACCCCGGCCTGCCCAGAGGTGGGAGTCCAGCTAAAGACGCGAGTAGTGGGGTTAAAGGTGGCTCCTAAGGGGAGGTTGCTTGCCGAGAAGGTTAGAGTTTGGGCGGGTATGTCAGGATCTGAAGCTGTTATGGTGAACTGTAAAAGAGCTCCCTCATTAATCGTTTTAGGTCCAATCAGATTCAGTACAGGCGGTAGGTTGACCTCATTAACGGTTACCGTGATGACTTCATAGTCTGTGGCAATGCCATCTGAAACCGTGATGTTAATGTTATAAACGCCTGGGCCTTGAGCCTCAGTTGGAGTCCAAGTGAAGTAGCCACCGCTCGTAATAGAAGCGCTGGGTGGCGCACTTGGTCCGAGGAAGAAGGTTAGGGTTTGCGGGGGTACGTCGGGATCAGTTGCCGTAGCGGTGAAGGAAAGCAAGGTTTTTTCATCAACTATTTTATTACCTATAGTATCTAAAACAGGTGGAGAGTTTGGTATCGTTCCTATCGTTACCTCGTCCTGATCGGTTGGGCCGTCTTCTGTCCCATCGTTTGGGGTAACGACACATTTCCAAACCTCTCCTTCAGCAGTATTTGAAGAATCTATGGTGACGCTTAGTGCTGTGGTTGTTGTAGTTAGGCCTGGTTGAAGAACGTCATTCTTGTACCATTCATAGGTGTAGGTTACCGTGTCTTCGTCTGGATCGGTACTTGGAACAACAACAGTGCAGGTTAGATCATCTGTTGTAAGGGGGAAATCTGGAGTAACGTCCACGACCGGAGCCGTTGGAGAGCTGTTCTGTATGGTTACAGAAGGTGATGTTTGCAAAGCTCCAAAGCTTGTCCCGTCCTTGGGCTTAACTGTAAAGTACCACACCTGACCCTTAGCGGTGGCGCTCGATGGAACAGTTAACAGATCGTTAAAGGCAGATTGCAAAACGTCGTCCTTATACCACCTAATCTCGGAACCAGATTCTAGATCACCATCAACGTCATAGTAAGTGTAGCTTCCAACCAAGTCATCTGTGGTGACCGGGCTTGTGGGAGATATGGCGAGGTTGCTTGCAACTGGTGGATCGTTAACCGACGTAACAGTTACGATAGTTGCATCTTCGTCCCATAAACCGCCAGGATCAGTAGCTCTAAATGTAATAGTTTCTTGTCCGAACCAGTTAGTCGGGGCTGTGAAAGTAACTACCCGAGTGACAGGATTGATAGACACGATTATGTTCACGTTGCCGGTGAACGTCCAAGTCATTTCTGCATCAGTATTGTCTACGTCACTAACGTAATTGTCCAGATCGATGCTGCTATCCGACCCGTCCTCAGGGAATGTTATATTGGGTATGTCGCTTACTACTGGAGGGTCGTTGACTGGGGTAACCGTTATGGAGACTGTCGCTATGTTGCTGTAGGCATGACCGTCGTATGCCTTGAAGGTGAAACTGTCTGCGCCATTATAGTTGGGGTGTGGAGTGTAGGTTACGCTTGGGGGAGAGCCTGATAGGCTTCCGTGAGACGGTCCGGTTTCTATGAAATAGGTTAGAGGGTCGCTGTCAGGGTCGCTGGCGGTTAAAGTGATGCCTTTGGAAGTGTCTTCCGCCGTAGTAACCGATTGATCATAAGCCACTGGAGGATTATTCACGGGTGGCAGAATGTATGTGACTTCGAATTTGATTAAGTCTCCTTCGAAATCAAACTGCGTAGCGGTTGATTTAATTCCCTTAACCTTGATTTTCCAATTGCCTGAACCATCGCGGAAATGGGTCGGATTTGTGGTTATGGTTTGGCTTTTTGTTTCGTCAGTGTTTGATGTGGCGCTTGATGTGTATGATATGTATCCGTCTCCACTTATTGGGTATTGTTCAAGATTGTAGTTGTAGAGTTGCAGCGTAACGGTTACGCTGGGCGTCGTCCAAGCGCTGTCGACTACCCAATCAAGTTGAGTCCAATCAAGTGTGTCTGATGAGCCTGTAAACTCGACCTCTATCGTGTGTTGAATAGGCAGTTGAAGAGAGATTAATGTGGCGTTTTTGACTCTAGCTGATGTGCTTTCACCCATATACTGTATCTTGTCCGTGACGCTTCCCGCAGATAAAGAAGCTTTCGCCATCATAAAACAACCTTCATAATCAGTTGAGTCTTTATGTTCCACTAAAAGCGATTGATCGGTGGCTCCTCCTTGCAACAGTTTCACACCAATTGACCTAGACGTTGAACCTGCTTTGTACAGAATTGACCCAATGATTAAATGGTCTGCTGCTTGAGCCGTGTACGTGTTTGTCACCTTCGTATACCAAGTATTTGAAGAAGCTGGAGCCGATTCACCCTCGCTTGCAGCGTAATAGTTGTTAGAGAACTGGTCAACTCGAATAGCAACTATGTGAGCATAACTTATGTAGGCAGTGTTGAGTGTGTTCTCTGTTTTATACTGGATTTTAAATGTGTGAGAAGTTGCGTCAAGGTTTATTTTTCTCATAACACCAAATGTGTATCTGGCTTCTGATGCACTCGTTTCTCTGGTAGGGCCAGCTTGCACACTACCGTCTTTTAAAAACTGAATCAACGTACTATAGTCCGTTGACGAACCGCCCAAATTGGCTGTTGCTATTATCAAATAGTCTCCTGAGGTAGAGGGGGTGAAGGTTAGAGCAACCTTATCTTGCCAATTTGTGTTCGTGTTCCATGACGATTCTGCTTCACTTTCTGCATATTGACCATTTAAAGAGAAGGCATACAGTCTAGCATTTCTGATTTTGGCAGTGGCTGTGGTGTCAGATGTTGCGTACTGAATCTTAAGCGTCTGAGGGGAAGCTGGCAGGTTGACGCGTTTCAAGGCGCAAAACGGATACCAGTCTGTTGTGTCTTTAATTCTATAAATCAATTCCTGCCATGTAGATGTACCATTGTATAGTCTCGCCTTCACATCAGGGGGCGATATACAATTGCCTTGCAGTTCCGCAGTTGCTATCACTATATAATTCGCAGATACTGAAGGAGTGAACGTCAAAACCACTTTGTCTTGATATTCTGTATTAGTGTTCCATGAACTCTCTCCTAGACTCTCACCAAATTTGAAGTCATAGTTAGGATAACTTCTAAAAGTCATATAATTTCCATCATCTGATTGCAAGTTCCCTAGTGAACCAGAAACAAGTTGCGTTGAACCCGACAAGTTATAGTTTGACGGATAATAAGTATTGGTTGAGGTGCCGCTCTCAACTTGTGAAACAAAAAATGGCAGAATTAGAATTAGTAGGAAAAGCATAACAACTGCTACAGCTAAACGCAGCCTCACAGTTTCCCTTCTCCCTCGACACTAATGATTACAACTTAACTTTTTAAGGCTTTTGGAATTAACTTCTATATCTAAGGCAACAGTCTTGTAATAATGTTATAAGGAACGGACTGTTCTAAATGAGTAGCTCTATCAACTGAAAAACTTAAAAAGGCAAAACTTCAAACAGAAACGCGCAAAAACAGAAGGACATGTGATCGTCCGAAAATCTTGTTTATTGGAAGACTAAAGATCCATCCAGCCATCATGCAATTGAGGTGTCCTGCCAGATTGCTCAAAGCTTTGAGTTCTTCGAATGAGGTTTGATGGTAGATCGATGACAAAAGGTTAAAAGGGATAAGCTTTAAATCGTAGATGGAGAGAACCATAGAGAAACGTGAAGAAAATGAAATTGACTCGAAAATGCATTATTACAGCACTTCTTTGCATCATTGTGTCCGTTGGAATTGCAAGCCTTCACATTGGAACTTCCTCTGCAAGCTTGAACCTTCCTACTGACATGCCTTATGTTTTTGTATATCCGCAAAACATTGTTGCAGAACCTGGCCAAAACATTACAATAACTGTGGGAGTTTACAACTTGTCTGATAACGTTTATACTTGTTTCAAAGGATGGAATATTGGTGACCCACTGCCTCCTTTTTATGAATTAGGAGACCATAGATACCCCATGGGATATTTGGTGGGTTTCGACATAACGTTTTCATGGGATCCGAATATCCTGGAATACAAGAATCGCACGGTAACCGTTCCGTATGAAACCTATCCAAATCCTATTCCTCCATTGAATTTTACAGGTACGCTGCATAGTCCAATCCAACCCGTTAAAGATGATCTTAACGCTACTTTGGGAACCTATAGGCTGGCTAAAGCCCACGTGGGTTTGAACTACTTTAATGGAAATGGTACCCTATTCAAAATGACCTTCAGAGTTAAGAAAGAGGGCGGTTCGCCATTGACGCTTTCGAATTCTAAATTGGCGGCCCCCCGGGACAGTGCGTTGATTGGAAAAAACTACATCGATAACCATATACCTAATCAAGTTAGAAGCGGATTCTTCGCGACGTCAGGAGCCAAAACTCGAGTTTATAGTTTAGATGTTAAGGCTTCCGTTGGCACTGGAACCTTTAACACTCCTATAATTGTTGGAGAGAATGGCACAGTGAAAATCACAATGCGTAACGATGGAGCCGTTACAGATTACTATAACTTGACATTGTATCACACTTATCCAAATGGAAGCACAGGAACAGTCACAGAATGGCTGAATCAAACGATCAACGCCACAAAGAGCCAATCCTTCGAAGTAGTTATCTTACCTGCTAGTATGGCAAGAGGAAATCACATGTTTATGGCTAATGCTACCATTTTGCATCTAGGAGAGACGTCTCTTGACGCTCTTGAAGAACAGGTGAGAGTGATAAGCGCAGATTTGCATCTTATGCAGACATGCATAGAGATGATAGCGCCATTGCCGCAATATGTTTACGTTGGCGATCCTGTAACATTCGACGCTACAGGAAGTAATCATAGTGAGCCTGCAGGCAACTTTGTCAATTACACGTGGCAGATCAGAGAAAGGCCAACGAATCCTGTTCGAGAAACTTTGACAAATTCAACTCCAATAGCGAAATATACTTTTCCGAGCGCGTTAAACTGGACAGTTTCCTTGATAGTCACAGATAACTTTGGGATTACCTATGACGCGAATAGACCTGCAACTGCAGCATACAAAAAGGACTTCACTGTCGAAGTAAAGGAGAAACCTGGAGGAGGTTTTCCATGGGATCTTTTGACGCTTGCCATAATCCTAGTAGCCGTGATTGTGATAGTAGGATACATCTACATGCGCAGAAGACGATGATGCCCTCTTCTCCTTTTTTTATTGGAAAAGGTTTTTGAGAAACAAATAGGAAAAAAAAGAAAAGGAGTTAATTTTTGCGTTTTATTCTAAGTTTCGCCGCAAGCAGTGTTGTTGCCAAGAAGGCTAACAGTAACATCAGCGGAATTGGAAATTCTGGGACAACTCCTTGACTTAATATCATAAGGGTGACAGCTGTATCATCGTAGGTAACATACACATATGCGTTACTGGCATCTTGGCTCAGCGTGAAGTTTGCTTGTTGTCCGTTGATGTACACTTTGTATGAATTCGGTGGGAACATGAGAGATTTTGGAATAGTGATGTTGGCATAGCTTTTTTCTCCTGGGCTTACATAGATTTTGAAACGAAGTATTCCTATGTTATTACCGTCGAATTCCACAAGGCCTATGCAATAGTCGCTTTCAGTCTTTACGGAAAGAGCATCGATAACCGTATAGCTTTTAATTCCGATTATTGTAACCTTTCCATCTGTCACGTTGTGGGGAATCGCTATCGAATATGGTTGGTTAAGCCATGGTTCTTCTGATCTTTCTGGATGTGGCCACGCAGCGAGTTTACTCTCGGTAACTTTAATCTTGCTTGAGCAATTCGCTAGTATTTCCAAGACTACTAAAGTGCCATCTCCCTCAGGTATTGTCCTTACCTTTCTAGGGTCAAACACGTAGGCTACCCAGATTGAACCTGTGTCATTGTCAATTCGTAATAGAAGTTTCATTGTGAGGTTATAATATTGTGCAAATTGTCCCAGAGTTACGTTTTTGACTTGTATGGTCTTCGGGTCAAAGCTTAGCTTGATGTCGAATCCAGTTAAATCCCAGTACTTGTCTAAATCTAGTATGGAAACATTCAGGCTGAGTTCATGTGGAAAATCTGAACCTTGGTGCGTGTATTTTTCAACGTCTATTGTTGGTCCTAGCGGTTGAGGTTTTGTGTAGACTTTGATTGTGAAATCTTGCTTTTCAAAAGGAATTGGTGCAGGGGGTATCCCAAGGCCGGCAAGTTTAATCTCAGTGAACCCTATTGCAGTCACATTGACATAACCGCTACCATATCCTTGATATTTCACTTTCAAGGTAACTAAGCAAACTGTTCCACTTCCGTAAAATGCATGTGCGGGCGATATCGATGAATATGCTATCTCAAGAATATGGGTTGAAGGGGTGTATACATCCTTCACCGGCAAAGGTCCTCCATTGGATCCTGAATAGAGTATTCCTCCGTATGGGCTTGGAGGTGTCGGTGTCTGAGAATCGTTCCAAGGGATAGTGGTTACATGGCTTACATAGTCAAAATAAGTTGTATTTATGTGCATCTTTATTCCTAAGCCGTAGAGTTGCGGAGACGTGATGTTTTCAATGACGATTGCGGCACGCAATTCCTGGCCTATAGCGTTTCCAGGGCCTATCTGAGTAACGTTAGATATTACTCTCACAATTGCGAGGTCAGTCGACTCAGCGGCATGAACCGTTTTTGGCAGAAGTGAAATACCAGCAAGCATAGAAATTATCAGCAATATCATCAGTGGTAAAGTTTTTTTCGTGGACGAGAATTCCGAATTTGTTTTCACACTTTTCACCTGTGGTCTCTATGTTTGAATTTAATCACTATTTTAATTTTGCTATTTTATACTCAATTTTTACATTCCACAAAATCTCGAAAAAACAAAAAAAGAGAGGGTCAAATTGCCTAGTATGTTTTTCCGTATTGCGACGCGATAGTTACTACGTCATATATGTCGATGATTCCATATGGTGGAGCTAAATCTGCATCTTCATTCCACAGTGGATCTCCTACTTTGCTATCGTAAGCTATCGTTGCAGCCGTAACATCGTATATGTCTATTACTCTATTACCGTCTAGGTCTCCCAACATCTTAATAAAGACAAATCCATCGACCAGACGATTGTTTGCAAAGTTTATTTCGTATTGAACGTGCGAAGCTTCAGCCGATATCGTGAAGTTGTTGCCTGGTGTAAGACCAGTCGTGTTCCAGAGGAACGTTAATGTAACATTCTGGTGTGGCAACAGATTGGGCACGCTTTGAGTAGAGATTTTGGTGGCGTTGCGAAACACTGTTACGTTGAAACTGGCAGGCAAATCACCAACATTACCAGCCACGACGCTTATGGTCACGTTCCTGTTAGGATAAACTTTGTTCTTCGAAATGTCTATCCTGAGTATTGCCACATCTGCGGTTAACGTTGCAAATAACCCATCCTCAGATCCATCCTCTATGCGTGGTATGTTTTTCCCTTCCTTGTCAACGAATTTGATATTGTGCAGGTCCAACACGGTCAGTCCATAGCTCTTAACTTGGAAATAAATAGTCTCCACAGTTGTCGGATCGATTACAATTAGTGGTTGCGCTGGCACGTAATAACTCACATTCACCAGCAATCTTCCCAATGCACTATTTGCTTCTATCGTTGTGTTGTAGTTTGTGTCATTGTTTGGAGGCACGATGATAACTCCAACACACGCAATGACCTTTGGATCATAGTCCAGCGTAAACTCATATCCATAAAAGTCAGCTGCACCCTGCATTTTTATTTCGATAGTAAATACTGATCCAGGCACCATTGTTGGATCAATGATTTGATGCGGATATACATACAACTTTGCCAATAGCAAATTATTGAAATAACCGTCAACTGGAGGATCGTAAGTTATGGGGTTACCCATATCATTTATCAATGTGACATTATACAAGTGAAAAGCCGTTTCTCCAATTTTAGTCACGTTGAAAGTTATTGTAGCTAACGTAAGGTTGCCACTTATCGTAGTTGTCGAGCCTCCAACACGAATCTTTCCTTGATCTTCGAATATTTGGGTTATAGGCGAAGTGAATGGTGGTTTCACTGTTACGAGCGCTGTGTCAAGTATCGAAGTGTTGTAAGCAAGCCAGAATTCGAATCTTGACAACCAATACAGGTCTTTAATTTTTATGTCAATTGAGAAGTTTTTGGGTGGAACTAGTGAAGCGTTAAAGATTTTATTCGGATCAACATAAAGCTTTGCAGGAGGCGGCACGAAATTTACGAAGTTTCCATTGTGGGTCTCGAAAGGTATAGGCGTAGGCGGCACTTCATGATTAGCAAGTTTAACTGAAGTAAAAGCCAACGCGGACTGTCCATATGCAAGCACTTTAAAGGTAATTGTGAAGACTGTTCCTGATCCATTAAAGGATGGAGCTGGGGCCATTGAAGAAAAAGCAGCATTATAAGTTCCAGACGTATCATTAACCGTGTCTCTTACGGGCAGATAAGGCTCATGTAATACACCGTCTGGATATGTCGCAACTGGAATTCTCACTTGATGGCTTACGTGTTTTAAGATTGATGGGTTCCACGACAATATTATGTCAAATGCATACAAGTTTGTAACGTTAGCTATCTTTACACTTACTGTAAACTGCCCATTTGGAGCGACTCCACTCACTAACGATGGATCAACATATATTACCGTAGTAGCTGTAGCATATGCCAGATTCATGCCAGAGCTGAGTATGGCTGTGGGAGCCAAGAGCAACATCGAGATTAACAGGACTAGGTTTTCCTTTTTGATCATTCTCCTTTCTCCTTCTATTCGATTAGCTAATTTATGTTTGCTTTGGAATTTAAAGATTCTGGAATTGTAGACTGGTAAAGTGTTCTGATTTATCTGTGCTGAGATTCATTAGGGCTTAATATTTTGTATCGTATTGCATAGTTACTACTACAACATCGTATATGTCAATGACTCCGTCTCTTACGAGATCCGCCCAAAGATACCATCCTGGGCCACCTTCTTTTGTGCCATAAACCATGCAAACTGCGGTTACATCGAATATATCGATGGTTCGGTCTCCGGTAACGTCTCCTAGTAACAGAGTAGAGATTGGTCCAAAGCTTATTGTGTTATCAGTTGTGTTAGATTCATTTGGCAAAATATCTGCGTCTACTCTTAAACTGTAATGTGAAAGAACCTTTATTCCTGTGGTATTCCATATTAATGTCACGGTTTTAGTTTGCAATATGTCCAGGCTTACCTGACCCGTATAGGCTAGAGAGTTGTTTGAATATAGCCTTATGTCAAAATTCTCGGGTATGGTTCCTTTGTTTGCAACAACTACGGTTACGTACACGATCCACTTGTCGAAGACTGGATTGGGGCATTGGATGCTCTGCAGAGAAATCTCGTGGATTTGTGCTATACGTATCACCTTTGAAGTTGTGTTCCAAAATCCTTCGAGGTCGGTTACGTTTAAGGTTACTGTGTAATTGCCAAAATTCTTGTAGCTATGAGTCACAAGTTTGCCTGTTGCGGTACTCCCATCTCCAAATTTCCAGGAATAGCTGGTTATTGAATCATTGTAGCCCTCGGGAGAAGAGGGCGTAGCGTCAAACGTTATTGTGTAATTAGCACTTGCTATTGGTGGTTTCGCGGCAAAGGCTGCTCTAGGTGGCAAGGCAGTGTAATTTGCTTTGAAGGAGTTAAAAGCCGATTTTATAGATCCTTTGTACCATGCTGTCGCTGCTATTGGGTATTGCCCAGGAATCATGTCTGGCGCTAACGTGAACTTCATTTCAAATTTGCCGTTCTGTACAGGTGGTTTGGGTGGAATGATTATAGGAGGTATAACGTAAGTTGACTCGATTATGTTGAAATACGCGGTTTTTTCAGGGCAAAGAGGATAGCCTCCGTCCTCAGGCCAAGCCGTATAAGCATTTGCATAGATTAAAGCCGTGCCAACTATAGCCCAGTTTGGAATACGCATTCTCGTCAGGAAGCTGCCTATATGATTTCGAGGTATTGGCTGAGACGATCTTTCCGTGCCAAGAGGTATTCCCGCGCTGTCTACTATGGTGAGAGAAAAGTAAATCGGCTGGTCTTCGAAATATTTTATGTTTTCAACACTCATAGTGAACCACATGTCCTTGTCTCTTTCCACATTGGGCACGTAGTGCCCACCATCATCACACAAGAATACTGACGTTATACTAATTAAGAAGCTCGCATTAAGGGTCTGGGTCAGGTTGAAGGTTCTTATCACAATCGTTTTGAGTGGGTCGTCTACCTGCACTCCAACTAAACCATCTGAAACTAGATTTCCATTGTATGTTACGTTGCCTCTTATCGTTACCAAGTTTCTTTGCGTATACGTTGGTTGGTCCGGCACTATAGTAACAGCAAGCGAGGATAGGGAATTTATTTTTGGAGTTATTGCTAATAGCAGAAGGAAAACGAGGAATATGGGAAAAATTCGTCTCCTTTGCATTTTAAACTCCTATAGTGTAAGTCGTTTCCAAGTTTTTAAGTGTTCTGGAATATTTTTCTACATCGAAAAAAAGAATATTCTATATGTGAAATTCAGAGTTGGGACCATTAGCATAGGTTTTTTTTGCTAATACTGCAAGTGCTGTTATGACAATTATTGCTATTAATACCGTGTTATCCTGTAATTCAGGAAGGCAGTAAGTGCCTTGAATTTTGACGATTTCTGCGGTAGGCACGCTGTATGTGAATCCTAAATAAGTGGAGTAATCATCGTTTTCGACAAAAATGTACCCAGATTCTACTCCTCCGACGGCTACTGACCAAGAGTTGTTTTCGACCCCTAGAAGTCCTTTAGGGATGACTACTCTGCAAAAGCCTGATTTGGGGTTCGCAGACAATGTGAAATTGATAAAAGATTCTGGGCAGGCGAAGAGAAAATCTGAAACAGTGCTGCTGTTGCTAGAGACTAATACGTAGTATGACGTGCTTCCTGAAAGATATGCTTGAAAGACGTTTATATAACCCATGACTGGATAGAAGTCAGTTGCTCCAGACTCTTGGAACGCTTGGTCTGCTATTCCATCGCTGCCAGTCTCATTTTGGTGAATTCCTTTTTTGACATCAACGCTTGTGTGGTCGCTCCAATAGTTGCCACCGACTGGATACGTGCTGTTCCAGAAGTTTGCAGGAGCTCCAAGTCCGCTAATTTGAAGAGGATTTTGGACGAAATTATTTTGGTAGAACAGGTTTTTAAGGCATTGTAAGTCTATGGATACTCCTTGGACATTGTTTTGTATGGTGTTCCAGAAGAATTTGTTGTTGGAGCTGTTTCCAACAATGTAGATTCCATAGTAATAATTGTTTGCTATGAGATTTCTGCTGATTTCGCAATTAGAGGAGTTTGTAATGTAAACTCCATGTGTACAGTTCCTGATGTAGCAGTTTTCGATTTTTGCTTGTTTGACGTTTTTTAGGTGGAGTCCATAACTGAAACTGGTTTGTCCATTCCTCAGGGTGAGATTTCGAACTTCAGCGTTGTCTGCCAATATGTTACACAGGGCTGTAGCCAAGTCTTGTCCATCTATTATTGTCTTATTCCTACTTTCTCCAGTTAAGATTACAGTTTTGTTGACTAGTACAGGATAATCAATCGCGTACACCCCTTGTCTGATGAGAATTGTTTGGCCTTCAGAGGCGCTGTTGATTGCTTCTTGAATCGATCCGCCAGGCTGGACAATTATCATACTGTCTCCAGCACAGGTTGCTGGGAACTTTTGGCTGGTCAGCAATGCCAGTAGTAAAGCGATTTCTAAAGTCAGCATTATGCGGATGAGTTTGTGTTTCATTCTTTTTTCCTCATTCTAGAGACGTGGATTTAGAAAATAAGATTTTTCTTTAAAATAAAAAAAAAGGGAACAGAGAAGACTGTTTTACTCAGCCAATATGTTTACATTTATCCAGTATAGCGGATATTCTTGGACACCGCCATTTTTTGGCAATGCATCTAGAGCGTTGACGTCTATCGTTGCGACTCCTGCTCGGGCCCACTTCGGTATAGTGAGGGTTACCGTTACGGTGCCGTCTACGTAAGTGCACCATCTTGCGCCTCCAACTGTGGCATTAGCGACTCCAATGTCCCATGGCACTCCAGTCTCATCGAGACCAGTGACATAGAAGAAGATCATATATTGTATTTGGGCGTTTGAGCCATAGTCAATTGACACAGTGACGTCCTCAAGATGTGCGTAGTCTGTCTTGTCAGTTGTTACTTTCCATACGTGGACTTTGTAGTCATACTTGAAGTGTAGTGTGTCGTTGATGTGTTCGCAGGCTACATCTACTGATGCGATGACCTCCCACGTTCCGAAGTAGTAGGTTGGATCATCACACATCCATGGCAGCCTAAATCTGACCATGGCGATTCCGTTGGCGTCTGTCCTGTTGCAGAGTACAGCATAATCGTTTCCATATGGGTCGATGATTTCAAATGCGACGTCTTTCCGTTGCTCAGGCCACAAGTTGTATGTTACGTTTGCGTAGAGTATTACTTCCTTCTGTGGCCAGTACATGCTGCTGTTTGCGCCTGGTCCTTGTCCACCGTTGGGATAAGGATATTGTGTGAATACGTCGATTGCCCTTCCCAGAGGCTTATAGTGGCATGTGTAGACTGCCTTGCTTACGACTTGTGGAAGCGGCACTGAATATATTGTGCCGTTCCATGGCGACATTGATCTGTCTGGGTGTGGGAACCCTGCCACGTCAACTGGGCACGGGTATTGCGTCCCACCAATGTCTACGTAGGGTCTTGGCAGTGGGTTCAAGAGCGTCAAGTCACATGATTTGACGTCAATTGGCGTTGTAGCCTCAAAGATCTCTTCGAACTTCACTGTCCAGAGCTTAAGGTTTCCATAAACAGGTGACGCATGTGTGCCTAAGCCTATGAAAGCAACGTGAACATAACCTACAATGTTGTTGGTTGTATTTATGAATGTCATGGTGCCGAACGACCAGAAATTACCAAAGTCGTTGTCTGGGTCGACGGTGGATTTCGTTGCAATGAGCAGTGTGGGATCCCAAGTCAAGCGCATATCAAACCCTGCTGGGTCCCAGAATACATCAATAGTAAGCCACACGTCAACATCGAAGGTATTGCCTAATCCTGCGCCTGTTATGCTTGTAACCCCACCAGGTCCGCGGACATCTAGTTCGGGAACTGCTGGATACGCAAATAGCTTAGACCATAATTGAACGTCACAGTCCACGGGAGTGTTGGTTATTGCTCCTGATGGATACTGGGCAAGCTTGACCTCTCCGGGAACGAAGTGTATATAAACATCAAGCCAGTCGGCAGGTGCAATTTCGTAGTCCCATGGTTGAGCTATTACTTTCAATGTGATAACACAGACTGTTCCGTTTCCATCGCCAGAGAGTGGCCACGGGTGCGCCGGAGCTACCGATGAATATGCTATCTCAAGAATATGGGTTGAAGGGGTGTATACATCCTTCACCGGCAAAGGTCCTCCATTGGATCCTGAATAGAGTATTCCTGCGTATGGGCTTGGAGATACTGGCACTTGTGACGTATTCCATGGGACAGTTGTCTGGTGGCTTACGTATTGGAAGTATGTGTCGTTTATGAAGATCTTAATACCGAAACCGTAAAGCATGGCGACGTCTTCAATCACACATGCGACTTTGAAGGTGGTTAATACAACGTTTGTGTGTCCTGCGCCTAGTATAGTTGGCGAAGGTATCAGCCTAACCAAAGTGGTCGGCACTGCAGAAGCGTTTGGTATTGCAATCATTACAAGACTCATGATTATTGTTGCAATCAGCAGTGAAGAAACTGTCTTAGCGAATTTGATTTTCATTTATTCTCCTCTCTCCTTCCTTCCTTTCGCAATTTAATATGACCTTCTTCTCAGTTAAAAGCTTTCTGGAATAAAATTCTATAACGGAGTTTTCGAGAAGAAACTTGGATGGAAATATGGGTAGAGTCAAAGTTTCTGCCCTCCTATTGCGCTTTTGTTTAAATGCGCTTCTTTTACGCTTGCCTTAAGAAAATGTGACTTTGATTTCTGTAACGTTCAAAAAGGCTGAGTGTTATGCGGCTAGCACATAGAAAAATGTTTCAGAAAGCTTTAAATTTTCAGAATACATACTACATTTTGCAGAAAATAGGAGATAGGAGAGAAAAAAATGAAATCGCGAAATCTATACTTAATGGTGATCATTGCTTTTGCATTGCTTTTGATGGCATTCGCCCCAATATCTTATGTTAATGCACAGGTCCGCACAGGGAACCTTCGTATACAATATTTCTCAGACCCTATACTTGCCTACGGTGCTTTGACATCAGGTGACATTGACTTAATGATTTGGCCCTTGGACAAGAGTCAATACGCGACAGCTATAACTAATCCAGACATTGTTATGGGCCCAGTTTCTGAGAACGGAATGAGGGAGTTTGACTTAAACGGCAACGAAACTATTGCAGCTTATCCGGGAGTTAACTCACCGACAAGTTATTGGGAGTTCAGAGCAGCCTTAGCTTGTATAACTGACAAACAATATATTGTCAACAATATTTTGGGTGGATTTGCTACTAGAATGGATGTTCCAATTGTCGTAAATGCGCCTTCATGGATAAACTCAAGCGTGGTCTACCCGAATTATGATTGGGAATACAACCCCGACCTTGCAGCCACACTGCTTAATGGTGCTGGCTTCGTTGAGGGCACTACGCCGAACCCTAACTATGACTCTGGATTTCCAGGTTCTGCGCATTTCATGCGTGTTTATCCACTATGTGCACCAGTCGCTGACAGCCCAAAAATAGGATCGATCTGGACACCGCAGCCAGGCCCGTATCATTATGTAGTGCAGCAGCTAGTATGCAAGCCAGTCAGGCCAACGAACCTTGTAGTAATGGGACAGCTACTTGGTAGCCCCACGTATACAACCTTACTAACTCCTGCAGACTACACATGGACAGAGGGACCAGAGCAACCTGGTCTTTGTAAACAAACCCGTGTAACGCTTACAGTCACTACAAATTTGACTACCAACTCATTTCTCTATATCAGATACAAGACTTGTCATCTCAAAGCCGGTGAACCGTTAGACCCAATCATATTCTATGCGAGAAGCGACGATCCTAATGCGAGACTTCTTGCAGGTAATCTCTTAAGAGACGCTATGCTGAAGGCAGGCATCCCAGTCAATTATAAACCATTGCCCTCAAGCGGCACCAGACCACCAGTCATGACTGCCCGCAACTACCACATTTACACTGGCGGATGGAGTCTAGGCAGGTACCCAACAAGCATATACGGACTATACGAGAGCTCGCATTGGTACCCAGACGGCTCCGACTATATAAGCCCGCCTTGCCCAAGACCCGAACCAGGAATATCCGCAGTAGATCCGAACCTTGACGTATATGCTAAAGCCATATACTATACCACTGACATTCCATCAGCTATAGTTCAAGCGCAAGCAGCTGAATCAATCATCGTGAAGAAATGTGTAAACATTCCACTGTGGACTGCTAGAAGCTTTTACGCTTGGCGTTCATGGCTGCTAGGCGTAGTCAACGAAATGGGCTATGGACCATTAAACGGTTACACCTTCATGAACGCTTACAAAGCTGCTGGTGCACCTGAACCAACCGTTCTTAGACTTGGAATGAACCAGCCACCACAATGCCACAACATTCTCTTTGCCCAATGGACATACGACTACGCATTGTTGGACAGGTACTGGGAAGGTGGAATAGGACTTAACCCGTACGACCTTGGAAGAGATCAGCCGTGGGTAGTGCAAGACTGGACGCCGACAACATGGGTTGACCCGGACGATAGTGCGACCAAGACTGCGTGCATTTTCTGGTTGAGAAAAGACGTGAAGTGGGCCGCGCCAGTTACAGGCAACTACATACGCCCATTCACAGCACACGACGTTGAATTCTCAAACATGTTCTACTACTTCTTTAGCGATGGTTGGAACTGGGACAACGTAGCAGATGTTGACCACATCGAAATACTTGACGACTACAGCTTCAAGATTTACTTCTCAAGCACAAGCTACTGGTTCCAGTATGCAGCTAACTATCCATACTTGCCTAAGAAAGAGTGGGGAGCCATATTCTGCACACCCACAGTCTACAACAATCCAGCGGCTAACTATGCTGCAGGCAGCAGCCTTTATCTCAATCCAGGTAACAACCACGGAGTCGCTCAGATACAGAACATTACTGTGAACGGCAACATATTCACGAACTACTTGGTGAGATTCAACGGTACAGGAGACGCATTTTCAGCCAACAGAATCTACTTCACAGCTGCAGCAGCTGGAAACTTGGTTGTCAACTACTGGAACATAACCAAATCAGCGAAAGGATACTTCCCAGGCAGCGACACAGAATGGATACCTACAAGCTACAGCATTGGTGAATTTATACCAGTCACCATAACTAAAGACGTTTGGGCAGTGTTCAAGCGTAACGACTACTTCTTCCTAGACACTCCGCCACTGGGCGAAATTGACTGGTACTGGTATTGGGGTTCCAGAGACATAAGCAGGCCGTTAGGCGGTCCACGCAAGGGCAGCTTCACCGTCGACATTTTCGACGTAGTATACGCCACAGGGTGCTACGGAAGCACAGGCTATCTGGAACCAACAACGTTTCCAGCATGGTTCCCAGGCGCAGACCTAGCCCCAACATACACGACAGAAATTCCGTATGGCGGAATGATCGACATTTTCGACGTAGTATCAATACTCACCAGCTACGATACAAGCTTCGGTACACCACCATAAAATAACACGCAAAATCCATACTCTTCTTTTTTTTTGTTTCTAGCACACAAAAATTGATTGTCATTTTTATCTTGCCAAGCCATGCCAAATCTTAAATAAGCGAGTCATAATAAGCCATATTCGGTGAGGAGATGGGACTGAAGACCTTCATAGCAAAAAGAATAGTTTACATGGTGATTCTAATATGGCTCGCGGTAACAGTGAACTTCATGATTTTCGTCTTAATGCCCGGCAGCCCATTGGAGAGTTACATTGGTCGTCTTTCAGGCAGGATGGACCCGGCGCGTATACAACTACTAAAAGAGCATTTCGGGCTTGACAAGCCACTTCATGAAAGATACATCATTTATATCACCAATCTGATTACATGGAACTTCGGAGACTCCTATTTCTCAGGGTCAGTAAGTGTTGCCATGGCAGACAAAATGTCCCGCACATTGGAGCTCATGGGACTCGCCACAACCATAACGATTACACTCGGGGTACTTATTGGAGTCATAGCCGCACACACAAGAGGCGGAGCAGTGGACGGTACACTGGTCACTGGTTCACTATTAACCTATTCGGTTCCGATATTTTGGCTTGGATGGATAATGCTATACATCTTTAGCATTCAACTACACTGGTTTCCGCTCGGCGGAATGTATCCGACATCTTGGGCAGTACCAGGAAACTGGCCCAGTAACATATTCGAATATTTAGCTGGAAGACTCTACCACTTAGCGCTTCCAACAGCAACGTTAGTTCTGTTCAGCGTAGGCGGCTGGATACTATTGGCAAGAGCCTGCATGCTTGAAAGTATGACTGAAGATTACGTGGTAACTGCACGGGCTAAGGGATTAGGAGAAAGAACAGTTCTCCTAAAGCACGTGTTAAAAAATGCTTCCCTACCAATAATAACAAGCGTCGCATTATCATTCGCCGGCATGATCGGCGGTGCCATAATCACTGAAACAGTGTTCAACTATGAGGGGATGGGAAGATGGACTTGGCGAGCAATAGGGCAGACAGACCTACCTGTTCTCGCTGCAGTATTCTACGTTACAACCTTGACAGTAATAATCGCCAACTTCCTCGCTGACCTAATTTACGGAGTGGTCGACCCAAGAATAAGGTACGGGTGACCAAAATGGCATCAAGAGAAGCTAAATTCAAATTTGCTATAAAAAGATTCAGGGGATTTTGGAACGAATACAAAAGAAGCAAACGAGGACTGTTAGGAATAACCATTTTGATCTTCTATATTGGACTCGCTTTGCTGGCACCGGTTATAGCACCATACGAACCCTACGCTCCAACTATCCACGGGCATTACCCAGCAGGAGAAAGACCGCAAATAGCTGAAGAATTGGCCAAACCAATATGGATTAAAATCCTGCCAGGCGGTGACGCCCTTTCTGAAAACTTTTTCCCGATCAAAGACCATACGATGTCGACCCTACAATCAATTCAAACAGAATGGAACTGGACCTCTGGAAACGACACCGTCGTTCGCCCTAATCTGACTCAGGGAGAACAAAACGACGGCTGTATAGAAATAACCCACTCAGATCCAGCTAACATTGGATACTCTAAGGTTTGGCACGAATTTACATACCCATATAAAGATTCTCCACAGTCTTTCATCATCCATATATCAGTCTTCACAACAAACGCAACACGGACGTCCGTAAACGTATATATAGCTATAAACGATACGAAGGTCGGTAACACTTATCAGCTTACAAACCTCAAAGACAATGTGTGGTCTAGCACTCAAATGTATTCCGGGGGCGTATCTCCTGGGCTTCTAAGAACAACAGTTCCAAAACCTGGCACAGGATATTCAGTACAAGCAGAAATAACAATTGACGCCAAACAGAACGAAACTGTTCGCGTTGACAATTTTGACCTCTTAACCTACGGAGAAGCATTTGGCATCCTCGGATCAGACGGAAACCTCGGCAAACCAAGAGACATATTCTCAACATTAATCTGGGGGACACGAATCTCCCTGACAGTCGGACTGCTATCAGCAGCAATTTCGGTAACACTCGGCCTGTTCCTTGGATTGGTTGCGGGATTTGTTGGAGGACTCGGGGATGAATTAATAATGAGATTCGCGGACTTCCTTATGGTCTTGCCAACATTACCTTTGCTGATCGTGTTAATCGTTGTGACGCAAGCATCAATCTGGAATCTAATATTGCTACTATCTTTCATGGGGTGGATGGGCTTCGCAAGGCAAGTGAGATCAATGGTCTTAAGTCTGAGAGAAAGACCCTTCATTGAAGCAGCTAGATCAGTCGGGGCAAGCACCTCTTACATAATAGTACGGCACATCATCCCGAATGTTTTCGCCTTGGTTTACGTAACTTTAGCCACACATGTTCCAGCGGCAATAATTACCGAGGCTTCAATAAGTTGGCTAGGTCTCTTTGACCCATCAATCGTCTCTTGGGGAAGAATGCTCTATGAGTTCAACGCTACTGGAGTAGTCGCCCGACCCTTCAGCGACTACTGGTTCTGGATGATTCCGCCAGGCATAGCAATCATGATACTCGCAGTGTCGTTCATACTCATGGGATACGCTTTAGACGAAATATTAAACCCGAAGCTGAGACAAAGATTCTAAGTCTTCTCTTCCTTATCTTTTTTCGATAAGAATTCAATTAAAGGATAGATATAATTCCAAAACTCTCTTTCCAACTTTCCCAATTCCTCTTCAGATCTCACTCCACGCAAGAATAACCACCCGCCACCGAACAATTTTGTCAAATCGCCAAGCCGGGCCATTGAACGTGAACGTTCCCCTGCCAGAAAGCATATTTCGAAATCTTCAGGTTTTCCACTTATGGATATCATGATCGGCTCCAATATTCTATGAACGCCTTGCTTCGGAATAGCTTCAATCTTGATGTTTTCTACTTCTCTGTTATTTTTCACAAAAAATGATCTAGCCTCGAAAAATTCCTTGATTGCCTGAGCTAGTTCATCTAGATTAATGCTTAAGCCTGTCCATTTTCTCTTCATGTCAAACCAAAGAATCTTAGTCTAGCACAAATTTAAATCCTTTTCCTCGTAATTCTCAACTAAAACTTATATATTTCATGCCTAACTACTAAGCTAGGTGTTATCATAAATTGCCAGTGCTGGACGTTCAAGGTTTAACAACGTATTATCAAATCAGAAGGGGCTCAGTTAAAGCCACCGAGGACGCGAGTTTTCAGGTTGACAAAGGACAAGCATTGGGACTTGCTGGCGAATCAGGATGTGGTAAGACAACTATAGCTCTTTCGATACTTAGAATCCTTCCACAGGGGGGCAAAATAGTTAAAGGAAAAATCATCTTTGATGGAAAGAACATTGCAGATTTCAGCGAAACTCAAATGAGAGAGCAAGTTAGATGGAAAGGCATTTCTCTGATTTTTCAAGGCGCTATGAACGCACTTAACCCAGTCTATAAGATTGGAGATCAAGTTGTTGAAGCCATAAAAATACACGAACCGAAAGTTCTTCGAAAAGATGCAAAAGACAGAACTAGAAAGCTATTCGAGCTGACCGGAATCGACCCTGGCAGAGTTGACAACTATCCACACGAGTTCAGCGGTGGAATGCGCCAAAGAGCTCTTATCGCCATGGCTTTGGCGTGCAATCCTAAACTCTTAATTGCAGATGAGCCTGGAACAGCATTGGATGTCATTGTTCAAGCGCAGATTTTGAAGCTATTGAAGGACCTGAAGGACAAGCTTGGAATATCAATAATCATGATAACTCACGACCTTTCTATGATCACTGAGACTTGTGAAAGACTTGCTATAATGTATGCTGGAACCATAGTTGAGTATGGCGAAATCACAGGCATATTCAAGAAACCTTTGCATCCTTATACTCAGGGATTGATTGAGGCTTTCCCAAGCATTGCATCGGAAAAACAACAACTGGTTTCTATTGCGGGGTCTCCACCTAATCTTCTTGATCCTCCTAGTGCTTGTAGATTTCATCCAAGATGCAAATATGCGATGGACATCTGTAAGAAACTGAACCCTGAGTTTGAAGAGATTTCGAGAGATCACTTTGCAGCGTGCCATCTTGTTGGAGGCCGAAAATAAATGAGCGAGACAATACTCAAAGTTCAGAACTTGAAGAAATGGTTTCCTCTGAAACTTGGATTTTTCAGCACCCTACTTTCAAGAAAAGCTCTTTACGTGCAAGCAGTTGACGGAATAAGCTTTGAGATAAAACGTAAAGAAATCTTTGGGTTAGCAGGCGAGAGTGGAAGTGGGAAGACGACTACTGGAAGACTCACGCTTAGACTGATTGAACCCACAACTGGCAAGATTATTTTCAAGGATCAAGACATAACTTCGTTAAGTGGAGGCCAGATGAAGCCTTTTCGACGGCAAATGCAGATGATTTTCCAGGATCCTTACGAGTCTCTCAATCCAAGAATGACCGTGGAAAGCATAGTTACGGAACCTCTGAGGGTTTTGGGCGTAACCTCTGGCGAAAGCGAAATCCAAGAGAGACTTGCCAAAACTTTGGAAGATGTTGAATTAACTCCCCCTGAAGAATTCGTTTTCAGGTATCCTCATGAGCTAAGCGGAGGTCAGAGGCAAAGAATTGGAGTTGCTCGAGCCTTCGTGGTTAACCCTGAATTTGTTGTCGCAGATGAACCTGTGTCGATGCTTGATGTTTCGATTCGAGCTGAAATTTTGAAGCTGATGCTTTCTCTCTTGGATAAGTATAACTGTTCTTTCCTCTATATTACGCACGATTTAGCTCTGGCGCGACATATATGTGACCGACTAGCCGTGATGTACCTAGGCAAAATAATGGAAATGGGAACCATAAAGCAAGTTATCGCTGAACCCTTACATCCATACACTCAAGCCTTAATGGCTGCTGTTCCAATTCCAGATCCTACAGCAAAAAGGATTGAAGTCGTTATTAAGGGTGAAATACCTAGTCCAGTGAATCCTCCTTCTGGCTGCAGATTTCACACGAGATGTCCATCATGCATTGGAGACATTTGCCGCATAAAGGAGACTGAGCTTATAGACGTAGGCAATGGTCATCTTGTAGCTTGTCATCTCTACCAGAAGAAAGCCTAGATAAGCAGAGACAGATCTCCAAGTTTAAACGCAGACATTGATTGAAGTGTGAAAGGCTTTAAAGAAAAACGGTTCTCCTTTTTTCAGCCCGTTTTCTTCTTTCTCGAAATTTTCTGTCTCTTGGTTTGTCTTCTAGCCCAAAAAGACGAGAGTCCACCAGAAACAATTAACACCACTCCTATTGGCCATGTCTCGCGATAAGGATAAGATTCTTGCATAACATATTGATCAAGCGTTATTGATGTTGGAGGAATATTAAGCTCATACAGTACTTCAGGGTCTGCTGGGGTTCCTAAGGTTTTGGCTGTATATGTCCCGCTGGTCTCAACTATTCCTTCAATGGCACCACCTTCTGCACCTGCCCCTCCAAGGTTGGCAAGACCTCCTGTTGTAAAATTTGTATATGCCATTTGCAAAGCGAGTTGCGCGTATTCGCCTGATGTCGTAGCATACGTAATATAGACTAGGTCTATATCCGTTCTTTGCCCCTCAGTGTTGTTTATTTCAACCCTAATCGTCGCATCATAATAATCTGGCATATACCCTAACACGTCGATGTAATCGAGCCATGTATTACCAGGCACCATGCCAAGTACGAGTTTTTCTCCCTTATTGAAATAGCCTGAAACTTCAAAAGCATAAGTGTTTGTGTGGCCTTGTTGATACACGTAGCTTTTACTTGGCGCATTATACAATGAGGTTATAACTATTCCTGAAAAAACAAGCACAAGTCCTAATAGAAAGAATTTACTTCTCATTGTAAACTTAATCCTCTTTCACTCTAAAACTATCTTGAATCCCACGTTCTAATTAACTTTCTGGAAGAATCTTACATCAGTCAGATTTTTCCTTTTTCTTTTTTGATGCCGCTAACTCTTCAATTAATTCTTTTCTGCGGTCAGGCTCTGGGAATTGTCCAAACCCATGGGATGCTTTAAGATATCGTTTATCTTTAATATCATATGTTAACTTGATTCTTTTTTCTTCTATACGGATCGCATAAATTATCAATGCAACGGGCAATATTGTTGCTACTAATGGATGAATATTAATCATCAACCATATATCAATATATACTCCTGCGGAAAACAGAACTGGAAGCCAGAACCAGGAACTCGTTACAGTCGTTATTATAACTGCGAGAATATCTCTGATCTGTTCCTTCCAAGACTCAAACATCAACCTACCTCACATTATTTGAGGCAAAGGCGTTACTTAAGCCTTGACACGCTAAATCTACTTGCCAAGGATATAGACTCTTATAATTGATCCTAAAGCTGCTCCAAACAAACACGTAAACAAAGCTGTTGGAATAAACATTCTGAAAATGATGACGACTGCCATATAAAGATACCATTCCCATGCGTATGGGACAACACCTGTGGGTTGATAGTTTAAGACAAACCAGATGTAACAGAAGGAGAACGCAACAGCTATTGAGAAAGAGATGATTATTGTAAAGGAGCAAGCAAAGATAAGGCTTCGAGAATCGTCTATAACGTATCCTGCAACAATGCCAACAATCACCAACACTGTTATGCCTATAATGTCAATTGATGGCCCTTCCCAAGGAGAAACAGAAAAAGCAGTTTTCCAATAACCCCAAACACTAGTTAAGTATATTGAGTAGTAGCTTATGATCACAACCGCCGACACTATCGCAATCCAAAACGTAGTAAACATTACTTCCTTTTTGTTTCTTCGAATCAAGTTAGCTAATCTTGCAGTTATCATATTAGTCTGCACTTTCTCTAACCTATCTTCTACACTGCACAGATTTAAGTTTTAACATCGAAAACGACCATTCTTTGCAGCAAAAGTTTAATTAGCAAGAAGAGTTCAGAAAAAAATCATAATGAAGAAGACGAATTTGTTCAATCTTGCCGTCTTGATTGTCATTCCTGCAATGTTGACGGTTATTATGTACGTTGCGAATTTGACCTTGTTTTCGAGAAACGAATATGTTTCGCCAGCAGACGCCTTTTTCGTGGAAGGAATACTGTTCATTATTCTCGGCACACTATTTCTTCTCGGATCAGGCGGCATTAATAGAAGCAGTTTTCAGGCAGCAATTTTGGGCGCTGCAGCGGACGGAGTTTACGGCAAAGGTGGTGTTGGCCCTTCAGAGCTTTTCAGAAGGGATTCTTGGAAAGCAAGAGGATTTCCGCGCATAGGATTCCTGCTATTATTGACAGGTCTTATCATGCTTATTATATACTTTGTTTCACTGCTCTCTGGATAAAAAAAGGGAAATTGCGAGAGTTTTGTGCGAGCTTTAGGGGTCAGTCTTTCCGTAGTTAATCAATACGCTACAAACATCGTAGATATCGATGACTCCGAACTTTGGGGCAAGGTCTGCGCTAGGATTCCAGTTAGGATCGGTTGGAGTAGAATCATAGGCCATGCATACTGTTGTTATGTCAAAGATGTCTACTGTTCCATCCCGATTAACGTCTCCAAACATTGGAAGTTTGGTTTCTACGTGACCGTCTGTCGTTGTATAGTCTATGGATATTGAATAGATTACGCACCACTTGTTTTGGTTTGGAAAAGCTGACAGCTTTACATCACGAAGTGTGAAGTCGCCTTTGCCCACAGCCGTGACCAAGAAAGCTATATCCACCAGTATTCCGCTACCTGAAGGCGGCGTGTGTTCCTTTGCCGGGTTCCAACTGTAGGCTACCAATACGTAGCCTGCGGCGTCATCTATTTTCTCCGCGATCTTCAATGTCAGGTTAAAGTACTCCGCAAAAGCACCTAAGCTGATTGCCGTCGCGTTCAATATTGTCGTGTTGTAGTATAGTTTGATGTTGAAACCTGCAAGGTCCCAATATGCGTCTAGATTGTTAATCGTTATGTTGAGTTTGACTGTGCCGCCAACCACTCCTATTACAGAGGGTGGTTCTACTTTTACGGTTGCTGGTGACGGTATGTTGCTGACTAGTGCGACGCTGGTGTCCCTGTAGTTATTGTATATGCAGGTCTCTAACGGAACTGGGTTAAGTAACGCGCTTATTGTGTGGAGACATGTTCCTTCACCAGTTGTGTCCCAAACGTAATGGAACGTCGTTGCATTTCCAGGCGCCCAGTCTTTTATTGGTATAATTATTATATGGCTGCCGTAGGTTATAGTTAGAGTAGTGTTTTCATAACAGTTGCCTAAGTTCTTCACGGTAACACTGATATATACTGCTCCGCCAATTTCAACCATCGCTGGAGCGGCCGTTACATCAGAAACAGCGACATCATGAACAAATGGCAGAACTTTCTTCGCATGTAACCAAGGAGCAAAAGCCACGTAATCGCTTACTTTGTTTCCCTGACCGCTAGGATTAAGTGTCGGGTGATATGGTCCACTTGCTTTGCCCCACCAGTTGTAGCGTGCGTCAAAGGTTATGTTGTTGTTAGCGAAGTCGGAGTCTTGGATAACCCCATAATACGTATTATTGTAGATGTTGTTGTAATGGGCCCATGAGTATGGGTTGGCGACTACTTCAATGCCGTAGAAGTTGTTGTATATGTCATTGCATGTCATGTTGACTATTGAATGTGGCAGATCATAGGAGGCTACCCATCCGTCTATAACTACGCCAGCAGAAGACCATGATGGCTCTGGATTCGTGTTGTTGCAGTTGTAGATCTTGTTTCCTTTAATTTCAATGACGCATGGATCGGACCAAGATTCTATCTCGATTCCGTAGTCCACGTAGTTTAGGTCGCTGTAGATTTGTCCTTCTATGATGCTGTTGTATACGCCACCGCCACAGCCATTATAATAGAATACTCCTATTCTGCCGAATTTCTTGACTGTGCATGTGTCAACTTTTAGATTAGACCTGTCCCATGCAGCTATGCCCGTATCGTACATGTCGCCAATCATGTTTGTCTGCACGATGCAATTCTTGATGGTTCCGCTGGACTCTTCATATATGACACCGTAGCTTTTAGGCTGGCCTGGTCCGAAGCCAAGGCCTTCAATGTCAAAGCCTTGTATGACTACGTTTGCTGCGTTCTCAACGAAAATCACTGCTTCCCTGGTGCCATAGTTGGTTGCAACCAGTTGGCTACCTTGGATAATTGGAGTGCTGGCTGCTTGGATAGTGAGAGTCTTATTGATGTATAATGCTTCTTTGTAAGTTCCACCATACACGAATATCGTGGCACCTGAGCTTGCAGCGTCTATGGCCTCCTGAATGTTGTAGTAGAAGTTTCCTGTACCGGCGATTTCCGCAGTATGCACGATGGCGAGGTCAATTTTGATCGGTGTGTCATATTTTGTTGCGTTGAATCCATAGGGTTTCGGCTCCGAGTAAATTGTCTCATTTGGTCCGCCCGCGCCTACGCTCCAATCCCAATGTCGATTTGCGTTTGTATCGTTGAACGTCCATACGGCCATACTATAGGTATTCTTTTTCGTGACCTTGGTCAAATCGGCATTGAAAGTAGTTCTAATATACACTGTACGAGTATCTAGTGGATTTAGAGTATCGCCTCCAGGCGGACCAATAATCAGCTCTACTTGGTAACTTGAATTTGTGCAAGCTACTTTGACCTCTGAAGAATCTATAGGATACCATGTTGAACAGTCAGAAGACCATTCAAATGACAAGTCTGATGTTAGAACGCCCGGGGTACCCTCTTTGAAGAATACAGATGTAAGCAAGCCAGTTAACGTTGTATGGCCAACGTTGGTAATGACCCCTTTGGCTGTCATTTTGGAACCGGATTTAACGCCAATGGTTGCGTTTATCCGATTTATTGCATCATACACGACAAAACTGGTGGTAGGTGGCCCTGGATCTGCATGTGCAAGTTCTATACGCAACGCCATTGGAGTTACAGTCAACAACAGCATTAACAGCATCAACAGCATCGCTAATGTCATTAATTTGTTTTTCATTTTCCTTTCTCCTTTTTTACTTCAAACGCACCTAGCGTTGTACGATCTAGGTGTGGCAATAGTATTGTTTCAAACCGCTTATAAATTTTGTGAAATTTAATTCTAGTATCAAAAAAACAATTCTACTATGAAAAAAACGAGCGTGTTGATTTATCAAATGAAACATATTTAGATAAAAATGAAAAAAGTAAGCTAGATAATCCACAGCTTTCAACAACGTGGGAAACAAAGGATAAATCACTTGATACACACAAATGTAACCCTAAAATTGCACAACGAGTTCTGAAAAATGGGACAACAAATTTTATATATTGAATACAAAAATAAAGGAAGGGGGCAAGAGACACTATATTTGCAAAAATGTCAAAAAACAGGCGCCTTCTCTTCTTTCTCCCTTCTCCTTTCTCTCTCCCCCCAAAAAGAAGATGAGAAGCATAACTTTCAAAGCCTTAAAGCGTTTGCTAAACACCTGTCATTTCTTTGAACTTAAGTTTCACCGATTCTTTTAAGCTGACTACGATACATCTCCAATATTTCAGTGACAGTGGTTGCGTCTTCAGCTGATTTATCAAGTCTATAGTTTCCAGTAAACCTTGGAAACCTAATGGCCAAGCCGCTTCTCTTACGGATTGCGCTCATCGCACATGTGTGAATTGGGCTTAACGTTACCTCAGCTCCCAAAATTTCAATCACTACAACAGGTTCAAACCAGACATCCGCTTCAACCATTGAATCAACCCTTGGATGCTTATGCTGTATGACGTTCTTCTGCAACATTTTAGGCAGTTTCGCTAAATCTTCATCCGTAAATCCTGTCCCACACTTAGTAACGGTTTCAAAAGTATCAGTTTCATGGTTATAAGCCGCTAGGAGAAGGGCACCATAAGCTCCCGCTCTTTTCCCTCTGCCATGAAAGGCTCCAACAATAACTAAATCCACAGTGTCCTTCATCTCACTTTTGTAGTCTCGCTTGTACTTTATCCAAAGCCAACCTCTAGCCCCAGCTTGATAAACCGAATCTTCTGCAATAGACTTACAAACCAAGCCTTCACAGCCATTTTCTATGGCTTCTTCAAAAAATTTTTCCAGTTCTTGCGCGTTGCTAGTGATTATGTATTTAGCAATTTTTACTCTATCACTTTCTTTTATGGTTTTTTCAAGTCCCCGACGCCTAACAGGGTAGGGTTCTAAGGTCAGGTCTTCATTGTCAACATATAATGCATCAAACATAAAAAGCGAAACAGGATACTCTTCCATGGCTTCTTTGACTCCATACTTGCGCCTGCGGTGCATCAGCTCCTGGAAAGGGCGCATCTCCCCTGTCTCAAGATCCATGGCAACGCATTCCGCCTCTAAAATGGCATCTTTTGCTGTTACATGTCTCTTGAGAAGTTCAATAGCGTCTGGGTATTGATCAGAAATGTTTTCTAATCGTCTAGAAAAGAGAACAACTTCATCACTTCTCTTGTGAATTTGTATCCTTTCACCATCGTATTTGTATTCGGCTATGCATCTTCCGCCAAGCTTTTCTAAAATTTCCTCTGGTGAGGATAGCCTTTCGGCTAGCATGGGTCTTATGGGTTCACCTACTAAAACTTGAAACTTCTTAATTCCTTTCAATCCTTTTTCAGCCACGGTTTTTGCAACTCTTCCAAGGTCCGAAGATATGTTGTAAGCTCGCTCTACGAGTTCGCGGGCTTCTTTTCCACCACCATAGGCTATGGCTAAAGCGTCGAGAACCGTCATGTCAGCAATGCCTAAACGCAAATTTCCAGTAACGGTTCGCATGATGTATTTGGCCTCTTTGGGAGTTGCACCAGCCAAGAGCCCGGCTAAAAGCGCCATTTTAAGATCAACTGCCCCAGAGCCTGAAGTCCTAGCCATTTTATCCAAGGTTTCGTAAACCTTTTGAACTGTTAAGGGCTGTTGGAAAAAGGTTACTTGTCTTCTTTTAGCCATGAATCGCTGAGCTGTTTCTCCAATGTCTCCGGTTGTTTTCAAGTCTTCTTCTATTTCGCTTTCGCTTCGTCCTGAAGCACGGGCTATGGCTTTTATTGCGAGTTTTTCGGCTACACCGATTTCGAGGTTGACAAAATCGGGATATAATCTGCCTTGAGTTAGATATACAGCTTTGTCAATGATTTCTTTCGGTGTATTTTTGAGAAGGTCGACTAGGAGGTCTGTCATTTCCAGTCTTTTAGTTGTGGCTTCGATTTTTTCGTAAGCCTCAGCGATTACAGCGTATCTCAATAATTAACCTCACAAATATAATGCGAATGCAAGATATTAAAATTTCAGTTTGTCAAGCTCTGTTAGTAAATCTGCAAGTCTTTCGATGGCTAACTTCCAAGCAGCTTCGCCTTTCTCTTTCGAAGCTTTCGTTGGGTCGCCTATGACGCCTGTTTCGCTTATTTCTTTTGTTCGGAAACCCCAAGAAACTTTTGGGCCTGTCTCTTTTAATCCTATTTTTGTGTATTTTGAATCTGGAAGTTTAATCTTCGGTTTTTTAATTCTCTCTTTAACCACGAAGTTTTCTCGATTTGCCAGCGTCGTAGAAGTTTCAAATTCTCCAGCATGCGCATCATAGGGAGTTTCGATGAATTTTTCGATAAAGTCTGGTATGAGGCTGACTGTGTCAATAACTACAAATGCGTTAGTGTCTGCTTTGATTCTTT
>Ga0315280_10002494_pt1 | contig 29764 bp, 24 predicted proteins | sample YL17G06_40_MG_FD_203697 | JGI IMG/M metagenome (GOLD analysis project Ga0315280, IMG submission 203697) | Sediment microbial communities from Yellowstone Lake, YNP, Wyoming, USA - YL17G06_40 | ecosystem: Environmental > Aquatic > Freshwater > Lake > Sediment | place: USA: Wyoming | collected... | reverse complement strand
CAGAGAAAATTAAAGTTAGAAGGTTACAAAGCAGAAACGAAAAATGTTTTTAGGGGCGCATATCGATGCTACATAAAGATTGCTGATGTACTTTTTGAAAACGGTCTATCCAGACATAAAGGAGAGATGTGTTCCTACGAATAAATATTGTGCCAGTTGATATATTACTGTCTCAGAAGATATATGCTATTCTTAAACGCAGACGTCCAATGGGCAGGGACTTCTACGATGCTGTTTTTCTTTTTGGCAAGACGAAGCCCAATCTTGATTATCTAAGATTAAAATTAAAAGCCAGGGATAGGATTGACTTAAAAAACAGGCTTTTATCCAGTTGTAAGAAGTTTGATTTCAAGCAGTTGGCTAAGGATGTAGAGCAATTTTTATTCGTTCCCGAAGATTCAAAAAAAGTTAGGTTTTTTTATGAGTATCTACAAAAATACGAATTCTGAGATTTAACCCAAATGCATGTGACAAATAACTGAAGAATTAAAATCTTTAGGCACTGGAAATATTGCCGGCGTAGCTACTGCTATTGCCTTAGGCGGGCCAGGAGCATGAGTTATGGCACTGCCCAATCTTGTTGCCCTTCTGGGCTTAAGTAGAGTGGTAATAACGCTGACAAATAATTATATAAACAGCTCACATATTGCCTAAAAACTTAATAAAATACTTTAAATTTGAACTCCCGCATTTCAGATGAATGAGGCGGATTCGGAGGTTATGGCGAGGCTTCCGGAAAGGGAAGGAGTAGCAGACTTCAGTCTGCGTTTAGAATTTGTAGGCACGATTTCAAATCGTGCAAGGAATTTAGAAAAGCAGTAGCTCCGATTCATCGGAGCGTGTTATCCGAAGGAGCGGTTGTCATAATTCTTAAAAAGAATAATTAAGTATTGTGTCCCCATAATTATGTCCCCAGAATTAATTTTTGGGAGACCTGCAATATTACATAAAGGGAATTCTGATGGAGAATTTAAGACCTGAAGAGAAGATTTTTCCGGGGATTATCGCCGCCGACAGGCGAGTCTCCTCAAAAAGAGGAATTTCGTGCAGGATTGATTTTGTAGATAGAAGAGTTACTGCCGACAGAAGAACCTCTAAACGGTCTATTATTGCTTTACCCGTCGAATTAGAAGTTATTTCTCCGATTTGTAAAACTATATCAAAAATAAAAGGAGAGACACACAATATAAGTGATAAAGGCTTATTAGTGGCTTCAAAAGAATCTTTTCCCTGTGGTGTAATTGCCAATATTTACCTGAGTCTATCTTCTCATTCACTTCCAATAAGAGCAAAAGTGTTAGTAACTTGGACGGGTTTTTCGCCTAAAGGGGATAAATTTTTGTCTGGCTTATACTTCTTAGGGTTATCTGATGAGTATCCTTCAATTATATCTGACTCTGGGGCGATGCGGAAGGGAGAGAGTCGACAAGGAGGAGAGAATCGCAGCTTAAAAATTAGGCCAGTCCTGTTTAAAGATATGAAGGAAATTCTTCGGATAGAAAGGGAGGCGTGGCCAGAGGGTTTACGAGCTACAGAAGGAATGTTTCGCTCTAGGTTAAAAACCTTTCCAGAGGGATTTTTATGTGCAATGATGGATGAGAAAATGCAAGGATTTGTAGTTACGGAAATCCTGGACTATGACATCCGAAGTTCTTACCTCTCCTGGCAGCAGGTCACAGACCACGGCTACATCAGGAAAACACACAATCCAAATGGGGATACGCTGTATGGTGTGAGTCTAAGTGTGTCTACTCGAATGGACAAGAGAGTAGCCGTTGCTCTTCTTGAAGCGACAGGGAAATTGGTTATTAAATATGGGCTTAAACAAGGAGTATTTGGCAGTAGAATCCCCAGGTATCATAAATATGCTCCTAAAATGTCTGTTGAGAAATATATTAAAGCGAAGACAAGAACAGGGAGGCTTTTAGACCCAGAACTGGGGATATACTAGAGCGTGGGACTAAGGCCTGTGCGAATTATTCCAGGGTATATAAAGGACCCGGAAAGCCTGGATTATGGAATTCTTGTGGTCTGGGAGAATCCTTTTTTAGATTTAACAGAGGTTTTCCCTTTTTGGACTCAATTAATATCATCTTCGTTTAAAGTAATCAGGAGATACAAATAGTGGATGATTGGATATCTCTAATTGCTAATAAATTTAATTTGACTTTTTCATATGTTGATAGAATTTACGATAGTACCGTGAGGAAACCCATTCATAGATGGATGTTACTTTTTCCAGGCTCTGGGTGTTCATGGGCAAAGAAGGAACATGGCGGATGCTATATGTGCGGTTTTAAATTGAGGATTGAGGAAATCACCAAGGGCAGAAAAATCTCTATTAGCGAGTTAATCTCCGTTTACAAAGTAGGGAGATCTATGACTGAGAGAGAAGCCCCCGAGATGCTGACCATTTATAATGGTGGCAGTTTTCTCAACGACGATGAAATCCCTATAGAAGTCCAATTGGAGATTTGTGAAGATGTAAGTAGCATACCAAGCATTAAAGTACTTTTTGTAGAATCAAGGCCGGAGTTTGTGACTGAAGAAAAAATTAGTTTATTAGTTTCAAAATTAAGAGGAAAGAAGCTTAAAGTTGGTGTCGGACTGGAATGTGTAAGCGATGACATAAGAGAGAAGTGTATAAATAAGGGCCTATCAAAGAAAGATTTTGAAAAAGCTGTAATGCTTTTGAGAAATAATGGAGTTAAAGTCTTAGCTTATGTATTTATTAAACCCCTTTACATTACTGAACGGGAAGCAATTTCGGAAGCTATCCGAACTACCAACTACGCTTTTCAAGTCGGGTCGAATGAGGTTACCCTGGAAGCGGCTCTGGTGCAAAGAGGAACCAAGATGGAAGAAGTTTATAGGAAAGGTGATTTTCGCCCACCCTGGCTTTGGAGCGTTATTGAAGTTTTGAAAGGAACATACCAGATGGGTGCTGTCAATGTTGGAGATTTTACAGATGAACCGCCCCCTGTTGCTATCCCTTACAATTGCGAAAAATGTTCCTCAAAGATAGCTAAGTTGTTTAATAAATACAAGGAGACTCATAAAATGGACGTTTTTAATGATATCGACTGTGACTGTAAGAGTATTTGGAGAGAAAGCTTAGATAAGAGGTGAGGAGAAATGATAGATGTCGTTCTTGTTGTCTTTGTAATAATATCACTTTTAGCTCTTGGTGGATTAGGTTATTTCAGTAATCCTCGTAGCAAGGCAAATAAACTTTTCGCTAGTATGGTGTTGTGGGCAGCTATTTGGGCAGCATCCAACTTTTTAGAAAGTGAAGTAAGGAATCCAACCGCGGGTGCTTTCTTGCTAAGGTTAGATTTTGCCTCTGCGGCAATTCTTGCATATTTCTTTCTTCTCTTTTGCGTAAACTTTCCGAGTCCTTCTCCTCGTTGGAAAATCAAGGAATACATTATTTTTATTCCAACTGCATTTCTTGCTGTCCTTTCTTTTTCCCATCTCATTGTTAAAGATATTGGGACTTATAGAGGTGGACTGCAATTACAGTTTGGAAGGGGCGGCTTATTTTGGATATACGCCCTTTGCCTTTTTGGATATGTAGGGGGTGGAAGTGCTAATTTAGTCCTCAAATGGAAGAGATTCTCGGGCATACGAAAAGCTCAGGTGTCCTATGTATTGTTAGGGCTTTCACTCTCAACTTTTCCGGCTTTATTCATAAATTTGGTCTTGAGTCAAGTAATAGCTCTTTCGGTAACAATGTCCAGAGTAGGGATTTATGGAATTCTTTTCTTTGTGGGGTTTACTACTTATTCCATTGTTCGTCATCGGCTTATGGATATTGAGGTTGTAATAAGTAAGAGCCTCCAGTTTGTTTTCTTAATAGGATTTATCTTTCTTTCCTATACAGTTTCTGTTTGGCTTCTATCACCACATTTGGGATATATTTTTTCTTCTTTAATCTCTGCTGGCTTAATTGTATTTATTCTCTTTTTGACCCCATTCAGAGAAAAATTAAGAAGCTTGGTGGAAGCAGTGGTTTATCGGGGGAAGTATGATTATCAGAAAATGCTTAAAGAGTCAACAAAGGCGCTGGTTACTATGCTGGATTTGAGGGAGCTTTTGTGCTATGTTGTTAATACAATTTCAGAGACTATGGGGGTGGAAAAGATTTCGTTATTTTTGAAAGAGGAAAGCAAAAAGAGATATGAGATAAAAGCATCCTGTGGTCTCGATGAAGAGGTAGCCCGCAATTATATTCTAAAGCCAGGAGAAGGAATTATCCCCTGGCTTAAACAATCTAAAACAGTCTTTATAAAGGAAGAGATGGAAAGGGCGCTGCCCGGGAAAGCATTTGAAAACATCTATGGAGGTCTGGGAAAGATAGGGGGAGAATTCATTCTGCCTTTATTCTATAAGGAGAATTTAGTAGGAGTTTTGACTCTTTCTCCCAAACAGTCGGGAGGCATATATAACCAGACAGACATAGATATCCTGGAATCGTTGGGAAGAGAGGCAGCAGTGGCCATAGAGAATGCCAGATTGCATACTGAAGTGATAACAGATGAGTTGACCGAACTTTACCAGCCAAAGTATTTTGAGTTAAGGTTGAGGGAAGAGATAGAGAAGGCGAAGAGGTATAGACATTGTCTCTCATTGATGATGGTAGAGATAGATAATTTTGAAGGGATTAAAAAGAAAGAAGGAGAGGATAAACCATTGAAGAATATAGCAAGGATAATCAGTGGTAATCTGCGGATGGGAGATATAGCCTGTCGGTGTGGGGAGGATGGATTTGGGATAATTTTGCCAGAAATTACAGAAGAGCCCGGAGTAAACATCAGGGAGAGGTTGAAGAAGCAGATAAAGGAGACAGTGGAGATAGGAGAGAGGTTGAGAAGGAGAGTGGAAGAGGGAGAGTTAGGTGTAACTGTAAGTATAGGAATAGCGAGTTTTGATGGACAGGACAGAGAGATGAAGAGGGAGACACTGATTAAACAAGTAAAAGAGGCCCTATCTCAGGCAAGGAAACAAGGGAACACAGTAGAAGTATTCTATGATGAGAAATTGAGGAAGGAAATATCTACGGAAGTGCTTGAATGGATAAAGGAGACAGAGGAGACTCTGGTCTCAGGAGATATATGTGTAGACTTAACCAGACACACAGTTGAGGTTAAGGGCAAGCCAGTCGAGTTGACTCCTAAAGCGTTCCATTTGCTCTGTCTTCTGATGAAGAAGAAGGGGAGAGTATTGAACAGGAGTTTTTTAACAGAAAGCATCTGGGGATATGAATACTTTGGCACCACCAGGACAGTAGATTCCCACATCAAGATATTAAGGCAGAAGTTAGGCAGTGAGGGCAAGAAGATTAAGACCATCGAAGGCATCGGCTACAAATTCAGTGAGGAAGATTAGTCGAGCGACCACTTTACGCTGATTTATTGGAAGTTTACCTTCCCTAGCAATCAGCCCATTCGCATAGTAAAATCCTACCAAAAACTCTGCATAATTAAGCCTTCTTTAAATTTCACAAAAATTTCACAAAATTTTCACACAGACATCATATGATTGTGATAACATCATTTAAAAGTTTTGCAAGGCTTCAAGCTCTTTCGCGCAGAAATTATTTGGAATTTTGGGTTTAGAATTTTGAAATTACGATACTTCAAGATACAACTTTAGGGATGTGCACCACGATTAATCAGAGAACTGTGGAATGTTGCCTCTATGCTATGCATCAACCTTCGGGGCTTTTGAAGCAGCACAATGGCCTCAGATGTGGGCCGGGAGCTAGACTATTAGGATTTTAGATAAATAACTAAATTAGAAGGGAAGAAAAATATGGTAGCCAAGCAAAATACTCTTTCGACCCTCCAGAATGCTGAGAAATACTTGGAGGATGGCAAACATTACTTCGATAAGGAATCATTGTTTAAAGCTAAAAAGATCCTTGATGACTTGATTGCTAACAACCAACGGAATTATCCATATTATTACCATTTAGCCGAAGTATATGAAGCATTGGCAATCATTTATGACCAGGAAGATGAGAAGGGGAAATGCATAAATATTATAGAAAAGGCAATCTTGCAACTCAAAAGGTCCTTAGAGCTCAATGATAGGCATTCAGACTCCCATAGGCTCTTGGGTAGTCTTTATGGTTTATTGATCAATCATAAAGGGACGGAGGCAGGGATAAAATACGGATTTTTAGCCATGAGTGAGTGTAAAAGAGCCCTGGAATTGGACCCTTATAACCCTAGGGCCTATGTTACCTGGGGTGTTAACAGGCTCCATACGCCCAAGGCTTTTGGCGGAGGCACCCGGGAGGCAATTAAAAATTTTAAAGAAGCCGTTCGGCTCTCTCCTGATTTCGAAGATGCTTATATCTGGTTAGGCAAAGCCTATATAGCGAATAAAGATTATTTTGCAACCAAGGAAATCTTCGAGAAAGTTCTGTCAATTAACCCTGATAATTATTGGGCTAAGAAGGAAATGGCTACAGTCGATCTCCTCTTGAAGGAAAAAACTGGCAAACAGAAGAGAAAAAAGACCAAAACTGCCCATAGACTAACAAGTTTGCCAGGCAAAAGAATAGAGGTCAAAAACTTATATAAAAGATATGCAGACTTTATTGCTGTCAATAATATAAGCTTTGATATCGAAAAGGGAGAGACTTTCGGCTTATTAGGGCCGAATGGTGCGGGAAAAACGACAACAATAGAGATGATGGAAGGGTTGAGAGAATTGGACGGAGGAAGCGTAAGTATCTTTGGCCTGAACCCATTTCAAAAAAGAGACCTAAATCAACTCAAAGAAATCATAGGGGTACAGTTGCAATCTACAAGGCTTGGTGGAAAGATGAGGGTCCAGGAAATGGTAACCCTCTTTTCTCATTTTTATAAGAGGGGATATCAACCACAAGAAGTCCTAACAAAAGTTGGGCTAATGGAAAAGGGAAGGTCATATGTGGAAGAGATTTCCCATGGGCAGAAGCAAAGATTGGCGATTGCGTTGGCTTTGGTCAATGATCCGGAAATCCTTTTCTTAGATGAGCCCACCATAGGGCTTGATCCTCAAGCAAGAAGAAGCGTGTGGGAAATTATCGAAAAAACAAAAGAGCAGGGAAAGACAGTAATTTTAACCACAAACTATATGGAAGAAGCAGAGAGACTGTGCGATAGAGTGGCCATCATTGACTATGGAAGAATCATTGCCCTAGATACTCCCGAAAGTCTTGTGGCAAGCGTAGATATAGATAAAAAGATAGAATTTTCTGTGAGAACTAAAATAGATGATAGTCTTTTGAAGAAAATAGATAATGTAAGGGGCGTGGTGAAGAACCGCAATCAGTATGAGGGAGGTAGTAAATTTATTTTGTCTGTAAAAAGAGAGACCTATAAGGTTATTGAGCAATTAGTAGATTTAGCAAAATCCAAGAATTTAGAAATTGAACATTTACGGATCATAAGGCCAACACTCGAAGATGTCTTTATTAAATTGACAGGAAGGAGACTGCGAGAATGAATGCCTTGTGGTACTCAATACTCATTGAGATAAAGGTTTTCTTAAGAAGCAGCAAGGCGGCCTTCTGGACCTTCTTTTTCCCAATCTTTTTGATGCTTCTATTTGGAGCAGTGTTCAAGGATTATATAAATTTTCTTATTCCTGGACTGATAGGAATGGTCATTCTCTCCACTGCTTTTTATAGCACTGGGGTAGCCATTGTGGCGTTAAGACAGACTGAGTTTTTAAAAAGGCTAATGATTACCCCTATTAAGGAATGGGTTTTCATTGCCGCCCATATTGCAAACAGATTTTTAATTATACTTTTTCAGTCTTTCCTTATCATCCTAATAGCGTTTTTAGTCTTTAGGGTTAAGATGGTAGGGAATCCTCTTGCTTTCCTTATTACTTTAAGTATAGGTATATTGGCTTTCGTTAGTATAGGTTTTCTCATAGCCAGCGTAGCGAAAACTATAGAGAGTGCCAACGGAATTGCAAATGTAATTTTCCTGCCCATGGTATTTCTGAGCGGAGCATTCTTTCCCGTAGATGCTCTGCCAAAATTTCTACTACCTCTGGTAAAAGTTTTGCCCTTAGCCTATCTTTTGGACGGATTAAGAGCAATCTACATCGATGGGAAAGGACTTAATGAAGTCATATTTGATTTGGTTATTTTAGGGGTTTGGATTGTGATATGCTTTGCCATTTCGGTAAAGAAATTTAAGTGGTATTAAAGTTGCTTCCCAAAGCGCTGAAAGGAGGGTATGTAAATTCAAATCTAAAGAGTGAGATGCCATCTCTTAAAAAGGTATGTAAAGAATTAATGCCTCCCCTAAGAATTGGGTAATCTCATCTCCCTTACACTGTATAAAGGGAAAAAAATTGGGGTAAGTCATTCTTTTCAGAAAGGAGATGATATAGATGTCGAGGATTTGTGAAATTGACCTGACGGTTCAGGAGTTAGTTGACCCCACCACCTCTAATGTATTCGCAGCAAGCGGCGGTGCTGGTGGGGAGGGTGGTAGTGGTGGTGATGGTGTTTCCTGTTGCTGTTGTTCCTGTTGCTGTTGTTAGTAAACTTACACTCCTTCCTTTTCAGTTGCTTTGGGAAGCAGATATCTTTGAGGTAAATTAAATGGAACTCAATGATTTGACAAAGAAATTGAGATTTCGTAAATATTTCTATACAATCCCTATGGATAAAGAAAGATGGCAGCTACGCACAGGAGGGCAAATTAGTATGCTTTCAGGGAGGTCGGTAGCCGATCTTATCCCTCTCATCTTGCCTCTCTTAGATGGAAATCATACAATTAAAGAGATCATTTTCAGTTTGAGTGATAGAGTTGACCAAAAGGTTGTCTTACAAGTATTAGATATATTAAATAAGAAAAGATTCTTGGAGGATGCCTCGGAAGAGAGGTCTTTTGAAATCTTTGATGAAGGATTAAAACGATATGTCCAGCAGATTCTCCTTTTTTCTCATACCTGTGATGATAAATATGAACGGCAGGATGACTTAAAGAGAGCAAGAATCCTTATCATCGGTTTAGGCCAGATAGGCACAGAGGTCTTGTGTTCTCTGGCAAGCTCAGGGATTGGAAAGATAACCGGAGTTGACTCAGGCGTAATCAAGGAAAAAGATAAAAATACAAACCCATTTTATACCAAGGAGGATATTGGCAAACCGAAATGTGAAACGGCAAGAACTACCATTCAAAAACTCAATCCTTATATCTCGCTCAAAGGGATAAAAAAAGAAATAAAATCTGCCAAAGATGTAAAAGATTTAATCCCCGAAGGGTGTAACTTGGTAATTGTGTGTATGGACCGTCCTGCAGTAAGTATATATGATTGGGTTAATGAAGCTTGTTTAGAGAAGTCTATCCCCTGGATGCGGGGCTCATTAGATGAACAAATAGGGGTCATTGGGCCTTTGATCATTCCCTATCAAACGGCCTGTTATGAATGTTACAAACTGCGAAGAGAAAGTAACTTAGCCCTGCACACCGAAGAGATTGCCTTTGAGAATTACCTGAAGCGCAACCCAGATAACAAAGTTGAATACGGAACAGTCATTCCCTTTGTAAAGATTGTAGCCAATTTTATAGCATTAGAGGTCCTAAAGTTTCTTTCACAATTTGATTTTCCTGTGACCTGTGGTAGCATATTACAAATTAACCTTTATGGCTTAGAATATACAATAAGCAAGATTTTGAAACTGCCACGATGTCCTGCGTGTGGAAAATGTAGAAGAATGCCAGCTGAAGAAATCTGGAATTTATAGGTGGTTGTAGATGTACAGCATAGTCCTTAAGGATGTCCAAGAAACTTCTTTAGGTGAAACGTTAGCCAAGTCCCAGCAACTTATAGATAGACGAGTGGGGATTATTCACAATATTCAGGAATATATGGTAAGCTCTAACGATCCTGCATTATTCTATTTTGCCGGAGCGAGAGCAAACTATAACTGTTTCCATCCCTCTACGCGTAAAATTCTACCTGCCATTAAAAATGCCGGTGGGGCGAGCCTAATCAGGGAAAGGGCACAGGCAGCGGTTATAGGAGAAGCGGTAGAACGATATTGCTCGGGTATTTATGACGAAGATAACTTTATTTATGCAACTTTTGATGAGATTAAAAAGGATGCTCTAGATCCTCGCAGGTTTGTTCTGTACTCCCAAGAGCAGTACTCTAAGAAGGATTTTATCTTTGCTAAATTCTCCGAAAAGACCAAGATGAACTGGGTCTGGGGATACTCCTTAACTTACAATAGGCCCCTTTTGGTACCTGCAGGATTTGTCTATGTGCCATATGTCTTTGCAAGCAAATCTGCCATCATAGAGCAACCTGTAAGCACCGGACTTGCTTGTGCAAATAATAAAGAAGAGGCGATACTCAGAGGCATTTACGAGGTAGTGGAAAGAGATGCCTTTATGATTATGTGGCATAATATGCTAAGTATGCCGGGCATCGATTTAGAGAATATAAAGAATGAGACTGCCAGAAAGATTATTGAAAGGTATCCTCCCGGAGTAAAATTGTATGTTCATAATATTACTAATGATTTAGAGATACCAACGATGTTTGGGATTGTCTTTCAGGAATTTGGCGACGGACCCGCCGCAGCTGTTGGTGCAGCTACTCGCTTAAACCCAGAAGATGCCCTAATCAAATGCCTTGAAGAGACTGCGCATACAAGATTTTATGCAAGATATTTGCTGAAAGAGAGGCCAAACTATAAGATCAGGGACGATTTCAGCGATATCACTGACTTTTCTGACCACCCATTTTTGTATGGCCACAGAGAAATGCTTCCAGCGGTTGACTTTTTAAGAAACTGTCCCTATATGATGGAAATTGACAAGATCCCTAATAGGTCATCTGGAACAATTGTGGGAGATATTCAAGTCTGTCTGGAGATTTTGTCCAAGAAGGGATTTGAGGTAATTGTTGTAGATATCACCACACCGGATATCCGCCAGGTTGGCTTTGTGGTAACAAAAGTTCTCATACCTGGCTTGCAGCCCCTGGATGTGGAACTTAAGTCACGCCATCTGGGAGGAGAGAGGTTATATGAGGTGCCCAAAATTTTAGGCTACAAAGACAGAAAAGCCACTCTCCAAGAACTTAACAAATACCCCCATCCTTTCCCATAAATGGACTGTGGAAAGATCTTCATTTTTTGGCTTGAATGAGACAAAATAATATGCGGAGAGCGACAACTTATCTTCGCCTCATCGCCTCCGTATCAATTATGTCAAGACTCTTGGTTGGATGGACAGAGAGTGCCTGCTGTCTGAAAAACCGCTATTATGGGAGGGTATAAAAATGTTAGAGGTCGATTTTAAAACTGCCGTTCCGATAGTCAAACAGGAGGATACGTTTTCTATCGCCGAGCTCTATCATGAAAATTCAAAGGTCTTTGACATCTTCATAAAGTTGAGCGAGAAATGCACAACCCAAAAGATGAAGAATGACTACGACAGGAATTTGCAAAATGTCTATAAGTTGGTTTCTAAATCTTTCAAGAGATATCCTAATCCAGTAAAGATAGAGATGCCCAAGGATTTCTCCCTCGGAAATGTATCGATAGAGGAAGTCCTTCAGGCGAGAAGATCGCAAAGGGATTTTTTAGATGAGCCTATGTCTTTGGGTGAAGTCTCAAAGTTATTGCATTTTAGTTATGGAATTAACGGACATAATCCTGTACCCTTCGATGATGGGACATGTCAGAGCTTTAGGTTCTCACCTTCAGCTGGAGCGCTATATCCTCTGGAGATTTATCCCGTATTGTTCAATGTAGAGAGCACCCAAAGAGGGATCTATCATTACTATATAAAGGATCATATCTTAGAATTGATAAAGCAAGGAGATTTTCAAGAAAAACTATATGAGTATACACTCCGCCAAGATTTGATAAAGAAAGCAAATGTAGTTTTTGCCATTGCAGCGGTCTTTGAGCGACATAAGTTCAAGTATGGGGACAGGGGCTATAGGTATACGCTCTTCGATGCGGGGCACTTGGTTCAAAACATATATCTTGTCTCGACCGCCTTGCATTTAGGCTGTTGTTCTATTGGTGGATTCATTGATGATAAGGTCAATGAGATATTAAACATCGATGGGATAAATGAGGCAGCTATTTATATAGTGGCTATAGGAAAAATAGGTCAGAGCTCTCAGGCCGAGGGCACCGACATGGCATTGACATAACAAGTAACAAGGAGGGATATACGGACGATGAAAAAAATAGCTACAGGAGTCATGTTGATTGGTATATGTTGGGTTATCCTGCCTGGAGCCGCTGGAGCAGAAGAGATAGAAATCGAACCCGTAGAAGTAAAATATACGATTGGGTTTGTGCAAGGGTATCAACTTGGAGAATATTGGCCTTCTTTAAACGGATTCAACAAGCAAAAATTGAGATCCCGAGGGCTTGAACCAATTAATAGCTTATTCTACGATGGTTTTATGATAGGGTATCTCGTCAATCCCCACCTTCGGATAGATTATTTCACAGGTTCTGGCAACAGGCGCGTGAGCAGGAAGTTTGGCACTGGGGATGTCAAGAGTGGAAAGGTAGAAATTCTTTCTCATCAGTTCACTTTGCTTTACAAACTAAAGCTGGAGACTAAGTGGTGCCTATCCTTCGGTGCAGGGCTGGATTACCATAAGGTTATCTATGAGGAGGAGGAAACTCCCTTGGGGAAGGCAACTACCTTACATAGATGGCAAGGAGATACCTGGGGTGGAGATATTATGTTCGATATATATTATAGATTTACCCCCATTGTTGCTCTGGGCGGAAGCCTTACATATAATATTGCGAAGATATCCAATATGTCCGAAGGCGGTGTTACGGATGATAGTTTTCCTTCAGTGGACCTTAACGGTCCGTTTATTAAACTCGGCTTTCAGATATCTTTCTGAAACACCAGAAAAGGGAGGGCATCAACTACAGCGATTAAAAGACAGATTTCATAAATCAAAAAAATCTCCCAGCACGATATATGTATAATCGCTATTAAAATCTTTGTAAATCACCCTGCCGGATGAATGAGGCGGTGTTATAATGGATATTGAATATTGCACCCTTGAAGAAGACTTTAGAAAATTTATTACGTTCTTCAATTACTCTTATGGTTGGAAAGGAGCCCATAGAGGAAAAGGTGGCATTCCTGTCTACACCGAGGACTTTGTTAGATGGTATTACTCTGCGCTTTCTCAGGAAGAGAGAAAATTATTTATTGGGGCATATTACGATAATGAGTTGGTCGGTTCCCTTTTGGGTCTTCCTCGGGAATTTAGATACCATGGGAAAGAAATACACGGAATCATGCTTGTCGATGCAACAATTCATCCCAAGTATCGCGGGAGATACCGAATCATGCACAGGATAGGAAATTTGTTTAAACAGCGTGCTTTGTCAATGAGCTATGACGCGATATTCTTCTTTGTCGGAAAGATGACACTTGTTCGTTACTGGGAGCGTTTTTTTAGCTCGTACAAATATAAACTACAAAGAATAGGCACTTTCAACGTCTTTACGCGAATCCTTGACCTTCCACTTTTCAAACGTTGGAATCGGTTTAAAGAGGCGGCGGAGTTTGACGCCGAGGCCTTTTCAAAATTCTTTGAGCATAAATATGAAGAGAGTTTAAAAAAGCATATTAGGCATTTCGATGAAGAGAAGGATTTAGGACAATGTATTAGACTTTTAAATAACATCCAGAAGAAGGTAGACTTTGCAAGGTCTTGGGGGACACAAGAATTGGCAAAGCAACTAAGTTATCCATCAGTATTTTTTACATTGGTAATAGAAATCAATAATAAAATAGAAGGTATCATAAATTATCATATAGAGAATTACAGAGACAAATTTTTAGCACCATTTGCTCGTATCGATAATATTTATTTTGGTTCCATTGACGCTGAAGAAAGAGAATGCTTCGTCAGCGAGGCCCTGGAAGAGATGAAAGCTAAAAGCTGCATTGTTGTTACGTTACCAGAACTCGGCTATTTCGACGAGGCTCCCTTTATTAGGAATGGCTTTGCATTAATCCCTGGACAGCTCTGGCTATATGGGGTTTTTAGAGAACCAAATATCGTCATTCCACCACAATCTAAGGTATATGTTTAAGGACAAAAAATTGACCAAAGGTCTAGGTATCATTCCGGAACAATACAACAAAATGGGAATTGAAGCAACAATGAAGGGGTCGTATAAGAAAGCGATTGATAAATTCAAAAAGAGTATTAAACTAAATCCTACCTATAGTGAGGCGTTACTCAATTTGGGATTTATCTCGATGCTCACAGGAGAAAATGAAGAGGCGGAGCAATTTTTTATCAGAGTCCTTCAGATAAACCCTGACGACAAGACTGCTAAAAATTATCTTGCTATTGCAAAAGAAGGTCTGAAGCACATAGAGGATACCCCTGAACTGAGAAGAACCAAACATTTCCAGACGGCCTCCTACTCTATAAGAGGCGGAAAATTAAAAGTGTTCCTCAAAGATGCTGAGCAGGCTCTCGCGCTCGTCACTGAATTTCTCGAAGAAGAATTTGAAAGAACCATATTCATAGAAATAAATCCTAAGTTCGATTTCCCAATTACAGAGTTTTCTGACAGGCCTGTTCATCGTAAGATTTCCCTGACCAGTGCTTCCCATGCCGGCCTCGTTCATGAGATAACCCATGCCGTCTTTTTCTGTAACAATAGGTTTCTTGCTGAAGGATTAGCTACATTTATGCAATACAGATTCAGCAAAGACAGAAAATGGCCCTTTCCAGATTTGAAATTAGAAGAAAGCCTTCTCAAATTCAGAGATGACCTGGTGCCCTTGGATGAGCTTATTGTAGAGACCACTGACCACCTGGAGATTTACAATCCAGGCCAACTCAATAGTCTTACTACCAGAATAGCCTATGCTGAGGCAGCATCTTTTGTGGAGCTTCTAATAGGAAAGTATGGCGTTGACAAATTCAAGGCTCTTTGTATGAAATTGGATAAAATTAAGATTCCCTCCTGTCAAGCAGAGGGTATAAAGGAAGTTTATAATGAACCATTAAAAGCTATAGAGAAAGAATGGCTGAAAACATTGTATGACCACATCAAAGACAATTAATAACTACCCAACCGGAACCCATAACAGAAGAAATATACCCGATGCATCGGTTGGTATTTTTTTCTTAACAAATGGCGAAGTCTTATGCTATACTATACCGAAACATATAGAAAATTCATCTGTGGAGATTTCTCCCTCCAACCATTTTTCAAAGGATAAGGAGACATATTCATGGTAAAATTAGCTCTAATCAAAGCTACAATAACCTCGTTAGTCGTTATTGCTAATGTCCTGAGCACAAAAGATTGTTCAGGAACAGAAAAGAAGACGGAGGCCATAAAAAGGGAAGTAAAGTTTCTAACTGCAGATAACCAGGCTCAAAGGGAGATAGAAGCTGACGAAAAACTCTGCTCTGCCATAAAAAGCCTTAAAGCAAACAAAAATTTAGATGCTGAGAAATTGCTCCTAGACGCCCAATCCAAGATTATTCAATTAACCGAAGCCGAACCTTCCAATTATCTCTATTATTACTACTTAGGAAGGGTCCAGGCGGAACTTGTAAATGAATATGTATCGTGTAAGAATGAAAAGAAGGCCAAAGAAATGATAGATGAGGCGATTGAAAGTCTCAAAGAATCTATCTCTTTGAAGGAAGATTTTGCAGAGTCTCACAGCTACCTCGGCTTCATTTATGGAAGGAAGATAGGTTTGGGGGGGCCGATGGAAGGAATATTATTTGCTCCTATCGTAACCAAAGAACATAAGAGAGCATTTCAACTTGACCCTGACAATCCAGTGGTTTTGGTCAATCTAGGGTTACATTATCTTTACACCCCAAGGCAATGGGGTGGGAATAAGAAGAAGTCCGAGGCTTGCTTTAAAAAGGCAAAGGAAGTTGCTTCTCGCTTTGCAGATAGCTACATCTGGTTGGGAGTCTTATATGACAAAGAAGGCAAGGAGAAGGATGCGATAGAGATGTATCAAAAGGCCTTGCAAATAGATCCTGATAACAAATTGGCCAGGTCTCAGCTGGCCAAATACAGATATTTAAATAGATGAACTTTTAGAGCTAGTAATGAAAAAGATAATACTTAGAAATGTGTGCAAAGACTATCATCTGGGCGCTGTTGTAGTGAAAGCCTTACAGGGCATTGATTTGGAAATATCTGAAGGAGAATTTGTTGCCATTGCTGGGCCTTCGGGTAGCGGTAAGACTACCTTGCTTAACCTAATAGGCTGTATCGATAAACCGACTTCGGGAGAGATCTTTGTAGCCGGCCAGTTTGTGGGAAATCTTACGGATAGGGAGTTAGATAAAATCAGGGCAAGAAAGATTGGTTTTATCTTTCAGGATTTTAACCTAATTCCCGTCTTGTCTGCGTTTGAAAATATAGAATTTCCCTTATTGCTCAATAAGAAGAGCGCAGTTGAGCGCAAGCAAAGGACGGAAAAAGTTTTGCACGAAGTGGGCCTGCTAGAATTTGCCAAACATCGTCCCTCTGAGCTAAGTGGAGGACAAAGACAGAGAGTAGCGATTGCCAGGGCTTTGGCCACAGAGCCAGAGATAGTCTTGGCCGATGAACCAACGGGTAACTTAGATTCCAACACAGGCGAAGAGATTATCAAATTGATGTGCCAAATTAACGAAGAAAGCAAAGTAACCTTCATCTTTTCGACCCATGACCCAATGGTGATGGGATATGCGAAAAGGTTACTGAAGATTCACGATGGGAGAATTAGAGAATAAACCCCGTAGGTATAGAGAGGTGGGATAAAGACTATAGGGATGAGAAAGAAAAGAATAGTATTACTCCTTGCTCTTGTGTTGACGATATTAATCGGTGGAGGAATATTTGTGTATAGATATTCTTGGGAAATAGCCGTTCGGCGAGAAATCTCCAAGCTGCAGACCAAGGTCAAAAAAGACCCTCGAAATGTCGAGATTCTGCTTCAATTGGGAAGATTATACTCAAATATAAATAAGCCAAAGGAGGCTATGAAAGCCTTTGAGGCCATCCTCAAAATAGAGCAAAACAATGCCGAGGCCTTGGTGAGGTTAGGTGATGTAGAAAGCAGAATGGCAGGCCAAGCCAAGAGTATAGAGGCCAAGATGAAGCTCTCACGAGAGGCGCTCATGCATTTAGATGGGGCGGTAGAGAAATTTCCTGACCAATATATAGTCTATTTAGTGCGGGGCATAAATGGTGTGTATTGGCCAGATATGTTTCAAAGATATAAGACCTCGATTGGCGACCTGATGCATGTTATAGAAATGAAAGAAAAAGATCCTAACATATTTAAAGATGGGGTACTTGCTGAGCTCTACTATTACCTTGGGGTTGCCCACGAAAAGAACAAAGAATTTGATGAAGCCAAAGTTTGTTGGGAAAAGGTGACCAATCAATATCCTCATTCGACATATTATACTAAGTTATCCCAAGGAAAACTCAAAAGCCTCAAAAAATAAGGCAAAACACAGAGGAAATTGCAGCTATGCCAATATTCTTCAAAATTGCGCTAAGGAACGTCTTTCGCAATAAAAGAAGGACCTTGATTACACTCTTGGCCATTAACTTCGGTATTATTGCTCTGATGCTTTTTGGTGGATTTATGGACGCCGCCTTCGAAGGGATACGTGAGAGTTTCATCCATGGTAGCCTAGGCCACCTGCAAATATTCAAGGAAGGATATTGGAAAAATAAAGGAAAAGAACCCTTAAGATTTACCATTTCTGATTATAGAGGTATTGAAAGTATGATTCAAGATATTCGCCACGTAGATTTCACTATGGCAAGGACAGAGTTTAATGGCCTTGTCAGTAACGGACGGAATAGCTTTATCTTCATTGGCAAAGGTGTAGAGCCAGAAAAGGAAAAAAGACTGGGCCTTGGATCTTTTGTGAAAATTGTTCAAGGGGAAGTTCTATCCTCAGAGACCCCCGATGGCGTAATGGTAGGGAAGGGATTGGCTCGGCAACTTGACATGCCTATAGGAGAATATCTGAGTATAATGACCACGACTGCCGACGGAGCATTAAATGCTATAGATGCGAAACTAATTGGAATATTTGAGACGGGTGTCAAAGAATACGATGACCGTATACTTATGCTCCCCTTAAGGCTAAGTCAAGATTTATTCTGGATGGACAGTGTACAAAGTATCATAACTGTGCTTGATAAAACGGAGAATACAAATTTAGTAGCCAACGAGCTAAAGCAAAAATTTGAACAGGCTGGTCTCTCTTTGGAGATAAAGACCTGGTCCGAATTGGCATATTTCTACCATCAAGTGGTAAAAATCTACTATACCATTTACAATTTTTTGAAGATGATAATTGGTGTAATCGTTGTTTTGAGTATCTTCAATACCATGACGATGTCGGTCTTAGAACGCACAAGAGAAATAGGAACCATACGTGCATTAGGAACAGGCCGAGGGAGGGTGTTGGGCCTTTTCACCCTGGAGGCTTTAATCATAGGGGTAATAGGGGGTCTGCTCGGGCTATTTTTCGGGAGCATCGCTTGTGCTGGTATAACTCATGCAGGGGTCAATATGCCTCCTCCTCCAGGATATACCGTGGGCTATCCTCTCTATATTAAGCTCGTTCCCCGGGTGATGGTCTCATCCTTCATTTTAGCGATAATTACGGCCTTACTGGCAGGACTATTTGCTGCCTTTAGGGCCTCGAGATTGGAAATTGTGAATGCATTGGGGCATTTCTGAGTTTTCTTGGGGGTTAGCTGAGGTGAAAAAGTATCTTTGGTTATGCGGGATAGTATTTCCTCTATTATATAGTTTTAGTCCTGCACAGGGCAAAAATCTGGAAGGCCAAGAGATCTTAGAAAGGGCGGATGAGATAAGGGGAGGAGGAAGAAGCGTAGTTTTAGAGGCCACTGTTACTGCTTTCAAGTCAGGTAAGAAGGATAATCAGATAAAGATTGAAGTATTATCTATATACAAAGAGCGAAAAACTCTTATCAAATCACTTTACCCTCCCAGAGATAAAGGCAGATTTATGTTGATGGTAGGGGATGACTTTTGGATATATCTGCCTCACACCAAAAGACCTTTTCGCATCTCACCCCTACAGCGCCTCTTAGGAGATGCCACCTATGCTGATATCGCTAGGCCCACATATAGCGGGGACTATTATGTCTCACTTCTAAGGGAGGAGGCATTTAAAGATAAAGAATGTTATATCTTAGAACTTCTGGCTAAAAATAAAAAGGTTGCCTATCACAGAGTCATTTATTGGGTAGAGAAGGAGACCTTTCGGCCTCTACGGGCGGATTTTTTTGTTGTCTCGGGAAAGTCAATGAAGACGGCCTTTTTTGAAAATTATGAATACAAGGAAGACTTAAAGCGATATATATCGACTGAGTTGAGAATAATTGACTATTTTAGAAAGGATGAAGAAACCTTAATCGAATATACCATGATAAAGCCCCAAGAGCTTGCCGATAAAATATTTAGTCGAGAACATTTAGAAAAGATGCGATAACTTAGACGTGACAAAAACTAAAAACAGAAATACCGAAATCCAAATATGCTTCATTCCATTGGTCAAAGTGACTATAGAGACGGGGCAGCTAATGTGAAATTTGGATTATTGAATTACCGAAGCCATTCCAATTCCAGCTAGCACTACCACCAAATGGCAGGGTGGCGACAAAGGCGGGAAAGCGACTATCCTTTTGAATAGGGAGAGGTTAAGTGAGAGGGGAAAAAGAAGGTAAGATTAGAAGAATTGCAGCCATTCTAATGTTTGTAGTTCTTGCAATTATTTTGGGGTTCGGAAATGTGTCCGCCCAGGTCCCAAAAGATAAACCCCTCAAGAAGTTCAAAATGGAATATCGGGGCTCGCTAAAGAATGAGTCAAGGTATTACAAATTGTCAAATAGTTCCATATTGAATCCTAAAAATAGTATTCTAGAATTGGACAATTACTCCAATATTATTAGTTTTAATTTATTTAGCAATATTGGCTGGGGTGATATATTAAATGGGCACATAAATTTACATGCTTTCTATGACAATACCGAGCACGACTCTTTAGATGATATAGAAATAAAGTTAAATGAGCTTTCCTTAAATTTCTCCCCGAAAGAATATATAGAGTTAACAGTAGGGAAGAGAATTTTCAGGTGGGGCACGGGTTACGCATGGAATCCCACGGGAGTAGCTGAGCCTGTGAAAAACCCAAGGGATCCTTCAGATAGGCTGGAGACCTCAAGTGGCTTGGAGATGGTTGAGGTGCGCACTTACTTAGGAAGTTCTACCCTAGAGGTTGTAGCGTTGCCTGATTCTGATTTTGCCAAGTGGGACACGACAGAGTGGGTAGGTAAGATATATTCTTTCGTTGAAGGATTTGATCTGGCGTTGATTACTAAAATAGCAAAGGAAGAAAAAAACTTAATAGGTTTTAATTTCTCTAAAGTGATAGGAAATAACTTGGAATTACATGGGGAAATAGTTGGAAAGAAAGGGAGTGAAAATCTCTATCTGGAGACGAAAAGCAATGAATACGAAAGTTCACCAGGGAGTGGTATGTGGATACCGGCGATCTACGAATTTTCCCAAAGCAAGAAAGACGAGCATTCTCCCTGTTATAGGTTTGTTTTAGGGAGTCATTATACATTCTTAAATGGGATAAATATGTGCATTGAATACTATCATAATGATGAAGGCTATAATGATTCCGAATGGCAAGAGTCCATCGAGTATCTCAAATATAGCAATAAGATTCTGGGTAATCCTAAATATTTGCCAATTGACGGAAAGGATGCTGGAGAAGTGTATCTTCTACAGGCCAATGCAAATCTCGATAAACTCACAGGAGTAAGGCAGAATTACCTCTTTTTTAGAGGATATTTCCCTCGGCTGGGTAAAAGGGGCGACTTCGAGATATTATTTATAAATTGTCTTGATGACGGAAGTTCCATCCTTGTTCCAACCTTCACCTATAACCTTCTGCCTAATTTGGGCATCTATCTTACCTCAGACATATTTTTAGGGGACGATGAGAGCGAATTTGGGCTCCTTTACTCTGATTATACACTAGCTTTAGGCCTTAGACTGTACTTTTGACCTTTCGGGGTAGGTCTTTTTCATCTATACCCCATAACTTCCTTCCAAATTTTAATTCCTTCCTCAATCCCCCTGGTCATGATGGCCTGTATAACCCTGTAAGTCTTCAATCCAACCTGCCCAAACTCCAGATGCTCCATCTCTAGAAGGTCAAAGGCAAGGCAGTCAGGTGCTATTCTTGGCTTGCCCCTGCCTGTTACAAGTTTTATTAGGTCGTTTACAGCAACACTGGCTGCAAAAGCTGAAGGTGCCCCTAAGTAACTGATATATGAGATCTCACCCCCGAGGTATTTCTCTGCGTATTGGGGGGTAAAACCACCAGCACACGCAACAAATACTCTCTGTTGCATACGTAAAGAGCTTATAATCTGGGGAGTAAGGGACTTGCCTAAAGATATTTGGTGTGTGTGTTCCTCATAGCTCATTTCGGTGGGAATATGTATAGAATTGATTATCCTCCACCCTATATTAGCTGCCATTAATGTAGTGATTCCCAACGTTCTGCAACTTCTGTCCACCAGGACCCGCGCCACAGGATCATCCACTGCGCAAATTACGTAATCTGTTCCCTGACATACCCCCTTGACGTCTTCCACCGATTGGATATCCTTGACGATTCCGTTTATCTTTGCAAATGGGCCGTGCTTAGATGCCTCTTCTTTAGCCACCTCTGCCTTGAGCTTACCTATGGTCTTTGTAGTGGCCATCATCTGCTCAACAATATTTGGCAATTCATACCTATCTTTATCGACAACAACTATGTGTCCAAAACCCGTCTTAGCTACAAGTACAGATGCCCATGAACCAACTCCTCCCAGTCCAATTACAGCCACGCTGGTACCTCTGATCTTTTCTTGGTCCTGCCATGACAACAAGCCAATATTCCTTCCAACAGTCTCCTCATAAGTCATCAGTTATCAACCTCCTTAATAAATTTCCAAAGCCAAAAATATAAATATTACGTCTAAATTATATATGACGTTTGTTGTATGTATTTCGAAAGTCCTATTTTATTCGTAGGCCATTATTATTTTCTATGAAGCTTACTTTCCATTTTATCGCAAAGATTTCAAGATGTCAAATAAAATCATTCAAATTGTTACGTAACATTCTATTTCTTAACAAATATATTTTTAGGTGATGGAGAAAGTGAGTATGGTATATTATACGAAAACTACACAGTTAATTTAGGTGTTAAACTATTCTTTTGAACTTTGAAAAAAATGGATAGCCAGACGCTTCATCCTGAAATCTTGTAATACCCTTCCGAGAACTCTTTCCAATTTTGCTTATCAGGCAACCCCATTAAAGATCTAAATAAATTTTGACTAAAAAATTGACCTTCCCCACAAAATAAAGTATAATACTGAAGAATTCTTGTCTCCATCCCAAGGTAGCAGTTATGAATTCACCAACAGGGACTAAAAATTTCAGAAAAGGATAGAAAATATGACCTATTACGCGTTAAGTGCCTTAATAAATGGAATTACTTCTACTTTTTTGGGAGTACTAGTATATTTCAAGAAAAGGCAAGTTGCTGTCAGTAGGAGATTCTGCGTGTTCCTTTTAGCCGTAGCTTTTTGGAGCTATAGCTATTTTATCTGGCAATTTTCTAGTAGTGAAGCCACTGCTCTCTTCTGGTGTCGGATGCTTATGAGGGGATCGATTTTTATCCCTATAACTTTTGCACATTTTGTTGTGGTTTGGCTGAATCTATATAAAGAAAACAAAAAGATAATTATTTGGGGATATATTTGTTTCTTAGTCTTTTTTATTTTTGACTTCACTCCATTATTTGTAAAAGAAGTTTTTCCTGTACTCTCTTTCAAATATTGGCCACGGGCCGGTGTCCTTTATCTGCCGTTTCTCTTTTTCTGGTTTGGATATGTCGTCTATTCCTGGTACCTCCTTGTTATGTCATATCGTAAATCTGCAGGAATAAGATGTAATCAGGTTCAGTATATCTTAATTGGAACAATGATAGGATTTCTCGGGGGAGCAACAAATTATCCGTTATGGTACGACATTCCAGTCCCTCCTTTTGGCAATATTTCCGTAGTCCTTGCTGTGGCAATTATGGCGTACGTTATAATAAAATATCGTTTAATGGATATTGAAATTGTTGTTAACAAAACTGTTTTATTTGGTCTTCTTATTGGTTCCATTTTTAGTTTACATCTTGGTATCATTGCTTTGTTTAAAGATACAATTGGCTACATTGGTGCAACTGGGTTGTCTCTAGGATTAATAATCTTTCTTCTTTTCTTTACACCTTTCAATCGAAAGTTGGGTGGGTTTGTGGATGCCTTAGTCTATCGAGGAAAATACGATTATCAGAAGGTGCTTAGGGAGTCCACAAAGGCGTTGGTTACTATGCTGGATTTGAGGCAGCTTTTGTGCTATGTTGTCACTACAATTTCAGATACTGTAGGAGTGGAAAAGATTTCGTTATTTTTGAAAGAGGAAAGCAAAAAGAGATATGAGATAAAAGCATCCTGTGGTCTCGATGAAGAGGTAGCCCGCAATTATATTCTAAAGCCAGGAGAAGGAATTATCCCCTGGCTTAAACAATCTAAAACAGTCTTTATAAAGGAAGAGATGGAAAGGGCGCTGCCCGGGAAAGCATTTGAAAACATCTATGGAGGTCTGGGAAAGATAGGGGGAGAATTCATTCTGCCTTTATTCTATAAGGAGAATTTAGTAGGAGTTTTGACTCTTTCTCCCAAACAGTCGGGAGGCATATATAACCAGACAGACATAGATATCCTGGAATCGTTGGGAAGAGAGGCAGCAGTGGCCATAGAGAATGCCAGATTGCATACTGAAGTGATAACAGATGAGTTGACCGAACTTTACCAGCCAAAGTATTTTGAGTTAAGGTTGAGGGAAGAGATAGAGAAGGCGAAGAGGTATAGACATTGTCTCTCATTGATGATGGTAGAGATAGATAATTTTGAAGGGATTAAAAAGAAAGAAGGAGAGGATAAACCATTGAAGAATATAGCAAGGATAATCAGTGGTAATCTGCGGATGGGAGATATAGCCTGTCGATGTGGGGAGGATGGGTTTGGGATAATCCTACCTGAAATCACGGAAGAGCCTAGGGAAAACATCAAGGAGAGACTGAAAAGACAAATAAAAGAGACAGTGGAGATAGGGGAGAGGCTAAGGAGAAGAGTGGAAGAGGAAAAGTTAGGTGTAACTGTAAGTATAGGGATAGCGAGCTTTGATGGACAAGACAGAGAAATGAAAAGAGAGACAATGATTAAGCAAACTAAAGAAGCTCTGAGTCAGGCGAGAAAGGAAGGGAACACCGTAAAAGTATTCTATGATGAGAAATTAAGGAAGGAAATATCGACAGAAGTCCTTGAATGGATAAGGGAGACAGAGGAGACCCTGATATCTGGAGATATATGTGTAGACTTAGTTAGACATACTGTTGAGGTTAATGGGAAGCCAGTCAAGTTGACTCCAAAAGCATTCGATTTGCTCTGCCTTCTAATGAAGAAGAAGGGAAGAGTATTGAACAGGAGTTTTTTAACAGAAAGCATATGGGGATATGAATATTTTGGCACTACCAGGACAGTAGATTCCCATATTAAGTGCCTTCGACAAAAGCTAGGTCTTGAAGCCAAAAAGATAGAAACCATAAAAGGCGTAGGATACAGGTTTGTTGATGAATGATGTATAATATAAAAGTGGAAGAACTATCATAAGAAGAAAAAATAAAACTATTATTAGTTATAATGACTGACTTGATGAATTACTATCCTTTTTTGAACCGATTCTGTTAAGCCTAAAGTGGAGGAGTGGCCATTGTTTGATATTTTCTTTACCACCAAGGGTCCGCAGGGGAGAGGGATGGGTTTATCATGGCTGCAAGAGGGGAAATAATGGAAGAATACGAAGGTCTATTTCCGGATGACAAAAGAACCGATTTCCGGTTTGAATCTGATCTGTCGCTTAATTTGAAATACGATGATCTAGTAAACAAAAAACATATATTGAGGAAAGGAAGAAGTATCAATATAAGTAAAGACGGACTAGCCTTTATTACACGCACGCCCTTACCTAAAATTTTAGAGCTGCCGTTAGAAATTCTTTTACCTCAGCCTTACCATGTTATCAACGCAAAAGCTCGGGTCGTTTGGCGAAACGATAAAAAGTGTTCTTATGGACTGAAATTCACGGAATTAGAAAGCTATGACTTAACTAACCTGGAACAATATATAAGCCGGCCTACCGATGCTCTAAGGATCGTCCTGGACCAAAGGATTCTTTCCCCTGTTCCCAGACATAAAACTAGGGCCAGGAAATACGAACTCGTCACATTTAAAAAAGCCAGTAGCGAACAAGATTTACGGGATATCTATTCCATTCGCAAAGAAGTATTTGTTAAAGAAGACAACTATCCCACAGAAGCAATTAAGAGCAGTTATGACGAGGAGGCAATACATTTTGTTGCCTTTGAGAATAAGAAGATGGTAGGGACAATCTCGGTTATTCTGGACGGCCCGAGGGGTTTGCCGATACAAAAATTTATGGATATAAGTAGATTTAAGGACAAAAGAATGGTCCAGGTTGAAAAATTTGCTGTGCTTCCTGGCAGAAGAAAAAAAACAATTGCCGTAGCTTTAATAGTCATGGCTTACGAATTTGCCAAACTCTATGCTGATAGAATCTGTATTTTTAGTTTAGAGAAAAAAAAGGATAACGTCTCGCTTTATAAAAAGATGGGGTTTAGGCCAGTAGAAAAATTCAACTTTTACGATATTGGTGATGCCCTTTTAATGATATTGGATATTGAGAAAGATTCTGTTTATGAGAAATTGCCTGATAGGAGTAAACATTTCAAGCGATATATTAGAAAATTATCTAAAACGTTAGGTATGAAGTCCTAGGTGAGAATAATAATCCAATCTCATTTTGTCGGATTAGGAATTAAGGTTTTCCCATGCTATTCTTAATTATTTTTTTGGCCATTATAGGTTTAGGGATCATAGTGGCTCTTCATCTTTTGAGTTCCCCATTTCCGTATAAAATTTATTTCACCATTTTAATTCTGGCTATTTCAATAGAAATCATTTGGGAAAACTTCTTTTCTACCAAAGAAAAAAAGGTACTGAAATTCGAAGGAGATTGGACTCTGATTCCTGTTTATTCATCTTTTTTGGTTCTAATGTATGTAGCAGTTTTTGAGTTTTATCTCTTCCGTGGACCTTTGCGCATTCCGGTGTCGCTGATGGGTTTTCTTATCTACCTAATGGGATTGTCGCTTAGGCTCAGGGGCATACGGTCTTTGGGTAAACAGTGGAAGGTCCATATCATGGGTAAAGATAAACTTCGGCTTCCTACATGTTTTCTTATAAGGGAAGGTCCATACAAATATATGAGGCATCCCATGTATCTGGGTGCTTTTGCCGAGGCAATAGGTATTCCTCTTTTGTTAAACGCTTATTATGCTTTAGGATTCGGCTTGCTTGTTTTCATCCCATTGGAAACATGGCGAACATATATGGAAGAGAAAGAATTGATACAGACTTTTGGTTGGAAATATATGAAATATAAAAGAGAAAAATGGGCGTTCTGGTTCTTTAAGAAGAGATACCGCCCAAAATTCTATGAAAGAAGGTTGTCGCAATTACCAATTAATTTTGAAGACCGCAGAACCTACAATCGCCGAGTAGCAAACATTGATTTTGACTACCCTGAAAGTAGAAAAGTTATTAAAAGGGGGGTATAAATGCAATTCACTTTCTATACTTATTTAACTACTACCATTCTTACAGGCAGTTTAAGTCTCATTCTAGGTCTTTTCATCTATTCTAGGAGAAAAGATTCCCTAGGTAAATCCGCTTTGTTTCTTTGCTTAAGCATATCACTTTGGAGCTTTGGACTTTTCATTCATGCGCTGATGCATAATTATGCCCCGCCAGCGTTGTTCTGGAGCAGATTCGCTCATGTCGGTGCTATATTAATTCCTGCCTTATACTTGCAATTTGTCATTAATTTTACAGGAACTAAAAGATGGCGTGCGGTTCTGAATTGCACTTACATCTTGAGCTTCATGTTTCTTATCTTCAATTTTACTAAATTATTTATAAAACAGGTTAACCCGATTTTGATTTTCCGCAACTATCCAAGAGTCGGACCAGCATATCCCTTTTTTATCCTCATATTCGTCAGTTGCATTATACTTGGGTTATATATCCTGTTCCGTGCCTTCGGGAAAGCTGCGGGTGTCAAACGTAACCAGATAAAGTATCTATTGGCAGGGTCGATTATTGGTTTTGGAGGTGGTCCCTTCAATTTTGTACCAATGTTTGGGATAAGTTTATTCCCTTATGGTTATTACTTCGTATGGCTTTACGTGGTCTTCCTGAGCTACGCTATTACTAAGCATCGTTTGATGGACATTAATGTAGTTATTACCAGGGGAACTGTGTTTGCTGTGGTATATACTTTTGTTCTTGGTATTCCTATAGCAGTGGGGTTCTGGGGTAGAGATTACCTTTTTGAAAAAATAGGAGTGAACTGGTGGCTTGTCCCTACAGGTATGATGCTTATTCTGGCTAGTTTGGGTCCGACTATTTATGGTTTTATTCGGCGAAAAACCGAGGCGACTCTGTTCAAAGAACGGCAGAGATACCAGGAGAATCTAATTGCTCTGGCAAAGCAGATGACTCTGACCAAGGATTTGCGACAGCTTCTGGTTTTGATTATTCGTAGGGTGACGGGGGAGATTGGAATCAGTCATGCTCGCATCTATTTATTAGATAGGAAAGCAAATGAATATATGCGTGAAGTTCGCTATGGTAGAGAGAGGAGAAAGCAGTTTGGTGATTCACTTTCCCAGGATGCTCCTTTAATTCAGATGTTATATAAAAGTAGGGATAGAGGACCTCTTTTGGGAGAGGAGGTTATCAGCCATTTTGAGACTAGTAAGCCCGAATACTTGGAAGAAGTGAAAGCGCAGTTGAGGAGTATGGGGGCTTCTCTATTGATACCTGCTTTTATTGGTGAGGAGATGATTGCTTTCCTGTCGTTGGGGACGAAGCGTTCCAGAGAGATTTATACGCCTGATGATTTGAATATGTTTAAGATTTTGGGAACTCAGGCAGCTTTAGCGATTGAGAACGCTCTATTCTATCGGGAACTTAAGGAGGCTCAGGCGGCAATGGTGGAGACGGCGAGATTGTCCACTGTAGGAGAGCTGGCTACTGGCTTTGCTCATCAGATAGATAATCCACTGGGGATTATCAGCGCGGGATGTCAATTGTGCGTTATGGATATAAAAGATTGGCTGAATAGAGAGAATCTTCCCGAAGGCGATGCCAAAATTCTGTTAGAAATGGAAGACAGAATGGATAAAGTAATAGATACTGCTCACAGGGCGGCTGACCTGGTGCAAAGGATAAAGGGTTATGCTAAACCTTCGGACAGGGACTTTGAGGCGACAGACTTGAATTCTGTAATAGAAGATGCCCTGATTTTAGCCCAGTATCACATTAGTCATGGGGGGATTAGTGTAAATAAGAATATTCCTCAGGATTTGCCGAAGGTAAAAGGGATTGGAGTTCACTTAGAACAGGCTCTTTTGAATATGATTATAAATGCCTGCGATGCAATGGCTGGTAAGAAGGGAGAACTAACAATCTCAGTAGGGGTTAAAAGCGAGGATGGGAGGAAGGTTGAGGTGGCTCTTTCGGATAATGGTTGCGGAATTCCTGAAGAGAATTTAAGAAAATTGTTTGATATTTTCTTTACTACGAAGGGCCCGCAGGGGACGGGGATGGGTTTATCAATGGCTTATCGGATAATAAAAGACCACAATGGAGATATAAAGGTGGAAAGCGAAGTGGGGAAGGGAACGAAGTTTACTGTCTCTTTACCAATCTGGGAAGAGAAACCCTGAGATTCAGGGAACACAATACTTAATTATTTCGACCATTAGCTGTCCCCTCTACCCTTGTGGGAGAGGGTGGGGGTGAGGGGTTAAAAGAATTCAAATGTATTCCCTGGAGATGAAAGTAGCGTTTCAATCTGAAATATGAAATCGGCTAATCTGAAATTTTATATCTGGACTTTCGGATGTCATAAATATTATGTCCCCAGAACTTTGGGCTTGAGCGGAGCGGTAATAACGCTGACAAATAATTATATAAAAAGCTTGCATATTGCCTAAAAACTTAATAAAATACTTTAAATTTGAACTCCCGGATTTCAGATTAATGATGCGGATTCGGAGGTTATGGCGAGGCTTCCGGAAAGGGAAGGAGTAGCAGACTTCAGTCTGCGTTTGAGAAGGAGTAGCAGACTTTAGTCTGCGTGTTATCCGAAGGAGCAGATGTCATAATTCTTAAAAAGAATAATTAAGTATTGTGTCCCCATAATTAGCGCATGATTATCTTGAATCAGGAGAATGAAATGAAAGATTTTGTAAAGAAAATTTACGGATCTATTGCGAAAGGCAAGCAAAAAAGTTGTTGCAGCCCTGTCGCTTCTTGTAGTCCCAGGGCTTGTGATGTTTCCCAAAAAGCAGGTTACTCGAAGGAAGAGTTAGATTCAGTCCCTCAAGAAGCAAACATGGGCTTGGGGTGTGGCAATCCTGTTGCGATCGCTTCTTTAAA
>Ga0315280_10002493_pt1 | contig 29768 bp, 29 predicted proteins | sample YL17G06_40_MG_FD_203697 | JGI IMG/M metagenome (GOLD analysis project Ga0315280, IMG submission 203697) | Sediment microbial communities from Yellowstone Lake, YNP, Wyoming, USA - YL17G06_40 | ecosystem: Environmental > Aquatic > Freshwater > Lake > Sediment | place: USA: Wyoming | collected... | reverse complement strand
TGTCTTCGCCGTCCGTCACCACCAGCAGCACTTTCTTGCTCTTTCGCGCCCCCTCTTTCAGGTGATCCATCGACATCTGAATGGCGTCGAAGAAGGCCGTTCCCCCCCGCGAGTCGATCTTCTCCAGCCCTTCCTTGAGCTGCTCGATGTTGGCGGTGAAGTCCTGGTCGAGGAATGCCTCGTCGTTGAAGTTGACGATGAAGACCTCGTCGGCCGGATTGCTGGTGCGCACGAAGGTCAGCGCGGCCGTCTCCACCTTGCGCCGCTTGTCGCGCATGCTGCCGCTGTTGTCCACCAGGATGCCGACGGAGACGGGGATGTCCTCGCGCTTGAAATCGCGGATGTTTTGCTGGACGTTGTCCTCGAACACCTGGAAGTGGTCGCGGGACAGGGTGGTGACCAGGTGCTTGTCCTTGTCCAGCACGGTGGCGTGCAGCACCACCAGCCGGGTCTCGACGCTGAACCGGTACAGGTCGTCCTGCGTGCGCTTCTGCGCCGGCGCCCGCTCGGCAGCCGGCTGCTGCGCGGTTGCCAGGGCGGCGGCCACGGCCAGCAGGAGCAAGAGAAAAGGCTTCCCGGCAATCGGATGGCCTCGGAGCATAAGGCTGGCTCTAGTATAAACCCGCGGCATTAGAACAGACGCAAATGCGGATGCGCCGGTTGCGCTACAGGGCGGGCCGCCCGCGGCCTTGCGGCTGGAATGTGCGTGTACCGCGCGGCATGCCATGTACGGGCGCGACCCCGCGTGGTCGCCCCTACGCGCGCAAACGCTCCAGCAGGGCCGCGGCGGCGCGGATGTCGCGCATGCGTTCCTCGCGGTCCTCCACCTCGCGCTCGATGCACAGCGCTCCCTTGTAACCCACCTCTCTGAGCTTGGTGATGAACCGGGGAATCCCCACTGAGCCCCGGCCGAGCGGGCGCTCGGTTCCCAGCGCTCCGGGCTTCTCCTTGGGCGGCCAGTCGCCGTCCTTGCAGTGCACCGAGACCACGTAGGAGCCGAGTAGCCCCAGGGCTTCGATCGGGTCGCCGCTGCCGTAAAGGATCATGTTGGCGGGATCGAAATTGATGCGAATGTTCGGGCGGGCGACGTCCTCGATGAAGCGCAACAGCACCGGCGCCGGCTCCTGCCCGGTCTCCAGGGCGAATACCTGGCGGTGCGAGGCGGCATGGTCGGCGACGCGGCGGACCATCTCGCGCACGGCCAGGTAATCGGGGTCCGACTGGTCCTCGGGAACGAAGCCCACGTGCAGAGCGATGGCCGGAACGCCGAGGGCGGCAGCGAAATCGCTGATCTCCAGGGTCCGCTTCTCGCGCTGGGCCCGCGTGGCGGCGGGAATGAAGCCGACGGTCCGCTGCACGGTGGGGATGTCGGCGTAGCTTTCACCGATATAGGCCGCGAAGACGGTGACCAGCGGAAAGGCTTCGGCTTCGATGGCCTTCTTCCAGGCGGAGGCGGCGGCCGCGTCCAGCGTGAAGTCACCCGGCACGCCCAGTTGGCCGCAGCGCGCGCCGGCATCCTTCAGCTCCCGGATGGTTTCGCCCGGGGCGCGCCCGGTCCAGAACATCACACCGATTTCCAGCTCTCTCACAGGTTGCATGCGATCCTCTCTCCTTTCCTGCCGCGGGAATCGACCAGCAGGCGGGTGAGCTTGACGGCCCCGGCTGACTCGGCGGGGGGGCACAGATCGGGGGCGCGCCCGGCGAGGCAGCACTGATGGAAGTACTCGATCTCGGCCCGGTACCAGTCCCCCGGTTCCTCGGCCACCAGCGGTTCGGCGGCGCCACCGGCCCGGTACAGGGTGGGCGGCCGTCCCGCGGAACTGTACTCGACCGTGCCTCCCTCGGCGACCACGGTGAACTCCATCGAGAACGGATAGCCGCCGATATGGTGCCAGCCGCCGGTGACCGCGACAAAGCCGATGCCCGGGTAGTGAAGCAGCCCGAGGAGCGAGTCGATGCCGCCGGCCAGGTCCTCATGGCCGGCGGCCGACACCGCCTCCGGTGCTCCGAACAGGTGCAGGCACATGTCGATGTCGTGGATCAGCAGGTCGAAGATGCCGCCGCCGCTCTTGGCCGAGTCGAATTCCCATGGTCCCCAGGTGGGCGCCGCGCAACGGCGCCGGAAAAACGCCGAGCGCACCGGGCCGAGCTTCCCGCTCTCGAGCAGCTCGATCAGCGCGCGGTAAGCGGGGATGAAGCGCAACACCTGAGCCACCATCAGCGTGCGGCTCTGCCGGCGGGCTTCGGCGATCATCTCGTCGGCCGATTCCCCGTCCAGGGCCATCGGCTTCTCCACCAGCACGTGCTTGCCCGCCCGCAGAGCGGCCACAGCCGCCGCCGCGTGCAGGTGCGTGGGCAGGCAGACATCCACCGCGTCGGCCTGCGGGTCGGCTACCGCCTCCTCCAAGGTGCGATAGCGGCGGACGGCGGAGAAATCCAGCCGCTCGCCGGGCCCGCCGATGTTGCCCTGGATGCCGCTCAGGTCGCCGGACAGGCGCTGTTCATCCTGGTCCATCACGGCGGCCAGTTCGGCGCCCGGTAAGCTTAGCCACGCTTTGGCGTGCGTGCTGCCCATGAAACCAAGGCCAAGCAGCGCGATCTTCATGCTCGAACCTCCTGCCCTTCCCAACAGCACGCCGATTCTACTCGACGCGCACCAACTGCGCCACCGCTTCCCCGGTGGCCTGGTAAAACCGGCGCACCAGGCGCGCCCGCCTGCCGGCCTTGGTCAGGGCCTGCTCGAACAACTTCTTTGTGGCCGGAAAACAGAGGAACGCATCGGTGTGTGTGAGAAACAGGGTGTTGGGCTGGGACAGCAGGGGCACCAGTTCCTCAACGTGGGCGGCCTCGTTCTCAGGCGCCTCGAACGCGATCTTCTCGTAGAACTCGTTCTGTCGCACCTGATCGTCGGTGAGGAACAGCAGCGGATTGCCGAAGCCCCAATCCATGTTCACCACCAGGTCCGGGTGGTGGGCTTTCAAATACTCCGCGACATCGTAGATGGCATCGGACCAGATGCCGGTGCCCCGAATCTGCCGGAAGGCGGACAACTGGCGGGCATCATAAGCGAGCTCGGTGAGCACGACGGCCGCCAGCGCCAATGCCAGCCCGCGGCGGGCCACGAAGGTGATGGCGCGCGGCAGCCGGGACGATTCCTCCCACAGCCAGAAGCCCGCGGCGGCGATGCCCAGGTGCGGAAACGGATAGATCAGCGTGAAGTGGTGGGGCCCGCCGGCGCCGCGGGTCAGGGAAACCGCGATCCAGTGGGCCAGCGCCAAGAGCAGTGGAAACAGAATCGCGCGCCGGCGGCGCCAGGCCGCCGCCACCCCCACCAACGCCGCTGCCGCCAGCGCCCACAGCAACCAGGTCCCGCGCTCCGGCGCGAACCAGCCCAGCGCGTCCAGAAGCCGCTGGCCGGTGTCGTGGACCGTGGCCACTTCGCTGCGGTCAATCGACTCGCCGCCCATCGTGCCATACAGGTAATAACCGCTCAACGTGAGCTGGAAATTGGTCCACTTGAGATTCCAGGTCTCGGCGTCGAACGATTCCAGGCTGGTGACCTCGCGGGTGCCGCGGGTGGCGGTGTGAGCGTTGTAGAGCAGCAGGGGCAGCGACCCCAGGCACAAGAAAAACACAAACACGGCGATGGGAGCGGGCCGGAGCCGCTGCCGCACCTGCCCCGGGAATAGAACCAGGAGCGTCGCCGCCAGCGCCAGCAGGCACCAGGCGAATGTGGCCTTGTCCCAGAGCGCGAGGCCGAAGAGGAAGCCAGAGGCCGCCAGCCGGCTCCAGCGGCGGGCCGCCGGCGCCGGGTCCAGCGCCCACGAAGTCCCCGCCATGATCCCCGCCATCAACAGCAGGCGCTGCAGTACAACCGGCCCGGAGTCGATGCGGGAAGAAACGATATAGGCGGGGTCGACGGCCGCCAGCAGCAGCGCCGCCGCCGCCGTCCGCTGCGAATACACTCGCCGCGCCCAGCAGTAGAACAGCGCCAGGGTCACGGCGGCCAGCAGCACCGCGGGCACCCGCATGGTGTACACCGACCGGCCGGCGGCGAAGAACAGCGACCACACCCAACCCTTCAGCGCCCCGTTGTAGGACCCGACCATGGTCACGATCTTGCTGTGGAAGACTCGGATGTGGTCAACGTACATGGCCATCGGCGAGTGCCGATACCAGACGGCGACAAAGAGCGCTTCGTCGGCGTCCGGGCCGGGCAGCGAGATCCAGGCCAGGCTGAGGACCAGGAAGGCGGCCAGGATGGCGCCCACGACAATCGCCTGTCTGCGGTCAAAATCTCCAGCCAGCATTCTGTTTAATACAAGGGAACGAGGCATTGTACCGCCGCCAGGAACTCAGCCGCATCCGCATTTATCCGTCTTCACTCGTGTTCATCGGCGGTGAATGATCCGGGCCGGCCTGCAGCCCACGGCCTTGATTGTGTTAGCATCAAATAAGGCATACGTTTCACCTGGGAAGCACTTTTCAGAATTGAGCGAGGGCGGCCGCCGGGCGGCGGCTGTTGGTGTCTATGTCTGATGCGACGACTGATCCAAGGGTCCAGGTGGGCCGGGGCGCGCAAATCAGCGCCATCGTCGAGTCCATCCTGGAGAGCTACGAGCAGCACAGCGAAATCGCGCGGATCGGGGGGCCGGAGTTTCCTTCCACGGCACGGGTGACGGCCATCGCCAACGAGCTGCTGCGGATCCTGTTCCCCGGCTACTTCGTGCCGCACGGCGTGGCCGCCGACGAGATTCCGGTGTTTACCGCCGAAGTGGTGCGATCGGTGGCGGCGCGGCTGGAGGAGGAGATTCTGCGCGCCTTCCGCTGCATGGCCGACGGGCACGGCGATGCCGCGGAATGCGCCGCCCGGGCGCGCGCCGCCACGCTGCGGCTGCTGCGGCAAATCCCCGCCATCCGCGAAGTCCTGGTGACCGACATCCAGGCCGCCTATGAGGGCGATCCGGCCGCCACCCGCAACGAAGAGATCATCCTGGCCTACCCCTGCATGGTGGCCATCGCCGTCTACCGGCTGGCGCACGTGCTGTACGAAGAGAAAGTGCCGCTGATCCCGCGCATGATGACCGAGTACGCGCACTCGCGCACCGGCATCGACATCCACCCCGGCGCCCGCATCGGCGGCCGTTTCTTTATCGACCACGGCACCGGCGTGGTCATTGGCGAGACCACCGAGATCGGCGACAACGTGAAGATCTACCAGGGCGTGACGCTGGGCGCCCGCAGTTTCCCCAAGGACGAGTTGGGGCGGGTCGTGAAGGGCATCAAGCGGCATCCGAAGATCGAGGACGACGTGACGATTTATTCCGGCGCCACCATCCTGGGCGGCGACGTGGTGATCGGGCGCGGCTCGGTGATCGGCGGCAACGTGTGGCTGATGCACTCGTTGCCGGCTTACACCAAGGTGGTGGCCACCGTCGCCCACCAGATCCACACCGAAGAACCAGCGGAAGACGAGCGGATTTGAAGGCGGTGACGAGTGACGAGTGATGAGTGACGAGTGGCCGAACAGTTGCTTGTCACTTGTCAGTCGTCACTTGTCATTCGTCACTTAGGAGGGAACAGTGAGGATTGCCAGCGATGTAACCAAGCTGATCGGCAACACGCCGCTGGTGCGGCTTAACCGGGTGACGCGCGGTATCGATGCCAGCGTGGTCGCCAAGCTGGAGATGTTCAACCCCTGCAGCAGCGTCAAGGACCGCATCGGGGTGGCCATGATCGAAGCGGCCGAGCGCGAGGGCCGCATCAACCGCGACAGCATCGTGGTCGAGCCTACCAGCGGCAATACCGGAATCGCGCTGGCCTTCGTTTGCGCGGCCAAGGGATACAAGCTGGTGCTGACCATGCCGGAGACCATGAGCTTGGAGCGCCGCAACCTGCTGAAGGCCCTCGGCGCGCGGATCATCCTGACCTCGGGCCCGGGCGGCATGCCCGAAGCTATCGCCAAGGCCGAAGAGCTGGTGGCCTCCGACCCCAAGCGCTACTTCATGCCGCAGCAGTTCCAGAACCCGGCCAACCCTGAGATCCACCGCCAGACCACGGCGCTCGAAATCTGGCGCGATACCGACGGCCAGGTGGACATCATCGTCTCGGGCATCGGCACGGGCGGCACCATTACCGGTTGCGGCCAGGTGCTGAAGCCGAAGAAACCGTCGCTGAAGATCATGGCCGTTGAGCCGGCCGCCTCCCCGGTGCTGTCCGGCGGCAAGCGCGGGCCGCACCCCATCCAGGGCATCGGCGCCGGATTTGTGCCCGACATTCTGGACATGAAGCTGGTGGATGAGGTGATCCAGGTCACGAACGAAGCGGCCATCGAGATGACCCGGCGCCTGGTCCGCGAGGAGGGCCTGCTGGTGGGGATTTCTTCAGGCGCGGCCGCCTCGGTGGCCCTGGATGTGGCAAGGCGCTTGGAGAACCGCGGCAAGCTGATCGTGGTGGTGCTGCCCGACACGGGCGAGCGCTACCTGTCGACGCCGACCTTCACCGAAATGCCCGATCCCTGGTGAGGGTGGCGATCAATCACAAAGGCACGAAGGCACAAAGGCACAAAGAAAATGTTTCCTAAGAATTCTTCTTCGTGCCTTTGCGCCTTCGTGCCTTTGTGATTTTTCTACGCTTTCACTTCGGAATTGGCGCGGTCGATCAGGGCGCGCATGTAGGCGACCGTGTATGCCGTGGCGGCGCGCGCTCCGCCCACCATCCCGGGCACATGGTCGGCGATGACCACGCCCGAGAACTTCACTTCCCGCAGCGCTTTCATCACCTGGTACATGTCCATGTAGCCGCTGTCCACGAAGGTCTCGACGAAATGCGGCAAGGGCGCGGTCACGTTGCGGAAGTGCACCTTGAAGAGCTTCTGCTGCGCGCCGAAATAGCGGATGGTCTCGATCACGTCCTTGCCCATCAGCTTGCCGCCCTCCAGCCAGCAGCCGACGCACAGGCACATGCCGACGTTGGGGCTGCCGGCGATTTCGAGCGCTTTCCGGTAGCCATCGAAGTTACCGAAGATGCAGCGGGGCACGCCGCCCAGCTCCGGCGCCGGCGGGTCGTCGGGGTGGATGCCGATGCGGATACCCTCCTGCTCGGCCACCGGCACAACCGCCTTAATGAAGTAGGTGTAGTTCTCCCAGATCTCTTCTTGGGAGTACTTGCGGCCGTGGGTCAGCGGGCCCTGAAAGACCTTGCCAACCCAGTAGCCCTTATCGGCCCTGGCTTGGTCGAAGGCGCGGGCGGTGGCCGCGCCGCGGGTTGTCTCCCGCTCGGTGCTCCAGATTCCGTTGCCCATGTGCGCGTAGGTGGTGTAGTAAATGCCGGCCTGGCCCAGGTTGCGCAGGTAGGTCTTGTACTCCTCGATCTTGCGGTCGCGCCCGGGCAGGTTCAGCGTGACCTCTTCCATGTTGTGAACGGCGGCGTTGGCGATGTTCCACACCTTGAGGCCGGCCGCTTCCACCTTGCGCCGCAGGCGCAAGTAGTTTTCGTGTGTGGCGTTCTGGCCGCCGCCGGGAATGTTGACGTAACCGGCGCCGAGCTGGCGGACGAACTGCAGGTCTTCGTCGCTGGGCTCGCCCGGCACCTGCACGGAAATCTTGATGCCCGGCTCGAGTTTGGGCAGCGGCTTGCGCGCCCCGCCCGCCACCGTTCCCAACGCTCCCGCCAGCGCCATCATATTGAATCGCCTCCTGCTTTGATCCATCGCTCGCCTCCCAAGTGACGAGTGACAAGTGACGAAAACGGACAAATGGCGGCTCTTGCCATTTGTCACTGGTCACTCGTCACTTGTGTCTCTTTCATCGCGTAACCGCGATGCTATACCAGGTCGTGGCTGGGTCGCCGATGGGGATTTCCCAGCCGCGCATGGTCTGCCGCGCGGCAACGGGCTTGCCGATAGGCTGTGCGGCGCCATCTAGCGCCACCGCCTCCACGCGCTTCGCTCCCTTCAGTTTCTGCAGCACCACGGTTCCCACCACCGGCTCGATCCAGGTCGGCGGGCCTCCCCAGGAAACAAGCGAGGCGTGCTTTTCGTCCCACTTCATTCCGGTATTGCCGGTGCGGGCGGTGGCCGTCAGCAGCATCTTCGGTGCCTCGGCCAGCGGCGCGCTGCTCATAGATTGGAGCGTCAGCGCGCAGAATCGGTTCTGAATTTCCGCGGCCAGGTTCGAAAGCTGGGCACGGTTCGCATTGCAGAAGCCGATGATAGCCTGCGACCGCTTGGTCTCCAGCGTGACCACGCCGCTCTTGCCGGCGAAACCCTGCCAGACAAGTTCGCCCGTGTCGGAAACGATGCGATCGGTATCGCCGGGCGGCGGCTGCCAAACCTTTGTTGCCGGACCATCGAAACCAAGAATGCGCGTGGCGTGCTCCAACGCGGCGCGCACCGGGAAGCCGGGAGTGAAGTAGGGGCGCTCGTTGCGCGGCAGCCGGATGCTTTCCCGCACCTGCTCGGCTGAGTAGCTTCGGGCCACGGTTTGCGCCGCGGGACGGATGTCCGGCCGGGAGAACAGTAGCGCCCCGGCCGCCATTTGCGGCATCTTGACCGGGTCGGGCCGGATGTCGAAGTGGCCCGGGATTTGCGCCTCCCATCCGGACGGCTCGGCGTGCCCGAAGGTGTACCAGAAGATGCCGTCCCAATCGTGCAGAGCGGCGTAGGCGGCCAAAATCGGGATGCCCTCGCAGGCCTGCTCGGCGGGAAACGGATGGTTCACTTCCGACACCGTGTAGGGCTTGCCGGCCACCGCCGACCGCGACAGCTCCGCCACCGTCGAGTTCAGCGGATCGTTCACCATCGGCGTGTTCAGGATGTAGCCGATGCGCCTTTTCGTTACCGGGTCGTCTTTGTAATTGGGGTGCTGCCAGTAAGTGTGCCCGTCCACGATATCCAGGCGGGCGGCCGAGCTGAGCTGCGGGTAGCCGCTGGCGCCGTGGTTGTGGTCGCTGGTGGCGGCCACCAACGGCTTGGCGCCGAGTTCTTCCTTGATGAGCTTCCGCATCATCTGGAAGTAATCGTTCTCCAGCTCCATGTAAAAACTCGCTTCGGTGTGGAAGCGGAGGGCGGGGGCGTCGGCGAACTGCTCTCGGCGCAGGCGCGGCACCGGAGCATCGGCCGCCACCCCCGCCATGGCGCGCAGCTTTTTCAATTCGCCAGCCGGAAGCCGCTTGGCCAGCCAGGCGTTGTATTTCTCGGTCAACTGCTTCTCGTAGCTCTCCGGGATGTCGGTCCAGGTGCCGGGGTTCTTGGTGACGTTTTTCCCCAGCAGGCGGTTCGAGAACCACGATTCAACAATCGAGTTCTCGTTGACCAGCTCGACGATGGCCACCGCCGGCTCGTTCCGGTATTCCGATTTGGTGTACGGGTTGTAGTGCGTCAGGAGCTGCTTCGCGTACTCTCGCTGCAACTCCAGCAGCCGCTCGTCGAAATAGGTGAGGCCCTTGGCGAAGCCCAGCAGCTCGTAATCTGCCACGCCGTCGCCGGCCTTGTAGCGGCGGCCGACGTTCAGGTTCAGGTCCGTGTAGATGCCGCGCTTCTTGAGTTCGGCGATGAAGAAATCGAGCCGCTCGAGCTGTTCGGGATCGAGCGCGCGCGTGTCGTTGCGGTTGGCGGCGATCAGTCCCCCGCGGGCGGGCAGGTCCAGGAAGTGGAACCGCACGCAGTTGACGCCGAAGCGCGCCAAGTAGGCGGCCACCAGCGGCGCGTCGTCGCGGGAGGGCTTGGTGGCGGCGCCCGTCAGGTTCACACCCCATATCCGGAACCGCTCGCCGCTGGGCTTCACCAGGTGGCCGTTCTTCGCCGTAATGAAGCCGTCCTTGCCGGCTGGGGCGTCCAGCAGGAACGAGACGTCGGCGTGCTGTCCTGCGGTGTTTCGCCAGTCCATCGGGAACGGCTTCGTCTCCTGCGCCGTCAGCCAGCAGGGGGCCAGCAGCGCGCAAAGCAACCATACGCATCGTCGCGGCATATCTGGGTTTATATCACCTTCGTGAACCTTTGTGTCTTGGCGTCTTGGTGGTTAAAATGCCGTTCATGAAGAGCGCACAAACGAATGTCAGCAGGCGGTCGGTGATCGCCGGCCTGTCTTCCACGCTGGGGGTGGCGGCATTGGGTGAAGCGGAGGCAGCGGCGCAGGAGCGCGCGGGTAAGTCGGCTCCGGTCGCGCCGCGCGACAGCCTGAAAATCACCAAGCTGGAAACGTTTCTGGTGAAGCCGCGCTGGCTGTTCCTCAAGGTGCACACCAACGCCGGCATCGTGGGATTGGGCGAGCCGATCCTGGAAGGCCGCGCGCTGACCTGCGCGCAGGCCGTCAAGGAAATCGAGCCGTACCTGGTGGGCAAGGACCCGCGCCGCGTGGCGCATCACTGGCAGGCCATCTACCGCCACGCTTTTTATCGCGGCGGGCCAATCCTCACCAGCGCGCTCAGCGGCATTGACCAGGCGCTGTGGGACATCAAGGGCAAGGCGCTGGGCGTGCCCGTCTACGAGCTGCTGGGAGGGCCCACGCGCGACCGGGTCCGCGTCTACGCCCACGCCGGCACCGTCGAAGCCATGAAAAAGGCGCAGGCCGCCGGATTCACGGCGTTCAAGACCGGGCCGAGGAAGAAGCGCCCGGCGCGCTACATCGAGACGCCGGCCGCCGTCCAGTACGCGGCCGAATCGTTCGCGGAGCTGCGGCGGGCCATGGGCAACGAGGTGGACATCGCCGTCGACTTCCACGGCGCCATCAGCCCGGCCACCGCGAAATTGCTCATCAAGGCGCTGGAGCCTTACCAGCCGATGTTTGTGGAAGAGCCGTGCCAGGCCCAGAATCACGACGTGATGGCCGAAATCGCCCGCGGCACCCCCCTGCCCATCGCCACCGGCGAGCGCGTCTTCACCAAGTGGGGATTCCGCGAAGTGCTCGAGAAGCGGGCGGCCACCGTGCTGCAGCCCGACCTGTGCCACGCCGGCGGCATCACCGAATGCCGCCTGATCGCCGGCATGGCCGAGGCCTATTACGCCTCCATCGCGCCCCATAACCCGCTGGGGCCCATCTCGCTGGCCGCCGGCGTGCAGCTTGCCGCCTCCATCCCGAATTTCCTGTGCCAGGAGCAAGTGTCGCTGGGCGAGGGATACTTGAAAAAGCCCTTCACGGTGCGCAACGGCTACCTGGAGCTGCCCACCGGCCCCGGGCTGGGCATTGAACTGGACGAAAACGCGCTGGCCGACAAGATCAACCACGATTGGAGGAACCAGGAAGCCTACGACGCCGACGACGGCTCGGTAGTGGATTGGTAGGGGCCGCAGCCGCAGATTTCGCCGATGGCACAGATTGCATCCTCGACCGTATCGTTGGGTTATATAATATTGCTACCCATATGAAGACGACCATCGAGATTCCCGATCCGTTGCTCGCCGAGGCGCGCGCGATGGCGGCCCGCCAGGACACGACCGTGAAGGCCTTGGTGGAGGAAGCCCTCCGGCGGTTCGTGGCGCAAAAAACCGGAGCCGGGCCGTTCAAGCTCCGCAAGGCGAGCTTCTGCGGCCGCGGGTTGCACCCCGAAGCAGAGGACGGCTCGTGGGCGCGGATCCGCCATCTCATCTACGAAGGACGCGGGGCGTGATCGCCGTTGACACGAATTTGCTGGTCTACGCGCACCGCGAGGACTCGCAGTGGCATGCGGGCGCGCGCGACTGCATTCGGGGCCTGGCCGAGGGTCGGCGCGCCTGGGCGGTCCCCTGGCCGTGCCTGCACGAATTCCTTGCCGTAGTTACTCACCCGCGCATTTACGTGCCGCCGACTCCGCTTGCCAAGGCCATCGACCAGGTTGACGCCTGGTTGGAATGCCCGACGTTAGTCGTGCTTGCCGAATCACCGGCTTACTGGGAGCGGCTGAAGTCGGTCACTAAGGCTGGACAGGTGCGCGGGCCTCAAATCCACGACGCTCGGATCGCTGCCCTTTGCCTGCATCATGGCATTGAAGAGCTCTGGACCGCCGATCGGGATTTCAGCCGCTTTGCGGGCCTGCGTGTCCGGCATCCGCTCACGCAAAAGTAGAAACCCTTCTCACTCTCTGAATAATCCCGGCAACTCGGAGAGGCTGCGGATTTCCGCGTCCACGGCTGTCCCGATTTTCTTCGCGTGGCGGTTGACGAAAACCACCTGCATGCCGCAGGAGCGCGCCGTGGCCAGGTCGTAGCGGTCGCCGAAGGCCACGTGCGTCACTTGCGACGGCGGCAGGCCGATGCGCTCCAGCGTCAGCCGGAAACCGGCGGCCGCCGGCTTGTAGGCCCGCGCCTGCTCGGCGGTCACCAGCAGATCGAATGGCACCGTGAAATGCTTCACGGTTTCATGCAACAACGCGTCGTCGATATTCGAAATAATCCCGAGCTTCAGTTGCCTGCCGCGAAGTTGTTCGAGCGCCGGATTGGTTTCGGGGAACGGCCGCCAGGCGGGAAGCGAGCGGACAAAGGCCACGCCCAGCTCATCGCGGTACGGCATGCCGTGTGCTTCCAGCACCTGCCGGAGGCTTTGCGCCATGATCTCCGCATACGGCCGGTACGGCCCCTGGATCATTTCGAATTGAACCCGCTCCCACTCGTCGAGCAGTTGTTCGGCGCCGAGGGTTTCCCGAAAAAAAGCGCTGATGCCGGTTTCCCAGTCAATCAGCGTGCCGTAGCAATCGAACGTCACCCAAGTGGTGTGCAGCTTCCTCATGATGGCGAATGTGCGGTTGCTGGTTTCACGGTTCCAGGGGCTTGTCGAGGCGCGGGGAGAAGGCCAGGTCAAGCAAGGCCTCCAGCAGTACGTGCGTTCCCCGGTGCAGGTCGCTGAGCGGCGCCGCCTCATCCACGCTGTGCCCCGGATAGGGCGTCCCCGGGAACCACATGCCGAAGGCCACGGAGTTGGGCAGGCGCTTGGCATAAGAGCCGCCGCCAGAGACCACCGGTTTGGCTTTGTCGCCGGTGGCCCGTTCATAGGCGGCCAGCAGGCGCTTCACTAGCTTGGCGTCCGGGTTCACGGAAAATGGCGAGTCCAGAAAATAGCCGGAGAATTGCAGGTCGGCGCCGCGGCGCGCATTGAAGTCACTGACCACGCGTTCCAGGTGTGTCTTCAGTTGCTCGCCGGTCCAGGGCGGGAAGCTGCGGATGTTGATGGTCAGGGCCAACTGCACCTTCGGCGCTTCGTCGGCAACCCCGGAGGTGCGAGAGCGTCCGGAGAAGGCGGGCTGGCGAGACGGCGGCGGCACGTTCCCTACCGGCTTGATGGTGGCGACGTTGACCAGGCAGCGCCCCCAGAGCGGGTCGTTCTGCGTGAGCCGCAGCCCGACGCCGTAGAGGTCGCGGCCGGCCTGGAGCGCGAAGGCCAGCAGGTCGGTGGCGCCGCTGGCCGGCACGTAGTCTTGCATCACCGCGGCCAGGGCCACCAGCGCGTTGCGCCCTCCCTCCAGGTTCACGCCGGAATGCGCCGCGCGGCCCTGGGTGCTCACCACCAGATCGCGGCCCTCGGGCTGCACCGCCAGCCGGATGCCGTCGGGCAGGCGCGCGGCGCGCAGGCGCTGGGCGAACGGCTCCCAGCCCGGCGCCGCCCCCAGCCACCGCAGGATGATCTGGGCGCGGTCGGGAACGATGCTGGGGCCCACGCCGGCATCCAGCGCAATGATCGTATAGGGCCGCGCGCCCGGCTCACGCGGTTCGCGCTCCCCCATCCAGGTGGTCAGCACCAGCGCGTTCCAGGCTTTCTCACCCACCACCACCGGGAAGTTGGAATCCAGCACCAGGCTGTAATCGGGCGGTTGATGGGCGGTCAGGTACTCGGCCAGGTCCTTGTTGTCGCTCTCTTCGTCGCTGCCGACCAGCAGGCGGATGGTGAGCGAGCGCGGCCCGGCGGCCTCCTTCAGCGTTTTCATGGCCAGCAGGGCCTGCACCAGCGGCCCCTTGTCGTCGGCCGCCCCGCGTCCCCGGGCGTAGCCGTTTTCGATAAGCCCCGCAAACGGAGGAAACGACCAGGCATCCTCGACCACCTCCGCCACGTCGCCGTGCACCACCAGGCCGAGCACGGGCGCGCCCGGCGGGCCCGGCAGCTCGATCTCGGTGACCGGACCGGCGTCCCGCGCCACCAGCCCCAATTGTCCGGCCGTCTTCATCAGCCAGGCTTTCTGCCGCGCCTGGGCGCTGGCGTTGCCCTTGACCGTCGGGAAGCGCAGAACCTCGCTGAGCAGCGGCCCGAGTTGCTTCGATTCCACGGCGTCGTAGCGCGCGTGCGCCCGCTTGGCATCCGGAGAGATTGATGCCGGTTCGCCGGCGAGCAGGAAGGCGAGCGGACCGGCGATCAGCAGCACAAGCGCGAAACGATTCCAGCGAAGCATAGTTGAACCGTGCAGGGGCAAACCTCCGTGGTCAATGCCGCTTGGTTTTTCGCCTAAAGCCGCGTAGCGGCGATTGAAGATAGCCCAGCGTTTCAACGCTGGGTATTCGGAGCGCGCAGGTTGCAGTCCCGTAGGGACGGCTGAAATGCACGATGGCAGAGCCGTTCAGCCGTCCCTACGGGACTCGGTCCTCATCCCGCTTGGTACCCAGCACTGAAGTGCTGGGCTATCATCAACCGCCCTCCGGGACCGGGCCTGCAACAAGTAAGCGGCATCGACCTCGTATGGTCGCCCGCTCTGAAGCTGCAGGCGCGTCAATACGTCAGGCCGTAGCCGTACTTGAACAGCGGATCGGCGCGCAACCGCTCCACCGACCGCGGCCAGGTAAAGGAAAGCTTGCCGGTGGGCTTGTAGTCGCCGAACAGCACGTCGGCGACGCCCTGGCCCTCGGTTCCCGGCAACCACGCGGCGACGAAGCCTTCGACTTGATCGAGTACCTGGTCGATGATCAGCGGCCGGCCCGAGAGCAGCACCACCACCACGGGGATGCCCGCCCGCTTCATGTTGGTGACGGCCTCGACGTCTTCCCTGGCCGGCCGCAGGTCGGCCGTATCGCCGAACATTTCGGCATAGGGTTTCTCGCCGATCACGGCGATGCCCACGTCGGCGCCGGCCGCGCCCGAGCCGTCGATCGAGTAGGTGACGCCGGCGCCCTTGGCCGCCGCCGCGCGGATGGCCTGGAGGATGGTGGCGCCGCCGACGGTCACCTCGCCGCTCTTGCCCTGCCAGGCGATGGTCCAGCCGCCGCACTGGTTGCCGATGTTGTCCGCGCTCTTGCCGGCCACGTGAATGCGGGCCAGCTTCTTGGAAAGCGGCAGCACGCGGTTCTGGTTCTTCAACAGCACCAGCGACTGGCGCACGCACTCGCGGGCCACCCGGCGGTGGTCGGGCGAGCCAAACGCCTGATGCAGCCGCCGGTCGGCCAGCGGCGACCGGCTCTTGTCCATCAGCCCCATCGCGAGCTTGACGCGCAGAATGCGTACCACCGCGTCGTCGATGCGCGACACGGGCACCTTGCCCTCTTCGGCCAGGGCCTTCAGGTTGGCGATAAACTCGCGGTACTTGCGGGGCACCATGACCATGTCCATGCCCGCGTTGATGGATTGCTCGATCTGGCTCTTGTAATTGCCGGGCAACTCGTCGATGGCGTCGTAGTCGGAAATCAGGAAGCCCTCGAAGCCGAGTTCCTGCTTGAGAATCTCGGTCAGCAAGCGCCTGCTTCCGGAGCATTTCACGCCGTTCCAACTGTTATAGGAGGGCATTATGGAACCGACGCCGGCGCGGATGGCGGCGATGTAGCCCTGCAGGTGCACTTCCCGCAGCGTCTTTTCATCGACGCGGGTGTCGCCGCGGTCCAGCGGCCAGCGCTCGCTCGGGTTGCCCCACCTGCGCAGGCCCGTGCCCCAGGCGGTTCCTCCGTCGCCGGCGTAGTGCTTGGCGCAGGCCAGCACGCTCAGCGGGTCCGACAGCGCCGCGCCCTGGAAGCCGCGCACCGCCGCCTCGCCCAGCGTCCGAGCCAGCTCCGGCGCTTCGCCGAAGCCTTCGTAGGTTCGGCCCCAGCGGATGTCCTGCGGGACCGTAACGCAGGGAGCGAAGGTCCAGTTGATGCCGGTGGCGCGCACCTCCTCGGCGGTAATGCGCGCCGCCTGCTCCACCAGCCGCGGATTGCGCGTGCAGCCCAGCCCGATATTGTGCGGGAAGATGACGGCGCCCAGGACGTTGCTGTGCCCATGCACGGCATCCACGCCGTACAGCAGCGGGATCCCCAGCCGCGTTTTCAGGGCTTGCGACTGGTAGCGGTCGTACATGTCGGTCCAATCCTGCAGGCTATTGGTCTTGGGGTCCGAATCGCCGCCGTTCAGCAGCGAGCCGAGGTAGCAGGTCTCGATATCGCGGGCATCCTTGAGGAACTGCTGGTCGGCCTGCGTCATCTGCCCGATCTTCTCGGCGAGCGACATTTTCGACAGCAGCTCGCGCGCCGCGCCGTCGTAGGCCGAGAGCCGGGTGGCGGTCGCGGCCGCCGGTTGAGCCGCCGCCGGGGCGCCCGCGTGATGCGCCATGGGCAGGACGGCGAGACCAACCACAGCCGCCAACAGCAGCAACCGGGCCACTACCCGCGCTTTCATTTCAGACCTCCGTGTCTTCGCAGAGGCCCAGCATACACACAGCGCGGCTCTTGCGGCAACCAGGGAACCGCGTGCTGGGTGTTGAGTAGCGACCTCACCATTCCGCATTCCGCACTCCGTACTCCGCACTGCCCCAGGCTTGTTCCAGCAGGCGGGCGGAAGCGGGGGCCAGCGCGCGCATGGTCTGGAGCTGCATGGGCCACAGCAGGGGATTGTCCGGATCGAGCCGGTCGTGCTCGCTCTCGAAGCGCAGGTGGGAGGCCAGCCGGGTGATGTCGATTTTTCGCGCCTGTTCCGCGGCGCCCCTGGCCGCGAACGCATAGTAGCGTCCGGAAAGCTCCTCGCCGGTGCGCTGGATGGCCGCGCGGCGGGAGAGCACCTCGGCGGCGCGCAGGCGGCCGACCAGGTGCACGCGGCCGCGCGCCACTCCCACGATCCAGATTGTGTCTCCCGGCGCTGCCCGCCGGAAGTGGCTGCTTCCGATCCGCCCCAGCCGCTGCTTGCGCTCGACCACGTAATCGACCGCCCACTGCTGCCAGTAGAGAAGGAAGTGGCGGCCTTTTGCGCGCCTGCCGGAAGCCATGCGGTGATTCTATCCGGCGACATAGCGCCGCATGGTTTTTTTCGGGGCCGCAACGGAACTGCGAGCGTGAGCCGGTTGCCCACAGCATCCCTGGCCTTCATAATGGGATTCCGTTTCTCCGGGACGAGAGAGCAGACGTGGAACCAACAAACGTCGCCGGCCAGGAGAGCGAGGAGTGCCCACGAAGATCGAAGGCCAATATGAACTGCCCGCCGGCCGGCAGGAGGTATGGACATGCCTGGTGACGCCGGAGGTGCTGAAGGGGGCGATACCCGGCTGCCAGGAAGTCACCGAGCAGCAGGAAGGCGTGCTCGAAATTCGGCTGGCCGTGGCCGCCGGACCGGTCACCGGAGTTTTCGAAGGGCGGCTGCGCCTCGAGCAGTGCATTCCGCCGGAGCATTGCCGCCTGGCCGCGGCCGCCGCGGGCCCTATGGGCGCCGTCGAGGGATGGGCGGAAATCGACCTCCGAGGCGCGGCGGCCGGAGGCACGGAGCTGCGCTACAGCGGGGAATTGCGGGGCAGCGGCATGCTCGCCGTGCTGGGCGACCGCATGCTCCAGCGCCTGTTCCGCCGTTCTCTGGACGGTTTCTTTCGTAACCTCGGAGCCGCCTGTAGCGGCGGTCTTTAGGCCGCCAGTTTTCGCCGGGTGGCGCCGCCGGTCTTGTGGCGGCGCCCGCAACAGTGCCATAATTCCTGCTCCAATGTCCCAACCACAGTACACGAAGAAGATCGGCGTTGTGGTCTTCGGCACCGACCAGAAGGGCGACGGGTTCCAGGAAGATTCGTCCACCATCGAGGTGGCGGCCACCTGGGCCAAAATCCGCCTGAGGCATTCGCCGCAACCGGGATCCGACCTGCTCCTTTTCAACAAGGAGAATGGCAACCAGGCGGAATTCGTGTTCGAGGCCATGGCGGCGCCCAACGAAGCGACCCTTTCCCTGCGCGATCACAGCGTCGATATCTGGCAACTCGACTTCGGATTGCCCGCCGAGCCGGTTCCCGATGAGCGGCTGCGTCGCCACTTGTGCTGCAGCCACTGCGGCACGCGGGAGTCGGTGGCGCTGGATACAGAGGCGGTCGCGAATCTGGAACAGACCGGGCGGCTGATGCGGCATTGCCGGCAGTGCATGGAAAGCACGGAATGGCGTGTGGAAGGTGAGCCGGCCGCGGCCGCACCACCGCCGCCCGTGGCCGCACCACCGCCGCCCGTGGCCGCACCGCCGCCGCCCGCGGCTGCTCCACCGCCGCCCGTGGCCGCACCGCCGCCGCCCGCACCGGCTGCTCCGGCGCCCGTGCCTCAACCCGAGGCCGCGCCTGCCGCGGAGGCTGCTCCGCCGATTTCCTGGGCCGACCGGCGCGGGTCCCGCCGAATCCAATTGCGGACTCGGGCGCGCATCCGGCGCGCCGCTTCGTCGGAAATCGTCGCTCCCATCAACGTTTCGCGCGGCGGTATCTGCTTCGAGAGCCGCGCGGCTTACGAGTTGGACGAGGTGATCTGGGTGACCATGCACTATCGGGAGGGCGAGCAACCCATGGAAACTACGAGCCGCATCGTGCGCATCACCCGCGTGGAGGGCGCCGGTTACAACTACGGCGTCAGCTTTGAATAGGCTACAGGCTACAGGCTGGACCCGTTTGGCCTGGAGCCTACGGCCTACAGCCCACGGCCTACAGCCCACAGCCTACAGCCTACAGCCTTCTTCCCAGGCCCAGCGCGTCGGCCACCGTCTTCATGGCCTCGATCGAGAAGCTGATGTGCTCGTTCAGATCGACGCCCAGTTCGGCGGCGCCGCGGATGATATCCTCGCGGTTGACGGAACGGGCGAAGGCCTTGTCTTTCATCTTTTTCCTCACCGACGGCGCCTCCACCTCGGCCATGCTCTTGCCCGGCTTCACCAGCGCGCAGGCGGTCAGGAAGCCGGCCAGTTCGTCCACCGCGTATAGCGTTTTGGCCATCAAGGTGTCGCGCGGAACGCCGGTATAGTCGGCGTGGCCGAGAATGGCGCGGCGGACGTGTTCGGGATAGCCGCGCTCGGCCAGGATTTCCGCGCCGCGATAGGGATGCAGGTCGGCGGTCGGGTAGCGTTCGTAATCGAAATCGTGGAGCAGCCCGACCGCGCCCCACAGGTTCTCATCTTCGCCAAACCGGCGGGCGTAGGCGCGCATGCAGGCCTCCACCGCCAGGGCATGCTTGATCAAGCTTTCGTTGGTGGTGAATTCGCGGAGAAGCGCCAGCGCCGAATCTCGATCCATGCCCGCAATGTACCACATGCGTCACCGGCGGAACGAATACAAAAAAGATTGACAATGTTTCAATAAGGCGGCACAATGACTGCCGGCGATTCTTCCTCGGCAACCCGACGTTGCTGTCCACCGAAGCTCAGAGTCTTCCTGCTGCTTTGCCGCCCCTCGCGGAACGGCCGGTTATCCGCTGTGCCAAATGCCATTTAGTGCAGTACTTAGGCACGCGCAGCCGCTGCCCGCGCTGTCTGACCGCCCTGGTCGTGCCGGTGCCCGAACCGCCCGCGCCTGAACCGGCCGGGCCGCCCAACGTGGCCGTCGGCGTGCGCTCCTGGCGCCGGGTGCGCGGCCTGACACAAAAGCAACTGGCACAAGCCTCCCACTTGCCCCGGACCTACGTTTCCCGTATCGAGAACGGACGGATTGTTCCCGGGTTGCTGACCCTGGAGCGCGTCGCGGTCGCGCTGGAAGTCGGCCTGCCCGCACTGCTGGCGGCAGCATCGCGCAACGGCAACGGCAACGGAAACGGAGATCGACACAACGGGAACGGCCATGGGAAGGGCAACGGCAACGGACACGGATATCCCATTTCTCAGTCCGCGATCCGCGCCACCATCTACCATGAGCCGCACGCTTGCCTCAAGGAACTGCTGCGCTACAGCGGCCTGTTAAGCGGTGGCCAGCGGCGGCAAGTCCTGATCCGGGTGCGGGAGCTGGCTGCGCCGCGTTTGGCGATGTCACATTAAGGTAAACACCGGAGCAGGGCGTCTTCCAGGCGCTTTTGTTACGGTTTTACACATCCTCTGTAGCTTCTGATTCCCGGCCTCAAGCCGGCGGGGAAGGGCTAACTGTCCGCAAATCATTCAGTTACATCATTCCTCGGGATGTGGTACCCGGCGTGCACCTGCTCGATCGGCATATTGCCGCCAAGGAGGGCGAACAAGAAGGCGCATTTAGCGTCAGAGGGATAGTTTTGAAAGGAATTTAAGAAAAAGGGGTGAAGTGTATACTTCGGAAGCTGTCTTTGTCCCTATACGGACAGAGGAGGTTGTCCGAAGATGCACAAGATCCTGATTTCGATTTTTTTCGCCCTGGTTCTGGCGCTGGCCGTGGTCGGGGTCAAGAAAATGGTAAGTTCAAACCCCGCTTCGCCCAGCAACCAGACGCTGATCGCCGATGGCGGCGCACCCCGGCCCCCGATCCCCTGGTAGGCTGCTTTTGCTGATCCGGGCGTTCCGGGAAGCAAGAGCGGGCGGTGATGGGGGCTGGTTGTGGTAGGATGATGCAGCCCCCATGTTCGCGCTAATCGACGGAGTCATCAGTGTTACGGTAATCGCGCTGGCGCTGGCCGTGATGGTGGTCAGCGCAGTGCGGGGGTGTCTGCGCCGCTATTTCTTCCTGAACCTGTACGTCGCCGTCATGCTCCTGGTGGATGGCGCACGCTACGCGGTGTTGTACCGCTGGGGCTATTCCTCGGACGAGTACTTTTACACCTTCTTCCTCACCGACGCCCTGCTGGTGGCCTGCATCTATCGGTTGATTCTCAACTTCTTCGAGGTCATCTTTCGCGGCACGCCGCTGGCCGGCTATGTGCGCAAGGTGCTGTTGTTCTTCGTCGTCATTATCGGCTTGATGTCCTATACGATGATCTCGCGCGCCATGCCGGCCATCTCGCGCACCGTGCCGCATTCCTACCTGCACGTGGTCGTTGAGTTTTTGCAGAACATGTACTTTGCGGCGGTTCTTCTGGCGGTTCTCTTGTGGATTGCGCTGCATCACCTGCGGGTGTATGACCGCCAGTTGGGCTTTCTGATCGCCGGCCTGGGGCTCTCGCTGGGGGTCCAAACGGCGGTCTGCGCGCTTCAGAATCTTCTACCGCAACAGACCTTTCTCAGGTGGGATCCCTTGCTTGCTCGCGCCTCGACCTTGACCACGGTGGTGAAACTGGGCCTGTGGTGTTACGCATTGGGCTGGATATCCGAAGAAGTGCCCGCGGAACAGCGGCAATACGTTTCGGCGGAAGCCGAAGCAGGAAGCGGCGGTTGAAATGTTCGCCAGCATCTTCATTCTCGCATTCTCAGTGGGCGCTCTGCTGTACTGGGGGCGCTACGCTTGCCTGAACATCCTGCGAGGGGAGCGGAGTGCGGAGGAGATCGTGCGGCTGGCGGAGGCCAACCGGCTGGAATTCCAGCGGGTCCGCGGGCTGCTGGAGGCCGGCGCCGATCTGGCCTCTTACGACGGCCTGCGTGACTCGCTGCGCCACGATTTCCTGGCGCTGACCTACCTGCTGCGCTACGCGGCCACCGTGCACGTCGGCCGGTACAGCAACGAGGAGCGCCTGCTGGTGGTTGATTTTCACCTGATGCGGGCGCTGTATCGCGCGACTCGGGCCTTATCCCCCCCCACGGCCCGCTATGCGCTGCTGGAAATGGCTTCCATCCTTGAGTATTTCGCGACCGTGATGAATCGCCGCATGGCCGCCTTTGCCGCCAGGATGATTCAAGTGTAGCCAGGTGTCAGGTTTCAGGTGTTGAAGTAGCGTCCCGCCTACTGTCTACTGTCGCCAGCCTCGTTATAATGACGTGATGCATCTTGGGACTCGCGCGCTGGCGCTTCTGTGCGCTGCGGCCGCGGCGAGCCAGACCCCGGTGCCGGTGGGGCGGATCTCGGGCAGCGATTTCCGCGTGACCGGGCAGGTCGAGTTCGCTTCCGACGGCAGCGCGTTGCTGCTGAGCGGTACGGAAGTCGAAGTGCGCGGCGGGAGCGCCCTGTTGCAGGTGGCCGGCGGCCAGGCGCGTTTCTGTGGCCCGCTCAAGCTGATCGTTTTGAAGAGCGCCCCGCCCGCCGCCCAACCCGGCGCGCCGCAGGCAGCCCCCAAACCGGACGCGGACATGCCGCTGTTGTTCGCCCTGTTCAGCAGCGACAGCGGAGCCATTGAGCTGGATTACACCGGAGCCGTTGCGTACACCGTCCAGACCCCGTTCTTCAGCGTTTCCACGCTGCCGATGCCCGACCCGACAGCGCGGAAAGCGGCAGTCCGCGTCGGCGCCGGCGGCGAAGTCTGCGCCGCCGCTCACGCGGGCACCCTCCGCGCGCGGGAACAAATCGGGACTTCGGATTTGTTGATCCCGCCCGGCAAGGCCATGTTGATCCCGGCGGCAGGCGTAGAGAAGGCGACGCCGGTGGAAGCGGCATTGTGCGGATGCCGCCCCGCCGGCCGCAAGGCCGAAGGGCCCCCGGCGGAAACGCGCGCGCCGGCGCCGGCGGCAGTCGTAAAGGAGCCGCCGTCGGAAAGCGATACCACCATTGCCGCGCCCCCGCTCGTCTACAAGGCCGGACCGGGCGCGGCGGCGCAACCGGCGGCGCTGCCCAAAGAGCCGGAAGTGACCATTCCCGTGGTTATGACCGGTCCTCAGCCCGCCGGAGCACCCACCCCGGCCGGCGAGAAGGGCGCGGCCAACAAAGGACCGCCGGCCGTAGAGAAGGCCGCGCCGGCTGCGCGCTCCGGCTTCGGCTCCAAGCTCAGGCGCCTCTTCCGGTTCCTGTTTGGTGCCAGATGAATGTTGTGCCGCGGCGCCGGTTTTTGGTTTTGCTTTTCCTATGAAGCAGGTAAAATACGCCCCGGTCATGGGGACTCTGGAATCCGGCTTCAAAGTGAGGGACCCTGGGTAGTTTGTAGGTTTAGGCTCAATGGGCGGCGCCGGGAAAGAGCGGTCGATCGAACAACTGGTGGCGGAACTGCGGTCGATGGGCCTGCGCGAGGAGCCGGGTGCGGTCCTGGGGTGCGTGCTGGCCTCCGCGGGCCAGGCGCTTTCGGCCCGGCAAGTGACCCTGCTGTTCTACGACACCGAGGTCGAGCAGCTCTACCGGTGGGATTGGAAGCCAGGCATCAGCAAGACGGCGCTAAGCGAAGTGCCTCCCGGCCAGGTCGGCGCCTGGATGATCCTCGACCGGCGGGAAGAAACCGAACTGCTCGGCCCGAACGCTCCGCTGAGTGTCCGGCTGGGCGCGCAGAGCGTGGTTAGTGTCCGCGTCCCATCCGGCCCGAACTGCCAGCGATTGGTCGCGGTGGAACCGGCGCAGACCGATGCGGGCGTGCTTGACGCTCTTCGTGCGCTGGCCGTGGAGCTTTCACCGCTGATTGAGCGCTTCTTCGCGCTGCGCCGCATCCGCTCCCAGGCCATCGAGGAGGAGCGGAACCGCATTGCCCAGGATTTCCACGACGGCCCATTGCAGGCTTTTCTTGGGTTCGAAGTCCAGATTCAGTTCATCCGCAAATTGCTGGACCGCGACCCCGCGCGGGCCGGGCGGGAACTGGAGCAGCTCCAGGCGCTGGCGCGCAACCAGGGGCGCGAGCTGCGCGACCTGCTGCAGGAGATGCGCCTGATCGACGTGGAAGGCGCGACGCTGCTGGGCGTGTTGCGCCACCTCATCCAGGACCTGGAAAAGAGCGGCGACATCCATATCAAGCTGCTGGCCGACAGCCACCACGTGGAGGCGCCCAAAGGGGTGTGCCGCGAGGTCTTCCACATCGTGCGGGAGGCCGTCGCCAACGCGCGCAAGCACGGGGCTGCCACTTATGTCCTGATCTCGGTCGATAGTGAACCGGATGAGCTGCGCCTCTCGATCGACGACAATGGCGCGGGCTTCCATTTCTCCGGAAGCTACTCGCTGGAAGAATTGAACCGCTTGCGGATCGGCCCGGTGAGCATCAAGCAGCGGGCCCAGCAACTGGGCGCCTCGCTGGTGCTGGATTCGACGCCGGGCCACGGCGCCCGCGTGCGGTTGCGCGTTCCGCTGGCCGGCGCGAAGGCCGCCGGCGTGGTAAGCGGAAGCCAGTAGGCGTAATGAATCTCGGATTTTGGGCTTCGGATTGCGGATTTCAATCCCCGTTCGAAATCCGCATTCCGCAATCCGAAATCCGCAATTGCTCTCAGTGCTTGCCGCCCAGCGCCTCCAGGCAGCGGGCAATATCGGAGTCGGTGTTGTAGACATTCGGTGAGATGCGAATCTTGTCCTCGCGCAGGCTGACGATGACGCGGGCGGCCCGCAGGGCGCGATGCAGGCGGGCGGTGGCGGCGGCATCCTGGGCTTCCACGGCCACGATGGTGGAACGCTCGCGCGGCTCCAGTGCGCTGGCCACCCGGCAACCGGCAGGCAGGCGCTCGATCAGCCGGTCCAGCAACCCCATGGCGTGACGCTCGATGGTTTTCACGCCCACCTGCCGGAGAAACCGCAAGGAAGCAATCATGGCGGCCAGGTTGAGGAAGCTGGCCGTCTCGGTGCTGTCGAAGCGGCGGGCGCCGGGCGCCAGCTTCCAGCCCGTGCGCGGCAGCTTGTTGAAGTTGGCCGCGCCTTCCACCGCCTGCCAATACACGTCGGTGACCGCCAAGCGCCCCAGCACTTCCGGGTGAAACCAGGCAAACCCTGTGCCGTAAGGGGAAAGCAGCCACTTGTAGCCGGCGCAGACCGCCACGTCGATGGGCAGCGCCCCCGGCTCTGCGCCCAGGCGCAAGGGGACGGCGCCGGCTGCCTGGCTCAAGTCCGCCAGAAGAACGGTTCCGTTCTCCCGGCAGGCGCGCCCCAGCCGCTGGATGTCCAGGCGGTATCCGGTGTTGTAGTTGACCATGCCGACGGCGGCCACGCGGGTGCGCCGGCCCAGCGCGTTCAGAAACTGCGCGGCGCGAACCGGCCCCCCTTCGGCCGACAGCACGCGCAAGCTCACGCCCCGCTCCCCCAGTTGCGCCCAGGGGAAGAAATTGGACGGGAAATCGTCTTCGCCGACCAGCACTTCGTCGCCCCGTTCCCAGGCCAGGCCCCGGGCCACGGCGAACACCCCGTCGGAGGCGCCGTTGGTGATGGCGTAGTCACGGGGCCGCCCGCCGAACAGCGCCGCCAGTTCCGTCCGCGCCTCCTCGGGCAGGCGGAAATAGATGTCGTCGCTCATGCGGTCCGGGCGCGTCTTAATCTCGATCTTGCGCTCGATGGCCTCGGCCGTGCAGCGGGGGAAGGGGCCCTGGGCGGCGCAGTTCAGATACGCCACATCTTCGAAATCAAAGAATTCTTTCCGGTAGTCCATGTGTTCCCAATTCTAGCCACACGCTCACAGAGCGGAAGAGGGAATGGGACGCAGATGAACGCAGATGCACGCAGATTGGATGCAGGCGCCAGCACGCCAATGCGTTTCCCTTGAAGTTGACCTGCGTCTATCTGCGTTCATCTGCTCGCAGCCCATAATGCTGCGTGTCTTGCCGGTGGAAGTCCGGCCGCGGGAAATTGGCTGATTGCCCGCGTAGTCATATTCGACGCCTCCCCGAGGGGACTCAGGAGGTGAAAGCTCGAACGTAAACGCCCTTGCCGATGAAGGGCAAGCAAACTCTCGGGCCGTACCGTAAAGGGAACTTTGCAGCCTCGTTACGCCGGCCACCTGAGGATCGGCGATGGTGGCATTGCGGATGCCGAGCCTGTGCAGATGAGGCGAAGGCCAGGGCGAGCGGTGAACAATCAGCCATGAGCAGCCGCTCGGTCCGCCGGGGTACGGAAGACGGCACGAGGGAACAGACACGCGGAGTAAATTGGGGAACCTCTCGGCTCTAGTCCCGGCCGGGTCGGGTCGGGAAGAGACTCTTCGAGACGAAGAAGATAAGCCGGGGAGAGGAGCCGAGAGGGACAGATGAGGCCGCAGTAAGCTAGGACCCGGCGGGACAACATAACCTGCTGGCGAGCCAAGGGCCTCTGGACGAGAGCGCTCGGGAGAACGGCCCCCGCCCTGTAGTACACATGCCCTTCGGGGCCACAGGGGGCAAGGGCTCGGGCTAGCGCCGGGTACAAGTCGAGCCGCGTGCTTGGCGAAGGTCGCGGTGCGAATTTCTCGTTTGAAGCCGTACTGGGGAAAACCCGCCGTACGGAATTTTAGAGGGGGAGGAGGAAACACAGGTGCTCCAAGCGCGTCTCCCAAACGCCTAATGGACATTGGGTATCCAACTTGCTTCACTCAGTGCGCCTCCTCTCTACTCGGTGGCTAAGGGTCTTCAAACGAAACCAGCTCGATCCCATTGCGATGAAGCATTTGGCTCACCTCCGGGCTGGTCAGCGCTTCCAGCTCGACCTGCCGCTGGCGCTTCAAGCGCGTGGGCGCGCGCTCAAGTTCATCGTCGTACAGGCCCGGGTGGCACATGAGTTCGGTCAGTCCGGGCTTCAGCCGCTGGAGCGCAGCCAGCAGGGAGTCGCGGGTCATCCGGCCGGTCAGGCGATAGCCCAGGAAATGATCCGGGGTTAGAAGACCGTAGGCCGAAATCTGCCGGCCGAAGAGCGGCCGCCGCACCCAGCGGATGCGAAACCGGGCGGCCACCCGCGCCACCGCCCTCATCACCCGCGGGAACACGTGGACGTGCTTGTGCGTATCGAGGTGCGAGGGGCGAAGGCCGGCCCCCATCACCTTCTCCACCTGCCGTGAGAACTCGGCCTCGACGGCCGCCGGGGAGGACAGCAAGCCGCGGGCCACAAACGCCGGCAGTCGCCGTGGCAGGCTGCCGCCCGGCCACAGCACCAGGTGGACGCCCACATCCAGCGAGGGGTTGGCCCGCGCCAGCTCCACCGCGTGGTCGAACGCGGGCCCGTCCGCCATCAGCGTGGCCGCAGTGATGATTCCTTCGCGGTGCCCGCGCACAATCCCCTCGTTCACGCCGCGCGTGAACCCGAAATCGTCGGCATTCACGATGAGTCTGACAGCCGCCATCTCCGCGGGGTAGAATAACATTCAGGGTTGTTTCATTGACGATTGTTTCAAGGAGGCCCCAGTGGCTGCAGCAGTCCCTCAGGAACCGCACACCATTATCGGCCGCTTCCCGGAGGACCTGTCGATCGCCGAGCGGAACGAGCACGCCGGCAAGTGGATGGCGATCGAACGGTACGTGCCCACCGCGCTTCGAGAAGAGCAAGGGAAACCGCAAATCGACCTGAGACAGCGGCATATCCGCGCGCTCGGACGCACGGCGGTGGAGTGCCTCCGGCAGCTCGAGCAGGCGGGCCTGGACCAGCGCAACTTCGAGTTCACGCAGATCCGCAGGATGTAGCCCGGATGACGCGCGAGCGCCATTCACTCCCTGGAGTTGCGCGCCGCCCCGGGTCCCATCTCCCGAATGTAGCCCAACTCGCCGATCAGGAAATGGACCAGCAGGAAGCCGAGCAGGTACGCGCCGGAGCAGGCGGCAAAGACCGGAGTGAAGGAGAAGCGCTGGACGACCCAGCCGATGGTGAGCTGGGTAACGGCGCCGGCCAGCCCGCCCATGGCCCCGCCGAAGCCGGACACGCTGCCCACCGCGCGTTTCGGGAAGACCTCGGCCGGCAGCGTGATGTTGCCCCACAGCGAGTGTCCGAACATCATGCCGATCAGCAGGCCGAGGGCGGCCGCCGGGCTGTGCACCCGCGTCACCAGCAGGCAGCAGATGGGGATCAAGCAGGAATCGGCCAGCATGGTGGTCTTGCGGGCGCGGCTCAGGGTCCAGCCGCGGGCGATCAGCCAGCGGGGAATCGCTCCGCTGGCGATGTTGCCCAAGGCCAGCGCCGCGTAGGGCATCCAGGCGTACTTACCCAGGTCGGCCAGCGAGAAGCCCCGTTCTTGCTGCAGGTACTTTGGAATCCAGAAGAACAAGAAGTAGGAGATGGGGTCGGTCAGGAAGCGGGCCATTACGCAGCCCCACGTCTCCCGCCGGCGCAGCAACAGCATGATGGGGACCGATTCGCCCTGCTCGGCGGCAATCGATGAGCCGGAAAGGATCAGTTCGCGCTCCGCGCCCGTGAGGCGCTCGTGGTGCTGTGGAAGCCGGTAGAAGACCAGCCAGATGGCCACCCAAATGAAGCCCAGCGCGCCGGTGATGACAAAGGCGAGCCGCCAGCCCCAGGCCAGCGCAATCGCGGAAACGACCGGCGTCGCCAGGGCAGCCCCGATGGCCGTGCCGGAATTGAAGATGCCGATCGCCAGCGCGCGTTCCTTCATCGGGAACCACTCGGACACCGCTTTTACGCCGCCGGGGAAATTGGCCGGCTCGGTGGCCCCCAGCAGGAAGCGGAAGAACGACAACTGCACCACGCCGCGGGCCAGCGCGTGCAGCATGTTGGCAATCGACCAGCCGGAAACGAACAGGGTGAAGCCGCGCGCCGTTCCCAGCAGGTCCATCAGCCGGCCGCTGACCGCGTACATCACCGTGTAGCTGACCAGGAACGAGGTGGTGATGTAGGAGTACTGGACGGTGCTCAACCCCAGCTCGCGCTGGATGGTCTGGGCCAGCACCGAGAGCGTCTGCCGGTCCAGGTAGTTCAGGGTCGAGGCCGAACAGAGCATCACCGCGACGTACCAGCGCAGGTTCTTGATTGGCGCTTTGCTCATCAGGAGATGGAACCTTGGAGCTTGGACCTGGAACCCAGTTGGGCGGCCGAGTGGCGGTCCAGGAATACGGCTACGTTCGGGTGCGTGCGCAAGATCGAGGCCGGAGCCATGGCGCCGATCTCGCCTTCCAGACAGGCTTTCACGGCTGCCGCCTTGCGTGCGTCCGGCACCACGCAAACGATTTGGCGGGCCTTCAGGATCTGGCGGACGGACATGCTGATGGCCCGCTCCGGGACTTCCGCCAGGCTGGCGAACCATCCCTCGCCGACCTGCTGGCGCCGGCAGGCTTCGTCCAGGCGCACCACCAGGTACGGCCGCTCGGTCTCGAAGTCGGCGGGCGGGTCGTTGAACGCCAGGTGTCCGTTCTCGCCGATGCCCACAAAGGCGACATCGATGCGAGCGGCATTCAGTTCCTCGCCGGCCTCGCGGCACACTTCCTCGGGATCCCCTTCGCCATCGAGCAGGTGGTAGCGCCTGATCCCGGTCTTCCAAATCAGGCGCTCCAGCAGGTACCTGCGGAAGCTGGCCGGATGCGTGATCGGCACCCCGACATACTCGTCGAGGTGGAACATCTCCACCCTCTGCCAATCGATCCCCGGAAGGCTGGTGAGGGCCTCGAGAAACTCGAAGTGCGCGGCGCCGGCGGCGGCGATAATGCGCGCGTGGCCCCGCTCGGCGATGGCCTGACCGATGACTGCTGCCGCAAGCTCGGCCGCCGCCGCCCCCATGGTCTTCTTGTCGTCAAAGATTCTCACTTGGGTAACAAAAACCGGGCGCGCATGAGCACCGGTCACGCAGATTAAATCATGAAAACGGGATGGAGATAAACAAGGAACGGGCTGAGGGCTGACGGGCACGCGCTGGCGGCCGGCCTTCCGCCGTCCGCCGATTCTAGCCTGACTTCCGCACTTTTTGAAAACAGCCCTTGAAAACAAAGCACTTGCCGTTTTTTCAGTCACTATTTTCGCGCTCTTGTTTTTCATCCGGCGGACCAACTCTTGCGGGGCCGGACGATTTC
>Ga0315280_10002492_pt1 | contig 29781 bp, 40 predicted proteins | sample YL17G06_40_MG_FD_203697 | JGI IMG/M metagenome (GOLD analysis project Ga0315280, IMG submission 203697) | Sediment microbial communities from Yellowstone Lake, YNP, Wyoming, USA - YL17G06_40 | ecosystem: Environmental > Aquatic > Freshwater > Lake > Sediment | place: USA: Wyoming | collected... | reverse complement strand
AAGCACTTATGCTGTTGATAAAGGCCTTTCCGGCGAAGCGAATTTGAAGATTAAAGTTAGGTACTTCACGACGTTGCGTGAATTGGCAGGAAACAAAGAGGAGGAAATGGAGATAAAAGAGGGAAGCGCTCTCGCCGATCTTATTGAGAAGATAGCCTTGAATTATGGTGAAGACGCACTTAATTATCTGTATGCAGAAGGAACGCGAGTAATCGACCCGTCTATACAATTCCTAGTTAATAGTGTAAGTGTAAGCAATCTTCAGGGACTTAAAACAGAATTAAAGAATGGGGACGTGGTCGCCATAATTCCACCCGTTGGGGGCGGATGACTATGCCAAGTTTTCCCTCGTTCCAAGCATGACCTCAACAGCATTCCTTGCAGAGGCCATGATTTTTGGCGGCACATTCACCCTGTACCTCTCATGTTTTAAGGATAGGTACAGCTTTTCCAGCGTATGCAACTTCATGTTTACGCAAACCGCTTCCTCGTATGCAGGTATGAAAGTGGCGTCCCCCCTCCCCTTTCTCATTCGGTGAAGGAGCCCAACCTCGGTGGCTACGATGAATTTCTTGGTCTTGGACACTAGGGCTCGGCCGTACATCTTGGATGTGCTGCCCACGAAGTCGGCTATCCCACACACCTCAGGGGTGCATTCAGGATGTGCTAACACCTCAGCGTCAGGATGCGTCTCCTTCATTCTTAGAATGGTTTCTTTGTTGAACAATATGTGGACGGGGCAGAAGCCTAGTTTCGGTATGGGCACCACACGTTTTTTAGTGTAGCCTTTGACATAGTGGGCCAAGTTCCAGTCTGGGCCAAACAAAACCGTTTCTGAGTCCATCCTATCTACGATTTCAGCGGAGTTTGCTGATGTACAGACTGCGTCGCAGCTGGCCTTCGCTTCCGCCAAGGTGTTGATGTAGAGAACAACTTTGGCGTTAGGATACTTCTTCCGGTAGAGCTGCACAAGCTCCCCAGGTAGCATGGCCGCCATGGGGCATAAGGCGTTCTTGTCTGGTATCAGCACCCTTTTATCTGGGTTAAGGATGGCCGCCGTCTCTGCCATAAAGTCGACGCCGCAAAAGACTATTACCTTGGCCTCGGTCTGGGTTGCGCAGAGGGAGAGTTCTAGGCTGTCGCCAACGAAATCCGCTATGTCTTGGACTTCAGGGCGCTGATAATTATGGGCGAGTATGAGAGCTCGCTTCTCCTTCTTCAATTGTTGAATTTTATCTATTAGGTTGGAGCTCATAGTTTCGTTCTCCTCCTTGTGATGGTTAAGGGCACTAAGGCTTATTTTAAGATTCAAGGAGTCAATTCTTGTTGGATGATTTTACGTAACCTCTCCCTTGTAGGTACGCCTGCGACTTTGGTCCTGCCATTGATGACTATGGTGGGAACTCCACTAACATCATACTCTTCTGCTTTTTCAAGTCCTATAGAGGATAAGACGTTAATCTCCTCCACTTGAATTTTTTCACCGAATTCCTCGGCGACCTCCCAAAGGATTTTCTTTGCTTCTGGACAGTATGGGCACATTGGCGAATAAAACAATTCTATTGTTGCCTTCAATTCACTTTGCCTTCACGAAGTGCGGAATTTTCTGGCGTTGCCTTCGGGAGGGCATATGCCAATTTAAATTCTTCAACGTATTTATCTGCGATCTCGTAAAACGCATCCCTGACTTTTTCCACATCACCCCAACTTAACCCATATACTGAGAGTTTCACGTGTTTGCTTAGTCCCCTGTGAAGGCCGACTATTCCCCTTTTGATCATTTCGTCGGCTAGGAAAAATCCCTTCCTTTTGTGGCGTTTTGAGACCTCCCAGAAGATGGGGGTTTCAAAGTGTAGTAGATGATGCCTATGGGGTCTCTCCCCAATCAACATGAGATCGTCTAGCTTCTCCATCTCCTCAATGAACCAGTGTACTTTCCTCAATTCTTCATCCCATTCTCCAACCCTTTTCACCACATAAGGGAAGGAGTACATGGCTGAGATGAGAGCTATACCTCCCACACTACACCCGAACAGGTTTGGAATTTTCTTTCCAAAGGCTCTTCCACTCCACTCAGGTGTGATAGTGGACACTTTGAAGGCCTTCTTTGCCCATTCATAGTTGGTCACAAGAAACCCCAGCGGTCCCAGGGAGGCCATAGACTTGTGCGCTGACACAGTGAGGAAGTCGGCGTGAAAGCCCCTCATGTTCACCGGCATGACGCCGGCTGTGTAAGCCGCGTTAACCATGTAGGGGATTTCATATTCTTTGGCTATGTCCCCGATCTCCCTAACAGGATTTATATTTCCGTAGTAGGGCTCGGCGTGGGTTACGGCGATTAATCCTGGCGGCTTCCCAACTTCCCTTCGCACATCCTCTATTTTCTCTACGAAATCCTCGGCTTCTACTTTGTATTCTGGGTATCCGCTGTGGGGCGGTTCCACCAGTCTGAAACCCGTCATTTCGGCGGCGATGGCAGTTGTGTAGTGGCATAGAGGATCTGTCACAACAATCTTTGCGTAGTCCCTTGATCCCTCTTCGTCTAGATAGTTGCTTATTGTTTTCATGACCGCGAATTGGGCGGCGCGGCATCCAAAGGTGTGCTCAGCTATATCCCCTCCAAAGAAGTCTGCGATGTCCTCTAGAAACTCCCTTATGGGCGGCTTTGCGATGACGCTTGATCTTCCCTCAAGACAGTCGAAACACGCCGAGTATCCCACCCTTGTCCAATCCTCTTCAAGAATCCTCTTCTGAGCTTCTTCTGGCACCATTCCTCCGGTCATAATGGGGTGAATTATAATGCCTCCCTTATACTGATTCCGCATCCGCTTGTATCTTTGAAGGTCTCCGCGGGTAACCATCTGCTTCACGCTTCAACTTCTGCTTTTCTTAGGTATTTGGTCGACTTGTCGATGAATTTCTCAATGGCAATCCTGAGGGTTTCTCCGTCCAGGAGGTCTATGCCTAGTTCATCTTCGCTTGCCGTCATGGTTAAGTCCAGCCAGTAGCCTCGTTGACTGGCGCGGTATGGCCTCGGTAATAGTCGTTTAAGCCTTTCAGTCGCCTTTTCAGCTTCACTTTCCAAGGGCATCTTCACCGGCAAGTGGATGGTGACAAACTTAAGTCTCCCTTGAAAATCCTTGTTGAGATACGCTCTAATGTTGCGACCGTCAACCTTTCCAAAGAAGTAGTCCGTGCCCTTTGAAAGACCTGCCCTTTCGAACTCGTTTATGATCTCCGCGGGTATGTCACTTGTACGGCATCCACAAAGGGCTCCTCCAGTTCTTGTGATCTTGTCTATAGTCTCCGCGGCCTGAACATAAATTTCAGGTGGAGCTCCGAAGATAAGTTCGTTGTCTCGGAAGTCGGAGTATATTACTCGGGCCCCATTGCAGAGTAAGGATAGGTTTGGTCTGTGTTCCATATAGGGTTTGGCAGTGAACTCAGCGCAGGCCGTTTCGCCCCTAAACCCCACGGACAAAAGTTCTTGCTTTCCGGCCTGCAAAAGGATTGTTAGGTCCATCATTTGTTTAGGGGTTAATGTGGCCAAAACAATGTCAGGGTCCTCACGCGTCTGGTCTAGAGGTGCCACTAAGACCTTAATTGTATCTGAAGGCTCTACCCTATGTTCAACATCTGTATATTTCGGCTCTCGAAAGCCTAGGACAACCTGGGCGGTGGGGCACGCCTCATCATCCCTATCGTATAGAAAGGACTCTCCTCGTGAAGAGGCTATTCTAACCATTTGACAATACGCCATGGGTCTCGCAGGCTTAAATTGGTCCTTCCATCCTTTGGCATCTTTTTTTAGTAGTTTCACACCCACAAGGTGGTATCTAAGACCAAGATACGATCTTATAGTCTCTTCAACGTCTCTCCAGTCTCCTTGTGCCCTCATTTTGCATCACCTCTTCAAGTACCCATTTATCAATTTAATCAGTGATTTTCCTCTCTCTCGCAAGCGAACTATAGATAATGCTTTCTCCTCGGGTTGGAGCCGGGAGGGGGAATTGAACCCCCGTACAGCGGTCTGCAGCCGCTTGCCTAAGCCACTCGGCCACCCCGGCGAGCTTAAATCAAAAACTTGATGGTGTCTTATATGTTTCACCAAGGGGGCAAAATTTGCACCTATTTGTAACATCCCTCTTCTAGAGTATTTCTGCTTCTCTGGATCTTTAATGCTGTAGCTCACCAATGTTTGGGGAAAATACATTTCTTCGGTGAGCCTTTTTTGCGTCGCCTGATTGTTTAATTGCAAAATTGGGAGCGCTAGTTTTGTGACGGGTGAAAGCTCAGCTTGCCAGGCAAACATTATCCCTCAATGCGCGCCACCGAAGCCTATTACGGCGTTATAGTTAATAAATCTTATGCTTATAGCAGTTTTTTTGCGAAATGAAACGCACCACTATAAAAATAAAGCCCATTTTTAGGGTTTATTTAGTGAAAATACCCATAAATTCCAATTATTTGACCATTTTGAGCGGAGCCCTTGGCTAGGTACATACTTCGTTTAAATCCTTCGCGTGCTTGAGCTTAACTTCGGTTTGATGATTACCTTTGATATTTCTCTTTATAAAGAAGGCTATCTGCAACAAAAGCTGAGTTAAAAGTGCTCAGCTTGTGTCTCTTTTCCTTTCTTTTTGTATGTTGGATTTATCGCGCGCTAGCTGATATATGGTTGTGTTAGCTCCTACAACCAGCGGAATCGATCTAGCCTTCACCTTTGTGTTCTTCAGTCGTAGGTATGAAAATGACTTTGCCACCCTTTTTTACCAGCTTCAGGTATGCATATACACCATATGTTAAAATCGTGAGAGCAATAAATGTGATAATATGAGATAACACCATGAAGAATCGTAGGTCCAGAATGGAGTATATACTGTGTAGAATGCCCATTAATACAAACAAGCTGCCAGACAGCAGCACAGGTTTCCAAAGGGTCTTTTTTATACCTTGCTTTCGCATTATATTTAAGGCATTTAAACTAAGGACAGCCAGAGCAAAGGCAACAAGAGTCACCATTATATCGAATATTAGCATATCGGAATGCAATCTACATCATCACTTCATATGCCGTTTTCAGTCATGTGGCACTCAATGCGCCTACTTTAGCTTAATTTCATAATCAATATATAGAGTTTGCGCAATCACAATACTGTTAACTTATTTGTCATGAAACCTAGCCAGACCTAACATAGCCGTAGAAACTTTACCTTTTTTCTCGTTTACGTACACCGTTTCAGGCTGTAGCCTCAATAGGTGTGTCATTATCCTGTGCACATTCGCCTCTGTGAAAACGGGAAGCGGTCTGATGCGAATTATGAAGTCATGGTTAAAGTGTAGAATCGACAGCAGTTCATCAAGCGCTGACATAGATTCCTCGTTACTCATCACGTTCGTGATTACTAACACCTCATTTCTCTTAGTCTTTGCCACTTGAATCACATTCTAGAAATTTGTTGACAAAGTCTTTCCCATTCCTAGACTAGAGGCATGCATGTATGGAACTGGGAACTTGAACCGTTACTTTGCCGCCTTTAATGAGTGAAAACACCCGTAGAGCATGATTTACAGATAAGGGTTGGAGGTGGCCTTAGCCTCCGCTGACGGCTGGCATGATGGAAACGTTGTCTCCATGCTTTAATGTAGTGTCAAGGCGTTGGAGGAAGCGCGTGTCCTTTCCATTCACATAGATGTTAACGAACCTTCTCGGATTTCCTTTTTCGTCATAAATTCTTTCCTTGAAGGGCTCCCCGTATTTTGCGACCAGTCTGCTAAACACCTGTCTTAGGGTTGACGCCTCGACTTCTGCTTCCTTATCTCCGGTTGTTCTCGCTAACGCCCCATAGAATGTTACTTTCACCTTAGCCATTTTTATTCCTCCCTTTTAGTCTATGATCTTTGCCAGTGCCTCGAGGGTTGGCTCTATCTCCACGGGCTTAGAGACGCTTTCCAGAATGCTCTCTGAAGCCTTGAACCCACTTCCCGTGACGCAACAGACAACCTCCTCATCTGGGGATATCTCTCCCAACTCAACAAGCTTTCTTAAGACCGCTATCGTTACGCCGCCGGCTGGTTCAGCGAAGATTCCCTCTGTTTTCGCCAGGAGCTGAATGGCCTCTAATATCTCCTCGTCTGTAGCAGATTCAGCTACACCACCAGATTCACGAATAGCCCTTAAAGCGTAGAGGCCGTCCCCTGGATCTCCGATGGCCAAGCTCTTCGCGATTGTGCATGGTTTATCGATGGGTTCAATGTCACTGTTGTTGGACTTGAAGGCGCTTACTATGGGTGCGCAGCCGTAGGGCTGAGCCCCCGTCAGCTTAATCTTTTTGTCGTCGATCAAACCGAGTTCCTTGAATTGGTTCAGGCCCCTCCATATGGCGCATAGCAGTGCACCGCTGGCCACGGGCACTATTAAATTGTCTGGGGCTCTCCAACCAAGCTGCTCACATACCTCAAACACTAAGGTCTTTGAACCTTCAACGTAATACGGTCGAATGTTTATGTTGGCGAACGCCCAGTCATACACTTCTGAGGCCTGAGCCGCAAGCCTGTTTGCTTCGTCATACGTTCCCTTCACGGCCACAATCTTGGCTCCATAGATTGCTGCCTGAAGGACCTTATTGACTTCAGTATCTGCTGGGATGAAAACATAGCACGGTAATCCAGCCTTGGCTGCGTGGGCTGCCATGGCCGCGGCTAGATTGCCTGTGGAGGCGCACCCCACAGCCTTGGCGCCGAATTCTAGGGCTTTCGACACGGCAACGGTGGCTGGCCTGTCCTTAAACGAGTTGGTGGGGTTGACCGTATCGTCCTTGACGTAAAGGTTTCTTAATCCAAGGGCTTCTGCCAATCGGTCGCACTTATGTAAAATTGTGTAGCCGGCGCCTATATCCACTATCTTCGTTTTGTCGTGAATCGGTAAAAGCTCGTGATAACGCCAAACCGTCCTCGGCCTATTCCTGAACGATTCCTTATCAAGCTCTATGGAGTCGAGATCATAAACTACTTCAAGTGGTCCGAAACAATGCTCGCAAGCGTAGATCTTAACTGGAGGGAATTCCCTGCCGCACTCCCTGCACTTAAGCGCTTTGATGCGCCTATTTTCCTCGACCCTTAATCCCTCCTATTACGGTGTTATGATTTAATATCAAATATTAATATTTTCCTGTAAGTTTTATTCTAAATGGAATAATTAGACGATACCCTACAGGAGTTAATTAAAATCTGTCCAGCCTCACTCTCTTAGGAAGCGTTCTCAACTCTTATAAAATATAACGCGGTTATAATATTAAATATTAGGCTGATCTTAAGATTTAGGGAGAAATGATTGGAAGTATCTGAATGGAAGTACATGCGTCAAAAGAGGTCTTGCCTTACGGTTCTCAGGGCAAGGTGGTGTGTCTCGTCTCAGGGGGAATTGATTCACCAGTCGCTGCCTGGCTGACCATAAAGAAGGGCTGTATTCCCGTAATTGTCTATTATGACAATTACCCCTTCACTGACAAAAGCACAAAACAAAGGGCCTTGGACACCATAAGAAAGCTGGGTGAGTACACGCCTGAGGGCCGATTTAAGGTTTATGTGATTCCTCACGGCGAAGATTTGGCGGATATCTTGAGGAATTGCCCGCGGAAGTTAACGTGCATTCTCTGCCGACGAATGATGTACCGGTTAGCCGAAAGAGTGGCAACCACGGAGGATGCAGAGGCCATTGTAACTGGGGAGATAATCGGCGAGCACGCCAGCCAAACCCTGAGGAACCTGCGCGTTATAAATGAGGCGCTGAAGGATATCTGTGTATTACGTCCGCTTGTCGGCATGGACAAGGTAGAGGTGGAACAACTAGCAAGGAAGATTGGAACCTTTGAGATATCGACTAGGCCAGGACTCTGCTGCAGCGCTCCCCCCAGAGCACCCCGAACTCAGGCTAAGTCAGAAGAAGTGATGGCTGCAGAAAAGGGTCTGAACATTAAGGATATGATCGAGCGGGACATAAAGGATATTAAAATCCTCGAGATCGCTGTTGCAACGTCTCTCTAGGTTTAGTTTTTTGTTTTCATCAGGATCCCTTATGGATTATTGAAGCCTTTAGGGCTATTCTTAGCACTTCCTGGGCAACTGCTTCCGCCTCGTCCTCGTTTAAGACACTCTTAACCAACATTCTGCCATCTTTGGAGAAGGTTACCTCAGCTCCTTTGCGGTCCCTTAAGACCATAATGTATGGAGTATGCACCACAATTTTGTGGCTTTTGGCTGCTTCAAATAAATACTTAACCTCATCCATGTTGAAACTTATCTTATGCTGTAGCCTAACCTCGAAGGCGGCCCTATCTGAACAGAGCTTAACGAGCAAGGGCGCTGGAGACTTCCTTTCGCCATTCATATAAACCCCACGTTAAAGACCAGATTACAACCTCTGCAGTTTATGTCTTGCGTTCTTAAGCTTTGGAAGATTACCCAGTCAAGAAGATTATATAACGGCGTTATGAATAAATAGTACTTAATCCCTACATAAAATGAGGGGGTTCAACGTGAGGCTTCTCATGTTGCACTCGGACTACTTCAAATACCAAGTTGTGGAGAGGACCCGCTTCTCCGAAGATGTGGATGAGGCCGAGAAAAGCGGAATCATAAACGAGCCGGTTTTGGTGGTCTTCGTCTGTTCAGAAAAGGTGGACGAAGCTGGGGCATCTCAAGTGGCAAGGAAGGCGGCGGAAGAAATAATTAACATAGCCAGCCAAGTTGGAACTGATAATGTGGTGCTTCACTCCTTCGCCCACCTATCCAACAGTCTTTCTTCACCTAAAATCGCCAAGAAAATAATCGGCGAAATACATCAAAATCTTTCCTCCAGAGGTTACCGAAGCGTGAAAACGCCCTTCGGGTGGCGAGATACTTTCGAGCTACGCGTTAAGAGTCATCCGGTCTCAAAGGTCTCCCGCAAAATCCTACCTGAGTAAATGGTTCAGCACATAATCAGAAGTGATGTTATTTAGTGCTCTACATCTGTCGTGTCAACCAGCCTTGAACCCACCTGCGCAAACAGCCTTCGGAACAGAAGACGTAGAGCTTGTTCGCACAGCAGGTCTTCCTAGTCACAGACTTTCCAACAATGATCCTTTCACACACTTGACATCTTATGATGAACGCCGTAAAAGAATTTAGAAGAACTAATTTATAAGCTATAACGACGTTATGTACTTAGGGATGAAAATGCGACCACCGTGCGAGCTCGTCGTGCGATACATATTGCCCACATTCCGATCCCTAGTGGCAAAGGAACTCATCGAGAAGCACCGTTTCTCACAGGTCGACACAGCCAAGAAACTGGGAACAACCCAGGCCGCCATAAGCCACTACCTCTACTCCAAGCGAGGAGACAAGAAGATGAGGCAGCTTGAATCCGTACCCCAGGTTCAGTCCACCGCCAGCGAGGTTGCCCAAGGCATAGCGAACGGGAAGATTTCCGCCGTCGACGCCATGCTGAGTTTTTGCAAGTTATGTATAGCCCTAAGAAATCAAGATGTCATATGCAATTTACATAGGGATTTTGTTTTTCTTCCAGAACCCTGCAACATATGCCCTGATATATCCAAAAAGTAAGGCTTTTTACCCTCAGCTTTGGAAACTAATGCATGCACACTCCATTCACATGAAGTCTACAAAATATTTGTGAAGTGGTATCGGGAAAAAGAGAGGAGGTTACTTACCTTTGAGGTGGTGCGGCCGCCTAGATTCAAATCTCGGTTTAGATTCTCGGGATTCAGCCTATCATATGTAACATGTGAGATTTGAACTTAACCCCCGCACTGCAGCCAAAAAATTTCCTTTGCGCCGTCTTTTTAACGACTATTTAGAGGGAACTTCTCGGCTTTCGAGCGTAGTACGGGATAGGTTCAAATATCGGTTCAAATTATCGGCTTATACATGAATTAACTTCCAACAGAAAATTCGAATTTTTGGCTTTCCACTATTTTTTTATTTGACTGTTTTAACAATATGCGCAGACCTCCCTTTAATCACAAGCGAATTTATCGACGAAGTCATAACACATTATGAGCGGTGTAACAAACCTGCATTGACAGTCATGGTTCCATTGGAAATTTATGAAAAGCTTGGGGTAAGCACGGATTACGTCTTCAAAATTGAAGGAAAAAATCTGGTTCCGGCGGGCGTAAATGTGATTGATGGAAAAAGAATCGATGAAGCAGAACTAGAGGAAGAAATATTCGTTACCGATAGAAAAGAATTAGCTGTAAACGTGAACACGTTTAAAGATCTGAGGACCGCGGAATGTCTATTTAAACGCGTTACCTCATAAGCACGTGAAAGCAGGATACGAGGCTCGAATCGGATTTGCAGTTGACTGAAAAAGATATCCGCAATGTATTGGTGATAGGGGTAGATGTTGTTTCGTTAGCCGCTTCCGCGAGGAAAGCTGGTTACCATGTTTACGCCGCGGACTACTTTGGAGATCAAGATCTTAAACGTTTGTGCCATGAGAGTCAATCAATTGTTAAGCAAATGCCCGGGGGAGATTGCGGACAATTGAGTATTGACTTCAATCCGGAAGCCCTCCTTCAGTTAACAAGAGAACTTGTAAAAAATAATGAGATAGATGCCGCGTTATTATCTTCTGGTTTAGACGATTTCTTGGACGTTTTGTTTGAGCTTAACGACATGATCCCCATACTCGGAAACCATCCCAACGTTATCAAAAAGACACGTGAGAAAATGGAATTTTTCCAAGAGCTTGAACGCTTGGGAATACCTCATCCTGAAACAGCAATTGCTGAGAATTTTGAAGAGACAAGAAAAAAATCCAAGGATATCGGTTACCCGGTTCTGGTTAAACCTTTAAGAGGCTTTGGAGGTGCAGGTATAAGAAAAGTTCTGGATACCCGAGAACTGGAGCGAGCATTCAGGAATGCTTCCACCATTGATGAAAAAGTCTTAATTCAAGAGTATATTCCTGGAACACCTGCAAGTGCGTCTTTAATTTCATCTACTAACGGAGCCATTACTCTAACATTAAACGAGCAACTCTTAGGAGTAAACAAAGTTGGTCAAGAAGAACCGTTTGGCTACTGCGGAAATGTGGTTCCCCTCGTGGCAACCAGAGCGGTGACGAGTAGATGTAAACACATTGCTGAAAGAATCGCCTTGCACTTCGGTCTCGTTGGATCTAATGGCATAGATTTAGTAATCTCTAAAGAAGGCATACCCTATGTTGTCGAAGTGAACCCTCGATTTCAAGGAACCCTAGAATGTGTCGAACGGGTCTTGGGAATAAACATAGTTGAGGCCCATGTAAATGCCTGCATCAAAGGAATCCTTCCAACGACCTTGAAGAAAACCTCAGTTTTTTGCGTTAGACTAATCTTGTTTGCCCCAGAGCGTTCAATCGTACCAGACTTAAGCACTTTCGAGGAGGTTAGGGATATACCCCTGCCAGGAGTCATCATCGAAAAGGGAGAACCAGTCTGCTCCATCATAATTGAAGAAAAAACGAGAAGTTCTGCGTTGAAAAAAGCGAGAACGACTGCTAAGCTTATTTATGGAAAACTTCAGCTACGAATCCACTGAATCCTCAAAAAGATTTGCTTTTCTCAATGTCTTGACGAGCGTGTGTCCAACCACTGCGGTGAGTAGAGTAGACAAAGCGGCTTTTATAGGAGTGCCAACGGCTCCCACGGTCCATATAAGTTGTAAGGTTTCAACGCCAAAACCATAGAAAAGTTGATACGTTTGACACGGAACAAAAATAAAAATCCGAAATAGCACATCAGCCTCTAACCCGACAAAAGCGCTGACAGCAAGAGCAAATGGCAACCGTTTCGACCCGCGTTCCCACAAACCTTTCCTAATCATCAAAATTGCTGCAATAAGAACAGCGTACGCAAGATAAGTATCCCACATTCCCCAAATGGGAAGTTGCCAAGCAATAGGCGTAACGAAATAAGCCGCAAATAGTGCAGTGTAGTAAACCAGCGCATGTTTCCAGTTTCCTCTAAACAAAAATGCAGAGAACATCGCTCCAATAGGAGCGCCAATAGAAAAAAGGAACTCGTACACATCTATGAAATATATGTAATGTCCAATCATAACTCCTATAAAAGTGGCTGTAAATCCTGCAAAAGGTCCCAACACAATTCCTGTGAGAGCTTCAACCAAAAAATTCCAACTATACCAAACACCAGAAGGAAATTCAGGTAAACTCATAAAAGAGTCAGAGACTACATTTATTGACGCGAAAATTGCAATGAGGGCCAAAAACTGTGATTTTCTCATTTTCTCCCTTCGTAACACGTTCTGCGCCAGCCTCTCCTTTTCAATGTCTTCTAAAAATTAAACGTTGTACTCGAGTGATTACCATATGGTCTTCAACTTTTCAAGTTTTCGCATTTTTAGTGTCTAGAAATTCTCTCAGTATTCTACCAAAGAATTGGAGGACATAACCGCATTCTCCAGCAGTTCTTTAGAAACGGTTGTTGACATTTATTCCTTCACATCCATCCTTCGTATACCTCTAGTAGCCAGGCTTGCAACTAAAGCTATGCCAATGAGCCCTCCGATGACACCACCAACAGCGTGCAGCCCAGCCCAACCAAGAACCCCACCCCACTTGGCCAAAGCTGGCGCGACCATGAAGAACGTACCTATGATCAGACCCGCTACTGTAGCTGAAAGCGCTGAAACGGGTAGCATCGAGACTGTGGCGGATAACGAGTTTTTGAAACCCCTGTCATATCCTATGAGCTTTGTTGTTATGTCAAACACTACAGCGGCTGCTGTAAAACCCAAAAAGTGAACCCCGCCTGGATTGAATACGAAGTTTATGACTGTTGCAATTAGTCCTACCGCAGTTACTGCCCCGAGCTTTCTAATCCACCAGACAGTGAGGATAAGAATTGCGAAGCCGATCATGTCGCAAAGAATTGGTAATCCAAACATTCGGAATACAATGGGGGCAAAGATAGAGTTTAAAACACCCCAAAGGCCCGAGAACAGAGCGATAGCGGCTACCTCGCGACTGTTAAAATAGGTCATGAACTGACACCTTCAATGTTACGAATTAATGAAATCGTAACACTAAACATAAAAGCTTTCCGCTTACAACAATCTACTCAATAGGTGATTAAATGCCTCGGAAAATGAAAGTAACCAGGTTTAGCGTTTCACTTCCACCTCCTCTCGTGGAGAAGTTGGATGAAGTTTGGAAAAACATGCGATACGAGAACCGTTCAAAGGCTATTCATGATGCAGTGCGAAGTTTCATCACTGAATTCGAGTGGATGCGAGAAGAGGCGGGGCGAATAACCGGCGCCGTCCTCGTGCTCTATTACCTTGACAAACCCGGTCTCCTAGAAGAGATCACAAGAGTTCAACATCAATTCAAGAATGTGATTTCCTCAACCCTGCACGTTCACTTGGAAGAGAACAAGTGCTTAGAAATAATTGCAGTCGAAGGAGGCGCCCAAGAAGTTAGAAACCTTACTCAGACTCTCATGGCAAAGCGAGGAGTAAAACAGGTGAAAGTTGCTGCAATGGCGCCATAGATTTAGTGTGTGGTAGGTGTTAAAGTTTAATTTTAGCGAAAAAATCAATTAAAGTCGTAGCTCTATTGTCATCTCTGTTAAAATTATAGAGTGGAATTTCTTCATAAATACTTCTCGAAACTATTCCAGTTTCTACGAGGTTGCGGAGGTGGCGAGACGCTGAGCTTCTGCCAAGTCCTGTGCGTTGACATATCTTATACACTGTTAACTCTTTCTCTGCTTTCCACAGGGCCAGCAAAATCTTTAGTCGGGAGGGGTCTCCTATCGCGTCGATAAACCTTTTCTTCTCTTCATCAAGTTTCAGCATTAGATTCCTTCCTTTTAAATAGGTCTACGAGAAAGTTCTCTAAAACCTCAGCCTTAACCCCATTGAGCCCGAGCTCAAATTTTTCATTTAGGGTAATTACGCCTGCAGCCTTCAAATCCTTCACGTAAGCGTCGGAGTTCATCCCATTCTAAATTGATTAAATTGTCCCGCGTTACTGTTATCGCCGTTTTTTCTATATTTTTCATGGGTGTAGTATCATAGGACGTTTGATTTAAAGTTTATTATCGAAAAGGGGCTAATATCATACGCCTTTCACGATACTTCGGTTAAACTTCACACCTTTTCACAATTCTTCCTACTTTTCATCCTACTTTTGCCACCGCTCGACAAAAATAAGGCTTCTAGGCTAAATATATTGCATGCGAGAGCTTTGGTCCTTCCTCCACTGCAAAGCCAACCATGACAAGGGCCACCGATGGATCCACAACACGTATGTGGAGGACCTCAAAGCCTGGTACGCGGTTTGCAGCTTTTGTCACTGCCATCGCTTTCATCAGCCAGCCGGAGGATCCGCCATGTCCACGCATTAAGGTGACCTCCTTAACTGCGTGATTTTGCGCCCTCGCATCTTCAACCCGCATAGCCTAGAGAAGATTTTGAAAGACCGTCTTAGGTAGCGCTCGTAGCCTCCCTAGATGTACTCCGCAAAGGCCAAGGGAGAGGGGGGTTATTGGAAAAAATCACTATCAAAAATTTCACACAAAAAGGAGTCCTTTAGGAAGGGTTCTTACAATTCATCATCGAAATCATACCATTCTATGGGCTGCAACCGAGAGCATGCTCTACCGAGACCATACCCTATAGGAATGGTCGCAGTAAGCACGCTTCAGAAAATAGGCTTAAAACAAACCCAGAAACAGAAAAAAGGGGAGTTTGCGGGAGACATCTCCACATGTTAATGCTTAAAGTCTTAAGCATATATAGCTAGTACCAATGGAGCCGTCAGAGTAACTCTGATATTTCATGCGTTAACGAGTAACTCAATATCCTGTTCTCGTCATCCGGCAAATGATAACAATTAAAGGGTGAAAGATAAATCTTTTCAAGAATAAATATTAAGGCTTGGTGAAGATGACTTGAAAGTGGTTGCGGCGGATTCGGGTGCCGCCATTCTGAGTGACCGCTTCGAGCCTTTGTGTGTTGTGGCTGTAGCCGCTGTGCTTGTTGAGCCTCCCTATCGGGAAGCCAGCTCCTATTTGGCTGAGCCCATTTTTGCCGAGGTGGAAAAGGGACCCATTTTAATAATTCATGAGTTGGATTTATGCCAAAAACTTTTGAAGGAAGTGAAGGCAGATGTAGTTCATTTAGACATGTCCCTAGGCGGCTTAAACCTAGAGGAACTCTCTCCAATTCAGCTTTCTGAAATGAAAATTTCAAGTAAGGCTAAGAAGGAAATATTGGGGATTTTGCCAAAGATCAGGAAAATCGCCTCAGGCTTAAAACAAGTTTACGGAATCGACGTATTAGCCATAGGAAAGGAAAGCATTCCAGTGAGAATAGCTGAGTTGACTTCAGGCGCCCACGCAATTCTCTACGCCTCGGAAAAGGCAATAATGGAGAAGGCTAAGGTGAGAGTAGGCTTACCAATGAATTGCCAACAAAGGTTTTCAAAAGATGGTGTAAATTTACAATCTTTAGTGCCCATAGAACATGACGTTGAAGGGTATGCCAAAGATGAAAAGAAAGTTCTGGAAAAAGTTCGGTTTTCGGAGATGCTTAATCCCTGTGTTAGAGGTTTCAGAGTTGTGGAGATCATCCCTAAGAAAGCATAACCTTTCATTTAATGGGAAAATCAGCCTTTCGTTTTCTTGACTTTTAGCACCTCAAGGCTCATGTCAAGCGCTCTTGCACTATCGGTTATTTCCCCTAGGCTTAGGATGTCGGCTCCAGCGGCGGCGAACTCGATGATGTTTTGCTCGTTTATTCCTCCGCTAGCCTCAATCAAAACCTTGTTTCGGAACCCCTTTTTCTCAAGTAGCGCTATTGCCTCCTTCACCTGCCGAGGAGAAAAGTTGTCAAGCATGAGGATGTCGGCTCCCGCCTCTGCAGCCTCTAGGGCTTCGTTAACCGTTGAAACCTCAACTTCAATTTTTTTAGAAAAGGAAGCAGCCTTCCTAACTTTTTTCACGGCCTCGCTGACGCTTCCAACGATTGCCAAGTGATTGTCCTTTATGAGAATGAGGTCGTCAAGGTGGAGACGATGCGTATCGCCTCCACCGAGCATCACAGCCCTTTTGTCAAAGTATAGGAGCCCAGGCGCCACCTTTCGAGTGCACGCTATCCGAGCCTTATGCCCAGCAGACCTGACTTTTTCAACTAGCCTGTTGGTTGCGGTGGCTATGCCGCTCATTCTGGCAAGGAGATTAAGGAGGGTCCTTTCGATGGAAAGCATCGTCCTCGCATCTCCAACAATTCTTATTAGGGTTGTTTTTGCTTCAGCTTTGGCTCCATCAGACACGAGGGCACTAGCCTGCAAATTAAAACTTTCAAGGAGCGTTAGGGCTTCTTCTATTCCAGCTATTACCCCGGCCTCTTTCATAATAACTTCTGCTTCGACAATTGTTCCTTCTGGAACCGTTAGAAGAGTTGTTATGTCGCCTTGCCCGAGGTCTTCCTCTAAAAATTTTCGAATTTTCTCCTCCAAAATTTTCTTAGGTAACAATCGGCACTACCCCACAGGTTCTTTCAGCATTCTACTTATTCTAGTTTTAATTTAATTGCATCGCATATTTATTTTTCCCGAGAAGGAAAATGGCTATTTCTTGCGTTTAATTGAATAAATCGTTATCCCAATGGCAGCTGCAATAAAGGCGGCGATCATGAGCAAGGGTGTAATTATGGCTAATGGAAACTCTGGTGCCACCCATGTTCCGACAATCTGGACCTTATGCATACTGTGAGCGTAGGCAAAGTAGATAGATGCGTGGGTTGCGTTCTCAAATAGGAAGGATTCCTTGGTTATGTCCTTGCCGTCTAGTAGGACCGTCCAAGGATGGGTTTCATTAGCCTTTAGAAGGGTCTTTGGAATAACAACGCCGCAGAAGCCAGTGGTGCCTTCTGGTCCAGTAACATTGAAACTTATTTGCCTAAATGATTGGCTGAAATTGAAGTTCCATATGGTTGAGTTGCTGAACGTAGCGATATGATAGGTTTCTTTTTCCCAAGTAGCGTTAAATATCTGAGCGACGCCATGGTGCGCCTCAAAATGCAATGTGTGCAAGACATCTGCAAGGTAATTTACGGCTAGGTTAAGCGATTCTCCGCACCTATTCAAGAAAGTTGGATCGCCCCAGTCATAGTTTTGATCCGTCCATACGCATGTTAAGTCTCCATCCACGTCAAATGTAGTGTCGTAGGCGATATCCTTCGTTGCATTGTAGGCAGAAATAAGAGTGAGGCTGCCGTCAAAGGATAGGAATGAATTAAATTCCGCATCATAACTTGAAGTTCGGCCATTTATATAATTCTCGTAGTCGCTATGATGCTGCTCCTTCCCCCACTCTGTATCAGAGCCCATAACGTGGCCAAACACGGCAACATCAACAATGTAGTGGCTCATTATACCAGCATTCTTCGCGGCTTCTGTCAAATCTCCCGACTTGAGAAGATTCAGAGTATTATTATACTCGGTAGAGGCTCGGATTGCAGCGGCATCATCAGTCAAGACTTCGCTTGAATCATAATAAACATGATGTTTGACAGTGTCGCCGATGCCGTCTGGCGTCTGACCGTTGTCTGGAAGTTCGGTTCCATATAAGTAAGCGGCGAGGTTATTCAAAATATACTGTTTCTCGTAGTTTGGTAGCCAATTTAAGGCGTGTTCAGCGATCCAATCATGCGTTCCATAATCTGGGTTTGATGGATCAGCGCTAAAACCGCCGTTGCTCCAAGCCGAAACGTTTACCACGGGCGCTGCTAAAACCGATAATAAGAGCAACAAAACAACGTTCTTAAGCATATTGAATCTCATTTTTACCGACGCCTATTTCTTCTATAATTTGGATGGCTGTTTCCAATCCGTTCAGTTTTAGAACATCTTCCTGAATTTCTTTTATTCTCTCCTGAAGCTCATCTGCCTCTAACATTTTTCGGACGGTCGCAAGAAGTGTTTCTTTGCTAAGGTTATTTTGCTCAATCATTTCAGCTATGCCGAGTTCAACGGCTCTTTTTGCGTTGTTAATTTGCTCAGTGTGGCTCGGAGTAGGCACGAGAACAAGAGGCTTGCCGTAGCAGATGGACTGCGTTAAAGTTCCGTGCCCAGCCCTAGCAATTACGAGGTCGCATGCCTTCAAATATTCGAAGCGGTTAGGAACCCATTTGTAAATTGTTAAGTTCCCGTTCTTGAATGGGCGGGTTGAAGCGTTTGGGTAACCAAGAGACATAACAATTTGATAGTCATCTGGAAACTCCTTAAAGATTCTTCGGAGAACGCCCGTGAAATAGGCTCGTTCCTCCACGGGTCCGCTGATGGGCGCAAAAATTAAGGGTTTATCATGACTTAAACCGAGCTTTTCTCGAAGTTCAATTTTACTAGGCAATTCCCTAGGATGAACGGGCAATATGGGCCCTATTAATTTCACTCTCTTTTCGTATGAGCTTGGTATCCGCAAGTTTCCAGCCGAGAGAGTATAAGGTGGAGGAAAATCTGGAATCAAAACATGTGTTCCCGAGGTCCAAATTTTTCCAATGATTGCTAAGGCACCAGCATCCACAAGTTTGGCGAGTCTCAGAAACCGGCTTCTTCGAGGAATAATGATTTGAAACTGGTTAAGTATGGAAACCCTAGGTATTTCCAGCAGTTTTGCGGCGATTAGAGGCGAGACCCTAGTGTCTGAAACAACTACGTCGGGCTCGAACGCCTTCATAACCTCGATTTCGGCATCGACTTGCTTCAAAACCGTGAAGGAAGTGAAGAAGGGACCCGGGTCAACCATGGACTGCCTAAAATCCACGGTTCCATCAGGCTTAACCGTAAATCCGACGGGTGGAACCTCCACTACCGGAAAACCTTCCTGTTGAACGTATCGCACGCCGTCTCTGTAAGTAGAAAAAAGAATTTTGGCTCCTCTTTCCTCAAGTTTCTTGGCTATGGGAACGCATCGACCAACGTGTCCGAGGCCGAGGCCGCATGGCGAAAAATGGACCCGCATTTTAGGCGTCCTCTTAGAGTTTCTTTAGCTCAATTCTGCCTTTCAGGGATGTTTCTTCAAAGATTATAGCTTGAAATTTGTACACCTTGGTTCCTTTAACTAGCCAGCAGTCCGGCGGCAAGCCAGCTTTTATGCAGCATTGACAAAGAAACTCTTCAGCGTTCCATTTCCATTCTACAGGCACTTGCGGAAGAAGCAGACCCTTATAGTAGCCACTCTCAATGATTAAGCCGTCTTGTCCAACCTTAACCTTTGAAGGATAATCCGTGGGTTTCTCAACTTCGACTAGTTGAGGAGGAGTGAGCACGCTCAACTCAAACACGATGTGGTCAAGTTCCTCAAGGGAAACAGGATAAAAACGCGGATCTTGAGTGGCGGAATTAATGGCGGATTGAATTACGGCATGCGCCAACGGGGTGTCTGGATATGGAAAACCGATGCATCCCCTCAATTCCTTTTTTCTATCTTTAATCTCGTTTAATGTGACGAAAACTCCGCAACGCTCCATAAGCTTAGCCGGAACATCCTTAGACACATTAATGGTTACACCTTTCTTGAGGTATTCTTCTACAGCTTTCCGAGCAAGCTTAACGAGAAACTCCCCCTCTTCAAGGGTTAATTGAAACACCATGTTACATTCGCCTCTAGTTTGCAGGAAAGTAGGCTAATACTATTAAGCTTCCATATTTACTTATTACATTTTGTCAAAAATACGTTGTAAAGCGGAAAATAAAATTAGCTGTTTTCACCGTGAAAATTTTTGCCTTTTGAAAAAATCTCTTAGCATGTCTGGATGCCTAAAACCTAGGTTTTTCGGCAAGGATTTTGCATGAAATAATTTAATTGATTCAATTTCTTCTTGTTGCGGCTTTAATTTGCCTTCCAAAGGAGAAACATGGAAGCAATTTGCATGATAGTCGTATTCTATTCCGTCTTGTATTCCCCTTTCGTCATATTCTCCAATTTTCTCCACAATTTTAATCGTTAAACCAGTTTCCTCTTTTATCTCCCGCGCAACAGCCTCTTCAGGAGTTTCCCCTTCATCTATTTTCCCGCCTGGCAAAGCCCAGTAGCCCTTAAACACGGGCGTCCTCCTTTTAATAAGCAAAATTCTTTCATCAGGAAAAACGACAATAGCTGCAACGGTATTTCCGCCAAACTTTACCAAAGGTGAAGCCCCCTTCTTAATCTAAGAGGCATAAACATTGATTTAAATTTAGATGTTTTTAATATTTAACTTGAGAGGGGGTGGATGTGATTCAAATTTATCACCAAGAAATCGGTGACATGTGGTATGCGGTCGCTTTAGAAAATGAACGGGTCCTTGCAACAGCTTTTTCCCCAAACGAAGGGAAAGCCATAGAGTATTTGCTGGAGCATTTGCCTTACAATAAGCCCTTCATGGTAGCCGAAGAACCAAATCCTTCCTCCATGAACCTACTGAAAACCTTGAGAATGATCTTTGACGGAAAAGAAGTTTCTTACAAGTTTGACACGGATATGGACTATTTATCCCAATACAGCCAAAAGGTACTCCAATGCACGTCTTTGATTACAATTGGATACTTCACTACGTATGGGGCTATTTCCAAAATCGTAGGCGGAAGCCCAAGGGCGGTGGGACGCGCCTTAGCTTCGAATCCATTTTCCTTGCTCATCCCCTGTCACAGGGTAGCGCGGGCGGATTTCACCATTGGCGGTTGCTCGTTCGGCGAAAAAACTAAGATGGAGCTTCTTCAAAGGGAAGATAGAGGGTATGAAGAGCCGATGAAACTGAAGGTATATGGCGGGATTCTCCCCGTGTTTCCCATCAAATACCTTAAGAGATAAATCGGTTTACATTACGCAATATGATGATTTAGGCGTGCGTGGAACAATGGTTAAGCGTGGAGTTTTTGTTGGAAGATTTCAGCCTTTCCATAAGGGGCACTTAGAAGCTGTAAAAGACATCCTAGCGGAAGTAAACGAACTTATAATAGTGATTGGAAGCTCCCAACACAGCCACAGAATAGACAATCCCTTCACCGCAGGCGAACGCATCAGCATGATTAAACAAGCATTAGAAGAAGAGAAAATTTCCCTTTCGCGATGCTGGATCATTCCCGTCCCAGACGTACACGTGCACATGGTTTGGGTGGCCCAAGTTGCAGGATACACCCCAAAATTCGACACAGTATATACCAATGAGCCTCTAACCCGCAGATTATTTTTGGAAAAAGGCTTCAAGGTTAAGTCCGTGCCCTTCCACAAACGCGAAATCTACTCGGCAACAGAGATACGAAAAAGAATGTTGAATGAAGAAAACTGGAAGGAACTTGTTCCGAAGAGCGTGGCTAAGTTCATCGAGGAAATTCAAGGCGTAGAAAGGCTGAAGGACCTGACCAAAACCGACAAAATATGAGAACGATTTAGTGTGCGTGTAATTCGAGAACGGGGGGTTTTCCCTCCACTGGTAAGGAAGAGAGTATAAACTGCCTCATTTTAGGGTCAATTCTCACCTTCTTTCCATTCTCTTTGAACTCAATGAATTTGTAGCGTGCAAAAAATCTGGCGATTTCCTCAACCTTATATTTCTCTACGCGGTTGGATACAGTAAACTCGTCTAGGCTGTGCCACTTGCCATCCGCGGCAAGCCACTCTAGGAATTCGTCAAGCATAAAAGACAAAATAGAACCTCCTCCTAAATTGGAATTCAATTTATTAACCTATTTGACCTATGTATTCGGACTCGTATTTGTAGTCTATATAAATAACATTTGCTAACATATGGAAATATCTAAAAATATTAAGCCTCCTAAATTTTATTGCCTCGAACACTTCTATTAAAAAGCATGTTTAGGAGGTTGAGCCAAGAACGCATGTAACTCATTTCATTTCAATTGTCTCAGCCTTTTTTGTTGACGTGAATTGTCGCCAAAGGTCGTTCCACAGGCTGATTTGTTTGTCATGTGGAGCACCGTCTAATAAGAAATTAGCCCCTTCAACGCCCACCAGTTTATATAAATTATAATGCTGAAGCTCATGCAAAATGCATTCTATACTTGAGTCCTCTAGGATTATCAAAAATTTTTCTGATAACTGCAAAATAGCCCCCCTAAGCGTAGGGTCGTAGGAATTTAGTTTTTTCTTGCCCACTAAAATGGCTAGGTCACGAAATATTTTAGGAGCACTATTAAACAATGCCAAAAACTCAGATTTGCTCATAACTCCCTTCTTGTATGTTAGGAGAAGAAACGTAAATCGTTTTTGAAACTCTGTCCCATAATATTGTTATGGGATTGTGAACTTAAGTTTCTTACTCTTTTATAAATTCGTTGCACTATTATACTTTTATCGTGCCAGCGCCAAACCGATTAGCTCAAGTCCGCCTCAGTTTTCAAAAATCAAAACTCGTTTCAGTTTCATTAGTTATCTGTCTCATCGTCATTAGCCTCATGTTCCTGTTAAATGCAACCACAATTCAACGCGTAGGAGCCGTCGAGACAGTGGGGGAAATCGGAGTTTACTGGGACAGCAAATGCACCAATTTAGTTTCATCAATTGATTGGGGGACACTTACGCCTGGATCAGCCAAGAACGTTAGTGTTTACATGAGGAATGAAGGAAACGAAACTGTTTCTCTATCCATGAAAACTGAGAATTGGGATCCATCCAGCGCCTACACACATATGATCTTAAGTTGGAATTACATGGGGCAATCCACTGGCATAGGCGAAGTCATCAAGGTAACATTAACCTTGTCAATATCCACAAAAATAAGTGGAATAACAAACTTCCGTTTTGACATCATCCTAGAAGCACAAACCTACGTCGCCAAGATTCCAGGCGACGCAAACGGTGACAGACGAGTGGACGGCGCCGACTTGGTGCTGTTGGGGAAGTCTTGGTACAAGAGGGTCGGAGAAGCTGGATACGACGCGCGGGCGGACTTCAACGGCGACGGCATCGTGGACGGTGCAGACTTGGCGATATTAGGGAAAAATTGGTACAAGAGTTTCTAGTAAAAAATTAGCAGGAAGAAGACAAAAACAGAAGTAATATGCATCTCAGTGCTTCTTCGGAAAAAGAACTGGTTAATTAGTGTAGCTGGCTTGGTGGAAAAGGCGAAACTTGAATAGTATCCCCTGTTTTCACGTTGAACGTCTTAGAGGCGTCTCCTTGGTTCACTGCTACTTCGAGGAAGTCGCTGCTGCCGATGATGGTGAGCGGTGATTGAATAGGGACCTCACTGTAGGCGGAACAGAATTTTATTTTTAATGTTTTGTCTCCCAATTTAACATGGAGAAAGCGTCCTTTATGTATACCAATTTTTTCGAGTTCTTTTTCTGAAATGTTTGTGACGACATTGCCAAAGTCATCTATGTGAACAATTTCTCCAAATAATTTGCCCTCTTTAAAACATGGCTTTGCGAATTCTGGCATAACATAATCGTGTATTTCTGGCCCAAACTTGGATGGAGAAATTCCTCTTGCTAGATGGGCGGCGGCACAACTGAAAATGTCGCGTCCGTGGAAGGTTCTAGAAATTTTGGGAAGCACATACTCTCGGCTAGCAATATGGTATGCGTGGCGTATTCCCTCTTTCTGGGCAGACAACATGAGAAGGCCGTTGTCTGGTCCCACATAGAAAGAACGGTCGGTTTCGATGATTATGGGCCGTCGCTTCGTCCCAACTCCAGGGTCTACAACTGCCACATGAATTGTGTCTGAGGGGAAGTATGGCGCTGCTGAGGCTAGCACGAAGGCGCCCATGCGTATGTCGAATTTCCTTATTTCGTGGCTTATGTCTATTATGGTTGCCTCGGGGCATATAGAAAGGATTACTGCCTTCATTTCTGCTACGTATGGGTCCCTTAACCCGAAGTCTGAAAGTAGGGTTATGATTTGCAAGGTGTGTTCACACTCGAATAGTATTACATAAAATTTAATAAAGGATCAACTTATGTTTTTAATTCACAACCCTTAGAAAAGGAGTGCCTTAAGTTTGAGTGAAAGGAAACAACTCATAATGGTGCCAGGACCAACGAATGTTCCAGACCGCGTAATGCAAGCCATGTTGAAACCGATCATTAACCATAGAGGGCCGGAGTTCCACGCTCTGCACGAGATTATAACAGAGAATCTGAAGTACGCTTTTCAAACTAAAGGCGACGTCTTCGCGTTGACAGCCTCAGGCACAGGCGGCGTAGAATGTGCAGTTAACAATGCAATTAGCCCAGGAGACAAGGTAGTTGCCCCCGTCTTCGGAACCTTTAGCGAAAGACTAAAAGAAAAAATTGTTCGCCGTGGCGGAAAGGCTGTTAATGTGCCATTGAAATTGGGAGAAGGCCCTACGGTGGAACAAATAGCGCAAGCTGTCGAGAAAGAAAAAGACGTGAAGGTCATAGCCGTTCTTTACAATGAAACGTCCACAGGCGTCACAGTGCGAGACCTTCCCAAAATTGGAGAAATAGCGCGAGAAAGGGACATTTTATTCATCGTGGACGCTGTTTCGATTTTGGGAGGGGATCACTTGCCTGTGGACGAATGGGGCGTTGACATATGCGTAGCCGGAAGCCAAAAATGCTTAGCTTGCCCGCCAGGATTAGCCATGGTTTCAGTTAGCGAAAAAGCTTGGAAGATCATCGAAGAAACGGCTAGGCCGTACTATTTTGATCTTGTTCAGTTTCGAGAGTTCAGCGAGAAAAAGGAGATTCCGCAAACTCCGGCTTTGTCTCTTTTCTATGCCCTAGACGAAGCGCTGAAAATGCTGCGTGAAGAGGGACTTGAAAATCGCATTAAGCGGCATGCAACCTGTGCAAAAGCATTCCACGCGGCTTTGAAGGCGTTAAAGTTGACGCCTTTTCCAAACGAAAAATTCCTTTCCAATACGGTCATTGCCATCAATGTGCCCGCTGGCGTAGATAATTCTAAGGTCATAGAAATTATGAGGGAGAAATACGGAGTCGTTATAGCTGGGGGCATGGGTGAACTTAAAAAGTCTATTTTAAGGGTTGGCTGCATGGGAATAGTCTCTGAAGCGGAGACTCTCTTAACAGTTAATGCCCTTGAAAACGCCTTGACGAAAGTTAATTACCCAATAAAAATGGGAGCTGGAGTGGAAGCGGCGCGGGAAATCTTCCGCTCATAATTTTTCTTCCATTTTTTCAAGCCAAGGAATCACATCCAAAAAGCGCCCTACGGCACAAAATAGCAATCATACGAAACAGCAACAATTAAGAAGACCTTCTGATTTGTGTCGCAATAATTTTTCCTTTTGTCAGACAATAGAAGGGGGAGGGGGGTATTGGGAAAAATCAGTATCAAATTTTCATGCAAACTTGGAATAGTGCCGTTGCGTCGTCACCCTTGCTCTCGGCGACGCCAGAGGGGGGCTATATGTAGGGTGTGACACCCGGGTTATTTGATTAACAAAACATTTTTCCGATTGATAAACAATAAACCTTGGTCACAGCCTCAGCCACAGCCTTGATAGATCCAATATAATTTTTTAACATGCCAAACAAGATTATTTCTACATTCGCGGTCGCGCCTTTTGGCCGTGGAGAAAAATGTTTTGTAAAGCACGTACAGAAGCGCACACAAACGTATTTTTTGATTTAAACCTTGACTTTTGCTGGGAAGCGAACAGTAAACTCTATAACCCCTTACATATTATTGGAGTGCTGAGGAAACGTCGATGAAGCTTGTAACAGTTTTGCTTCCCGAAGCCTATTTAGAAGGGCTCGATGAGCTTGTGAGAGCCAGCATGTATCCAAGTCGAAGCGCTGCTATAAGGGCGGCTGTCAGAGACCTATTAAAGCGGGAGCTATGGGCCAGAAGAGAAGAATAACCTCTGGCATTATCCTTCCATGCATCGCTTTGCACGATCTCTGACTATTTTTGCAGTTTCAGCTGGCTTTTCAGCAAGGGTTATGGTTCTTCCAACAATGAGATAGCGCGCCCCAGCCCTAATAGCCGATTCGATGTCTCCGCCTTGAACGCCAACGCCAGGAGAGTATATGGGAACGTGACCCTTCAGAATCTCATGCACCTCACTTATTTTCTCTGGGTAAGTGGCGCCTACAACCGCTCCGTCAGCACCCCATGACAACGCTTTCTCGGCAAATAGCACGTACTGAGGAATCGATCTTTCCGTTTTTGGATCCCGCACAATTTGCCCATATCCTTCCTCAGCGCCTCTGTGGCTCATATAAACAAGTAAGATAACTCCCCGACGCATTTCTTTGGCAAGCTCAAAGACTGGCTGAAGTCCCTCATTCCATCCTACGAAGGGGCTGGCGGTTAAGGCGTCGAAGCCCGCCTCATAATAATATTCGGCGATTGCGCGGTTCGTGTGCCCCACATCATTGATTTTGCAGTCCATAATGGCGGGAAGCCCTCGGTCATGAATGAATTTAACTATTTTTTGTACGCCGTTGAATAAGCCGAGTGGAAGAACCAGTTGACGATTTATCTTCACTGCGCAAACATAGGGATGCACCTTCTCAAGTATGGCAATGCTTTTTGACAGAAGGAGTTGCGGTCGATCTGGAGGCAGGTCGAGGGCTAAAACTATGTTTGAATTCGCCCTTTTCGCGGAACGATCAATTTCAGATTGGAAGGACAAGTTTAAGCCCCAAGTAAGATAATAAACGAAACTGTAATATCCTTTGCTATGCTTCTTATCCATTTTATTATGCATTGCTAGACTAAGTTTAACTTTGAAACATGAACCTAGAGGAGAAATACGTTAATGATGCCTCTGGCAAACCTGCTTGAAACTTTCTCATTAGGCTGGTTTTTTCTCGGTCTTGCTGTTGGAATACTTTTTGATCTTCTATGGAGAAGAACTGGGATAAGCAAGTATGAAGGGAAAGTGGAGATGTTGGAGCATTACCACTGGGGTCTTATTCTCCTTATTCTAGCTAGAATAGTCAAAATTCTTAGTGCGACTTTCGCTGGTATGGGACTGTACCTAGTTTTCGCCGAGTTAACTCAAAGGCATCCCTTTGCCACTGAGTCAAATCACGAGTTATCATCAACAATAATTGGTCTTATACTTGCGATTCTTCTGATTTTAGCTTACGTCACATTGTGAGCTGTTCCACCGCAGAACGCACATATATACTCAGTTGCTACTTGAGCAGCATGCTTCAACGTTTCTTCTGAAATGTCTGGAACGCCGCAGATCAGCAGTAGAACGTTCTTAGTTGCCATCGTTATTTTCGTGTTTTCAGCGTCTCGATATGGATAAATTGCCACTAATTTTTCAGCATCGGAAATTATTATTTCGCCTCCTTGAAGGAGCATGGGTTTTTCCATCCCTATCCCCATGAACTCTTCGCCTTCATCGGCAAAACGCATCACTAAATCGCCCTTCAACTTTTCCATGTCAAAGGCTGCTAAGGGAACTTCTGTATTGATAGAAGCCAGGTTGTAGGCGTCAACGAGCGTGTTAATCTGCGGTATGGTTTTTCCTCCCAGAATCCTTCTTATCAGGGCTTCGGCGGCGGGCCTATTCTTAGTAGGGTCTATTCCCGCTTTCCAAAAGAAGTCTCGATAGGCCCTAAAACTCGGGAGGTCCTTCAATGATTCTAGGTTATATTTTTGCCTCATTTGCTCCATCAATTTTTCCGCGAATTTATCTAGTTCAGCACTTCTTTTTTCGATTTTAACGCCTAAAATTTCGCACGTAAGAACTTGTAGCCCTGGAAACTTCGTTTTCACGTGGATGTCGATTTTCAGAGCCATGATTGTTATTCCTTATGATGCCACTGTTTCGCCGCATAGCTGCAGAATTCTTTTCCAGTTTGCGTCTACCCATGATTGTATAGCTTCGATTTCCTTGATGAACTCAGGCTTGAAAAGGTGACTGAACCTTCCCTGAGCCTTAAGGAACTCTTCCACTGGCTTTGGATTTGGGACATTAATGTTCAGTTTATACTTTCCATTTTCAATCTCGTAGACGGGGAAGTACCGAGTTTGAACCGCTAGGCGACCCATTTCTATGGTTTTAGAGGAGTCGAAGCGCCATCCCCTTGGGCATGGAGACAGCACATTTATAACCGCAGGGCCTTCTACTTCTATGGCTTTTCTGACCTTCGTTATGTAATCGTTCCAATATGATATGCATGCAGTTGCCGCGTACGGGATTCCGTGGGCTGCACATATGGCTATCAAATCCTTTTTGAACTCGGGCTTTCCTGGAATCACTGTTCCCGCAGGGGTTGTGGTTGTCCAAGCGCCTTTAGGCGTGGCTCCAGACCGCTGTATTCCAGTATTCATGTAAGCCTCATTGTCAATGCAAATGAAGACAAAGTCATCTCCCCTTTCTAATGCTCCTGAAAGAGCCTGAATCCCAATGTCGAATGTGCCTCCATCACCAGCTATGGACAATATGTCAACCTTTTTGCCGACGCCCTTCTTTTCCAGCGCCTTAAAGGCGGCTTCGATTCCACTTGCCACCGCCGCAACATTCTCAAAGGCTATGTGAACCCATGGTAATTTCCACGAGGTGTAGGGGTAGATAGTAGTTGCCACTTCTAGGCAGCCAGTCGCCTGTGTAATGATTGTGGGTCCTCTCATTGCCTTTAGAGCCATTCTTGTGGCTATTGACTCTGGGCAGCCTGCGCATAGGCGGTGTCCAGGAGCAAAGGGTTCTTCTGTTGGCAATTCTCTAAGTTTGACCATTATTCCCTCACCCCCACAAACATGACGGATTGTTCAACAATGCCGGTTTCAGCTGTTTTAAGGGCTGTTTTGAAGATTTTTTCTATGTCTGTTGGAGTTATGTCTCGGCCGCCCAATCCGTAGATTGCATTGAAAACTTTGGGTTTATGTTCCGTTTCGTAAAGTGCGGTTTTTACGTCGCTGCCTAATGGTGCGGCTGGAGCGCCGGGACTGCACGCTCTGTCGAGGACAGCTAAGGCTTTTAAGTGTTTTACGGCGTTTCTGAATTCTTCTGTTGGGAATGGGCGATATAGTCTTACTTTAACTACTCCAACCTTTTTCCCCTCTTTTCTCATTTTTTCAGCAATTGCCCTAGCGGTTCCCGCTGTGCTTCCTAGGCAGACTATGGCAGCGTCAGCGTCTTCGACATGATAGGTGTGAAGCACGTCGTAGGTTCTTCCCGTAAGCCTCCCGAACTCCGCGCTTACCTTTTTCACCTTGCTCGGAACACTCTTCATGGCTTCTTCTTGTTGTCGCTTAAACTCAAAGTAAAAGTCGGGTAGGCAAAGAGGCCCTATTGTTAACGGTTTGTCGGGATCAATTTTGAAATCAGCCTTCCTTTCAGGCAAGAATTTTTTCACGGCATCGTCTTCTAAGACTTCCACGCCCTCCATGCAGTGGGAAATGATGAAGCCATCTAGGTTGACTGTTATGGGTAATAAGACTTCAGGGTCTTCGGCTATCTTGAATGCTTGTATCACCGAATCGTATGCCTCTTGCGAATTTTCTACGTAGACTTGAATCCAGCCGGAGTCCCGAGAGCCCATCATATCTGAGTGATCGCCATGAATGTTAATTGGGGCGGAAAGGGCTCTGTTAGCCACTCCCATGACGATTGGGCACCTTAGGGCGGATGCAATATACATTATTTCGTGCATGAGTGCTAGTCCTTGACTTGAGGTGGCGGTGAAAACCCTGGCTCCGGTGAGGCTGGCGCTTACACAAGCAGACAGCGCCGAATGCTCAGATTCTACGCACACGAACTCTGTTTTAACTTCGCCATTAGCAACGTATTCACTGAACTTTT
>Ga0315280_10002491_pt1 | contig 29788 bp, 17 predicted proteins | sample YL17G06_40_MG_FD_203697 | JGI IMG/M metagenome (GOLD analysis project Ga0315280, IMG submission 203697) | Sediment microbial communities from Yellowstone Lake, YNP, Wyoming, USA - YL17G06_40 | ecosystem: Environmental > Aquatic > Freshwater > Lake > Sediment | place: USA: Wyoming | collected... | reverse complement strand
TAGGAGCGAGCGAAGCCAGCCGGCTCAACCCGCCGTTGGCGCGCCCCGTCAGGGCTTGACCACCGCGGGGCCGTCGTTTTCCAGGGGCGTTGCCCCCGGCTATTTTCGCTCGTCCCTTCAGGACGCGCAAGAACGACTCTTTCCGCAATCGCTTGCGCCTTGGCGGCTTTGGGTTGGCGCGCAAGGCGCGAAAGACCTTTCTCCACGAACACGGGCGACGACCGACGCCATCCGACCATCGTGCCGCCACACGATACTTTATGCGCGATATAGACGCCCACAACGGCCTCGACGCGGTTCGCACTGGCGCCTCTTATGAGGTTCCCGACAAATGAAATTCGGACATGCGCCCTTCAATGCGGCGCGGCACTTGGGCTTGTCTATCCTCAGCCCCGGCAGCAACGGCAGGGAAGAGCTCAGGAATTATAGTCCTCAAAGTCTTGACCTTCCGTTCGGAACGCAATAGAGGTCAGAGAACCGGCATCGGTAACGCACAGATGGCCCTTTTGGAAAAATCCTATAGCGGCACTCTGACACGAGTTGTGGCGCAGCTGATCGCAGTCGTTTTGGCGGTCTGGCTGGGGGCATTTTGGTATTGTTCCGGTCTGCGCAGTTGTCCAGCGTGGCCTCTGGGACCATCGCTCGTGTTGCTGTTTGCCGTGCTGGGTTGGTGGCGATGGCGGCTAGCGGTGGATGTGGCGGTGTTGAACTTGCCGCTGTGGATCATGCTGCCGTTGCGTTTGGGAGTGCAGAACTTTTCGCTCGTGGAGATTGCACTATTGGCGGCGGCATTTGGCGGCGCGATCCGAGTGGCACAAACCGGCCGTTTCCGCTGGTATGCGACGACACTGACGCCCTACCTGGCGCTGATGTGTCTTGTCGCGCTATTGTCGAGCGCCCTGTTTTTCGTTCGGTGGTTCGAGGTCCTCGACTGGGTCTTTGTGCGGGTTCTGGCCAACCAGTTGGCGGGCGTCTTTTCGATCGCCGACGGTTCAAAGTATCATACGCTGCGCGGTGTGCTGACGTTAATCGGAGGATTCGTCTTTTTCCACGTAGTGGTGGCGCGCGTTCGCGACACGCGAGACATGCGCCATCTCGTTCAGATTTCTCTTTTGTCGGCGACACTTGTTGCGCTTTTCGGCATTTGCCAATACTTCACGCACTGGAATCGAGTTGATTTTCAACCATGGAGTCAGCGGATCAATTCGACTTTTCCCGATGTCAATTCGCTGGCGAGCTTTCTCGTCGCCTCGATTTTCATGCTGGCGCCACTGCTCACGCTCGAAGGTGGACGCAAACCGCGCGGCATGGCGTGGTGGGTATTGCCGGCCCTTTTGGCAAGTTTCTACATGGCCCACTCGCGCATGGCTTTCGCGGCCGCTCTCGTCACGTTGCCGCTGTATCTGGTGTTCCGCTTCGGGAAGGTCCATCTCGAAAAGCCGATCGTCTGGCTCTATCGAAAGCGAAGGTTTTTGGCCACGGTCTATGTGCTCGTTCTCTTGCTGGTCGGTTCCCTCGTCATGGGTTTGGACTGGCAGTTTCACACCGACCTTCATTGGACGCGCACGACGGGACCGCTTGCCCGCGCGCTCAAAGGGCGGCTCAATATTTGGCGAAGCGGCCTTTATAATCTGGCCGAAGAGCCTTGGCTTGGCCGCGGAATTGGGACTTACTACGGCCACCTGGGGTGGCATTGGGAGGCCCTTGAGACGCCGGAAGAGTGGAACTGGAATCCCGTGCTTGAGAACGCACACAACAATTTCATCCAGTTTCTGGTCGAAACGGGAATCGTGGGTGGCGGACTTATCGTTCTGATCGTCGGTCTGGTGCTGTACCAGGGCTTGCGCGCGGCGGCAATGCACCGTGGCGAGGAGCGAGTGATTCTTGTCGGAGTTTTCTGTGGCGCCGTCGCGTTTGTGCTGACGTTCCTGACGGGCCACCCGCTCTTGATTGCGGATGTGAACCTGTGGTTTTGGTTTGTTGTCGCGCTGTTGTTTGTTCCCCACCCAAGTGAATCGCTGGAGTTCGTCGAGGAACAGACGCGCTGGTGGGGATGGCGGAGGTTTCTTCTGGTGGTTGTGCTCCTGGCGGGTGCGGGGCGATGGATCAAAGACAGCAAACCCTATCCGCCGACATTCTACGGCTATGGAATCCACGACCTCGAGTTCATGGACACGGCGAGGGGACGATATCCCTTCTTGTGGTTGGAAAAACGGGCCGTTTGTCGCCTGTATCAGCAGCATCCCGACCTGGAGTTTTGCTTGCGAAATGTCCTGGGCGAGCGACGTCCGATTACCGTGACGATTCGGGTCAATGGCCGGAGGATAGATCGGGTTCGATTGGCGGATGCACGGTGGCGTGTTTGTTCCTATCGGCTCCCCGAGACCATTCACACGGCAATCAAATTGGAGATCGAATCCGACTACGAATGGACATCCTCTGGCGATAGGCGACGCCTCTCCGTGCAGGTTCAATCCTTGATGGACAACTCCATGATGTGAATCGGGCGGTTGGAGGTCAGAAGTTCTCTCGCCTGTTCCTCGTTCCACGTTCAACTCGGAACTTTCCACCTTCAACTTCGGTACTGGCTTGCGATTCGGCGCCACGTTTCGACGTGAAACAAGGCGACACGGTCCCATGTCCAGGCCTGCACGTAGCGTTGGGCGTTCTCCCCCAAACTGGCGCGCACCTCGGGCGACCGATGGAGAGTTCGCAGGTAGTTCATGAGCTGCATTTCCTCGGCGCTACCGACGTCGGCCTTCCAGCAAACCGTATCGGGAAATTCGAGGAACTGAGTCACCCCTGAAACGATGATCGGTTTGCCCAGATACATCATGCGCAACAATACGGCGGATGTCTCGCCGAGAGTTGGCCAACGGAGATTGAGGCAAACGTCCGACATGTCCAAGACATCGTAAAGCTCTTCGATCCCGACATAGCCCAGAAAACGCACGTAGCCAGCCAGACGTAACTCGCCGACAAGCCGGTGCAGATGATAGAAATACTGCGGATCGGTCGCTTGACCGACCAGACAGAGAACGGCCTCCGGCACGTGGTCCACGATTTCGGCGAATGCCTGAAGAATAACCGTCAGTCGTTTGGTTGGAGTCAGGTTGCCGGCGCATGTCACGACGAACGCTGTCGGCGCAATCTGATACTGCCGCCGGATTTCTTCGCGCGGACGAATCTGGGGCCGAGGATCGCGGTCAACTCCGAAGGGCACAATCTCGACGGGCTTATCGGGAAAACGGCGAAGAATATGGCTGCGACTCCACTGCGAGTGAACGACCACCCCAAGCGAGTGCTCGACCAACCTTTCGTTGAGCGGGTGGTCCAGCAAGTTGAGACGCAGGAAGATACGCTCGGGCGACACACTGCGCGGAAACGAAAGCCCATAGTAATGCTCGATGTCATCGCGCGTTTCGAGAAACGAGAATTGCAAATTGGCCAGTGGGGCAAAAAGTCTCAGGCTGTAGTCGTGTAGCATGAGGACTCCCGCGTAGGTCGTCGCCATGCGATATTGACGACGATGGAGCACATTGTTGCCCATGTGATAGACAATCAGATCGAAAGGGCGCTGGCGGTGAAAACGTAAGAAATCTCGCGAGGAGTGCCACGGGATGTTCTCGCGGATGTTGGGGTGGGCCGGCACGATGTCGTCGAGAAACAGCTCCAGTTGCACGTGCTTGGCCAGCTCTTGCACCAGGCTCTGGTTGTAGTCCGCGATCCCCGAAACCTGAGGTGGTAGAAGCGTAAAATAGGCGACTCGTTCTCCGCGAGAGGGGGCTGACGCTCGCGCTGGAATGGGAGTGGCGGACTTTGTGGCGACGGTTTGAGCCAGGAAAGTCTCGGCCCGCTCGATCACGCGCGGCCAGCGATAAAACTCGACGCGGCGGCGCCCGGCTTCGATTAGTATCCGCCGCAATTCTTCATCGTGAAGAAGGCGGTGAAGTTCCTCTGCGAAAAGGTCCGCATGCTTCGGATCAACGAACCGGGCGGCGTTGCAACAAACCTCGCGGAAAACGCCTATGTCGCTCGCGACGATTGGAACTCCACTGGCCATCGCCTCGATCAAGGGGATTCCGAAACCCTCGTGAGAGGAGGGGAAGAGCAGCACAGACGCCCCCTGGTAAAGCTCGCGGAGAGTTTCCTCGTCCACGGCATCGGTCAAAATGGTTTGGGAAGCGATGCCGAGGTTTTCTGCCAAGCGAGTAAAGTCCTGCCGTGAGGCGGCATCGAGTCCGCAAACGACGACCAAATTGTGGGTCTTTCGATCCTTTGGAGGAAGCAAGGCGAAACTCTGAAAAACAGTTTCCCAGTTCTTGCGGTAGTGATGGCCCGTGACGCTGAGAATATAGGGCAGGCGGATCGCGTATTTCTCGCGCGCATGCTTCTGTGCGGTCTCGGGCAGACAATCGGAAGATTCCTCTCCGACACCGATGGCGCAAACCCGTTCGGGTTGGAGACCCAGCAGGCGGCAGACTTCCTGGCGCGTGGCCTCGCTATTCGTAAAGTAGTAGTCGTATTCTTTGAGCACGGCGATCCGCGCGTCATAGAGTTTCCACTGATCCTCGCTCATCTGTTCTGGGTGAGACTGGCGAAAAACCAGCGGGATCAGGTCATGGAACAACGCGATGACGGGGAAGGGGGCACCATCCGGGATGAGAATGTCGGGCATCAGGGGACTGGTCACCCAATACAGATCGAGGTCTCGCATCTGGGAAGACCAGGCGAAAGGCGCCAAAATACCCTCGGCCAAATAGGCCAACCCATCGTGGGGAAGGTCAAAACGACGATACTCAAAGTTGGGCAAGTCGGCGCAGCTGAGCCTGGGAGGTGGTCCCTCGCCGAAGCCAAACCCGATCACGCGGTGCTGGGGACAGAGGCGGGCCAGGTTGACGACGATGCCACGCGTGTAACGTCCGATGCCACGGTCGGCTTCGGCTGTTTCGAGGGTTTGCAGATCAATTCCAAGAATCAAACCACCCACCTCGCCTCGCGCGGACTGTCAAATTGCCTCCTGGCTTCTCCAACCTCTATCCTCTTAGCTCTCACTTCTGTTTGTGGCGCGGAAGCTTACGTGGAGACGTCCAATCAACTTCCTCCGTCAATTCTTCGATCGAGTGGCGATAGAGGACCAAGATACGGTCTGTCTGGATTGCACGGCCTTTCTTTTCGCCCCAAATCTTGCTGACCTTTTGCTGTTCTGGCAGACGATCCTCGATAATTGCATGCAGTTGAAACCGTGAGCGTTTGGCACGGAGCATTCGCCGAATCTCGTCGGCCAGAGAGATCCGGATTCCTTGGCGTGGCAAAGCAACGTCTCCAACGACCAGACAGCAAACCCCGCCAGGGGCCAGAACCGAGTACATGCGTGTCAGCGCACGGTAGGTGAAAGCAAGGTATTGGGTGACCTTGGGATAGGTCGCCAGCGAGCTGTCGAGGGCCAGGGGATCTTCGTTGAGAAACCAAAGGCGAATCCAGTTGTAGAGACCGTAGCGAATCACACGCAAGTAAGGCGGCGAGGTGACGATCAACTTTACCTGCCGCTTTCGGATATATGGATTCGGAAGGTGGGTCAGGTTTTCGATGGATTCGCGATACGCGAAACCGCGCGTCGCTGGCGGCCCGCAGGAAGAAAGCCGACGGAGTTTTTGACGCAACGCCGAGAAAACGTTGACGGGAATCTGTTTCAGTCCTTTTGCCTGGATGTATTCACGAATGTAATTGGGCGACATGCTGAACGTGTTGGGCATGGAAATGGACAGATAATTCGATCGCTTTTGATCGCGGGAGCTGGCCCCGTGGAGAATACCCAGGATCGTTGCGGCGATAAACAAGTCACAGGGGTCTTTCAGATCGAGCACCTGCTTCAGATAGACCAATTGCCCCAACGTTTTCGGGTGAAAGAGCATGCGAATGCGTTCGGGTTCTTGTTCGATTTCACCATAAAACATATCGTTTTCGAGCGCACGCAATCGGGCTTCGAGATGTGCGAGCGGAGGGGAAGCAACCTTGGCTTGTGTCAGGACGTAGGCCAGCGGGTTCAGGTCAACCCCGATGCCAATGCGACCTGTGAGACAGGCTTGAAGCGGCGTTGTCCCGCGGCCGCAAAACGGATCGAGAACGACATCACCGGGGCGCGTGAATTTCTGGATGAAATAATGCGGAAGGCGCGGTGGAAACATCGCCATGTAGCTACACATGGCATGAAATGGATGGCCCCATCGTTTGGAGACTTTCTGCCAGGCGTTTGTCAGAGACATGGGAAACCCTTTGTGAATTCGACTCGCGGTTTTCTTTGCCTGCAAACTGTGCGGCTTGACCGCCGAGAAAGTTACAGCCCCCGCCGCGAACCAAGCCCGTTTTCCAAAATCTTGTTCGAGAGCGCTATTGACTTCCCGGCGGTTGCCAGCTCAAGAATCATCCTCAAAGCGCTGAGCAAAGTTGCTCTTCTGTCGCTGATCGAGCGAAACAACGCGCTGACGTTGAGCGTCCGGATCGTCCATGAACATAGCCCTTTGAGGGGGCGGTCGAGAGACTGACGCGGCGGATTGGCGTTGTAAAGAGAGAATCGCAGGGTAGAGAATCGAGGCAGATCTACTGGCCTTGTCTGCAAAGGATACCGGGAACGAAATCCTGTTTCACGCAAGGCTCCTCGATATGAGGACGGTTTGAGATTCACCAGGAGGAAAGAGGAGATATGGAGGCATCTGGCGAACCCCTGACGCTATGCCTGCGGTCGCTTCAGCCCATTCCTGGGATGCAAGAGGTTTATTCCTTACGCGGAGTGGCTATGACGGTCGGTCGCCATCCGTCAAACGACATCCATATTCCGGTGGAGTCGGTTTCCCGCTTTCATGCGCGAATTGACGTGCAAGGCGATCGCTACGTCGCCGTGGATCTGAACAGTAGCAACGGTACTTACATCAATAAAGAGCGCATTCAAACGGCCTGCCTGGAAGTGGGTCAAACCATCACTTTTGGCAACGTTGAATTTCGGTGCGAGAAATTCGAGCCCGCGACACCCATTGCGGAAATGCATGCCCTGAAAACACCCGTTCAAATCGTCGGCGGCGATCGCAAGCAGTCCGATGTGATTCTGTCGGCCGAAGCGGGCCGGCGCGAACCCGTCCCGATAGACCGGTTTATGGAAGTTCCTGCCGACCGCGATGCCTTGCTCAAGGCTTACCGCAAGTTAGTCATCCTATACAAGTTGAGCGACATGTTGCATGCGGCACCCGCCGAGCAGCAATTGCTCGAATGCTTCATGGACTTGATTTTTGAGGCGCTTCCGGCCGACCGTGGTGCTTTGTTGACGCGCGAAGAACACGACGGCGAATTGCAGATTCAAGTCACGCGATCTCGCGAAGCCCTGGCCGGCAATGAGGTGATCTCCATCAGCCGGACCATGATTGATCGCTGCATGCAAGAGCGCGTGGCCATTCTCAGCCAGGACGCCATGTCGGATGAACGGTTCAAGGCTTCCGAAAGCATTCTGCTCCACGACATTCGTTCCACCATTGTGGCGCCGCTGGTGAGCCGGGGAGCCATTCTTGGGGTTTTGCACCTCGACACGCGCGAAAGCATCCATGCGTTCAACGACGACGATCTGCATTTTGTGACCAGCCTGGCCAACGACCTGGCGCTCTATCTCGACCACCGGCGCATTTCTGAGGAAAATATCCACAACCAGGAAATGGCGGCCGTCGGCGAGGTCATCACCGATCTGGCCCATGGCATCAAGAACATCCTGCTTTTGGCGGAGGGCGGCATTAGCTTGATGCACCGGCTGATTGACGAGGGCGATCTGAACCAGGTCCGTCAGTCGTGGGAGTTAACCCAAAAGACAGTGGGGCGCATTTCCACGATGGTCAAGGAAATGCTCGAATACGCTCGGGCGCTTCCCGTGCGCATATCTTCGGCCAACCTCAATACGATTGTTCAAGAAACCTGTGGGAGCTTCAAGACCCAGTTCGAAAGCAAAGGTATCACAGTCAAATTGCGCCTCGACCGTCGAATCGTGGACGCTTCGCTCGATGCGCCGGGGCTCGAACGCTCCTTGGTCAATCTCCTGGTCAATGCATGCGAGGCGATCCAACATGACCACGGCGAGATAACCATCACCACCCAATTGACGCCAACCCGCGACTTCGCGCTGATTGTCGAGGACAATGGTTTGGGTATTGCTCCGGCCAAACTGCCGCGGATTTTCTTCCCGATGTTCACCACCAAGGGGGAGCGCGGCACGGGTCTGGGATTGGCAATGGTCAAGAAATGGGTGACCACAGTAGGGGGAACGATTCGTGCCTATTCAACCGAGGGATCGGGCACTCGCTTTGTTCTCATGTTGCCGTCGGGAATGACAAGCACTACCGGCGATGTGGCAGATGACGAAGGATGAGATAATGGTGTTGAGCGTTGAATATGGTGCGACACGGTCGTGGTTCCTCGTGCGACCGCTGTTTCGCATAGTATGTGTTTAGCGCTGACAAGAAACACAGGCTGGAAGCCACAAGCGTTTAATGGTTTTCAGCCGCCCTGAAGACGGCTTGATTCTCGTTTGCACCCGGCTTCAGCCGGGGTGAGAGAGACCCTTCCTCTCTCCCTGGAGCATGCTTCAGCATGGCTTCTCCTCTGGGCTTCAGCCATCAGCCGGCCTTTGGCCAAAGCCCGGCTCAAGCCGGCTCTTCGGAGGGGAAATGGTTGCCTTGCACCCCGGCTGAAGCCGGGTGCAAACCCGGCGCATGCCGAAGCCCGGCTCATCAGGATCTGAGACAGAGCCTCATGCTCAAGTGGCCTGTTCATAGGCGCAAAGCCATGTTTGTCAATTCTCAAGCCCCACAAAACCATTAAACGCCATTGGCTGGAAGCCCATACCACCGACTTGAGAATTGGTTTTGTTTGGTGGTATAGGCATCTTGCCTGTAGCAGATTCACCCTTTGGCAACCAGCGCTAAACATATGCTTCGCATAAAGCGAAACTATGAGTCGGGAGAAACCCCAGTTGAATATTCTCTGGCCGTTGATTCGAACGGAAGGCAAGCGCTGTGCCCTGATAGTCCCCAAAGCTTCGCCATAGATTGATTGGACCAAAAAACTGCGCTCTGCTCCGTTTGAGGCACGGCGAAGACCCTTTTCGTTGCCGCCGATCTCCTTATTTCTGGCCTCTGGCTCCTCTTGCTTCTGGCAGCGTTTCGTAAGCGCCCAAATCCCACACGGCATAGCCGTCGCCATTGCCATCGAGCGGCCGAACGGTACCCATCAAATCTATTCTCGGAACCCCGACTGATGTTCCGACATCAATGGCCGGTGAACCGCTGGCAAGACGGTAATCTTTTGGTGGTGCGACGAAACGTGGGTTCGCGCTGATATTGCCCGGTCCCGGCCGGCCGCCGGAAGGGGTGAAAGGCGGGAGGTGGCCAGCAAGAGGAAAGATGGAACCTTGAAGATCGCAGTAGCTCACTTCGAGCGCAGTATCGCCCACGGCGAGAATGGGATTCGCGCTACCCCAGACGATCGAGTTTGTCACCCGAAGCGAGGGCGCCATCGGAGGCGGCGCCGCCAGAATTGCTTCTCCTTCGCCGAGGTCGGTGTCATCCTTCAATGTGACAAAATAGGCAGGCGATTTGTCGCTGACTTCCACAACGACGCACTCGGTTTCTCCCTGAACAATGTGTTGTCCGGGTTCGGGGCGAAAAGACGATTCACCCATGGCACTGACAAGTTGCCACCCCTGTGGAGTTTTCTTCAGATTGATCGGCCAGCGCGCCTCGGTCGCTATTTCGCTCTCGCCCGTGGTTACGTCATCGGTGGTGCGAAGAATCACGGGCTGGAAGCCTGTCCTACCGAACCCTTCCAGGTGGAGCCAAGCGACGCTAGTTGTCGGATTGAGTTGCGCTTCCAGGATTCGATAAGCGGTTTGGCCCTGTAGGGGTAATTCATGAATTGCCCCCAGATCGGGCTGAAGAGGCGGGCCTGCTAGATAGACTGGAAGGTGCCGGGCGCAAAGAAGGAGAGCATCGAGCGACGGGGAAGTCGCCTCGATCTCGAACATGTCACGGCCGCTCTCGCCGCGCCGCCAAATGCGCGCAGGCAGATGAATGGCTCCTCCGAGCGTTGCAATGGCGACGCCTTGATTATCTGCCAGCGTTTCGTTGGCAAATGTGGCATCGGTTGCGACGATGGCAATAGTGCCGGTCCTGCCATTGAGATTTCCAGTGACCAGGTTGTTTTGAAACGTGGCTGGTCCCATGACGAAAGCCGCACTACCTGTAGGCGCCGTGTTCCGGGAAAATTGGTTGCGGGTCACAATGTAGCCTTCCGAAGACCGACACGAGCGCAACGCCAGCCCTCCACCACAGGCGAGAGCACGGTTGGATCGAAACTCATTTTTCTCCAGCATGATGGGCGACAGAATCCCCGCGCCGACGACCAATCCGCCAAAATCGCGGCCAGCGCGGTTGTCCGCAATGAGATTGTCTCGTGCGACGGCCGACGAAAGGTCATGGCAGCCGATCTCGAAACCGCCAGCGTCGGCGTCGGCCCGGTTGCCGCGAATTTCATTTTGCAGAAACTCCAGCAGGGAGATCTCTTCGATTTCCAGGAGGCCGCCGCCCCAGTTGCCGCCGGAGGTTCCACAGCGAAAGGCACGATTGCCGCGGATGCTATTGCCCGAAAACAACAGCCTCAGATCGCTTGCATACAGGTCGAGACCCCCGCAGAAACCGCCCGTCGGCACGTCCTCGCGCGAGCCTGCTCGGTTGTCCAGAAAGGCATTTTGTCCAATGTGGACACGGTCCACGTGGGCGAACCACAAGCCCGTCGCGCCGCCATCGCGGCCTGCGACATTTTCGCTAAAGGAACACTCGCGCACCTGAACGTCAGGGGAGTCAAGAACGGTCAGCGTGCCCGCACCATAATCATGACCAGCGCGATTTTGCCAAACACGGCAATGCAAAAGAAGGCAAGTTCCTCCACCGCGCTGATCTATCACGAAAGCTCCCGCATCGCCCCCGACTCGACGAAATAACGCGGGACCTGCCTTGGGCGGCGGGTCGGCTGTGCTGCGTCCGACAAGTCTGACGACCGCCGAAGTACCATCGCTTTGAACCTCGCCCAGCGCCCATGTGAGGGAACCCTGGGTGATCAAGTCTCCCGGTTCCGGGTGGAAGGGCGATTCACGGCGCCCTCCCAAGAGCGGTGCCATGCGCCAGCGGTCGCCCGCCTCTTCCAACACAACCTGTTCGGTCTGTTCATTCCACGCGATATTGCCATACCAATCGCAATCCTCGATCGCGAGTGAGGAATCGTCGCGCGCCGCGATCCAAACCGCGCCCGCGTCGCCATAGGCGCGGTTGGCCCAGCAGTGGGTTGCAACGAGCGAAACGGCGCTCCGACCTTCAGCGGAAACCGTTAGCGCGCCGCCATTGCCGCGTAGCGCCACGTTGTGGTGGATTCGACAATCAAGCATCGCTAACGGCGAGCCTTCGGCCACAGAGATGGACAGACCACCGTGATCGCCATCGGCCATGTTTTCCGCAACTGTTGTCGCGTGGATCCATACCGGGGAGTCGCGAACCGCTGCGATGGCACAGGCTCCGTAATCTCCTCCAAAGGACCGGTTACGTAAGAGTTGACACCGGGTCATGGTGACCGACGTTTGGTCGTCGCCATAGACATAAAGGGCGGCAAACGGGCCGCTGCTTTGATTGTCTGCAAAGAGGCTCTCGACGAAATTCAACGAGGAACCAAAGTAGCCCTCGGCGCAAAAGCCTCCGTAGGAGCCGTTGGTGGATTCGTTTCGCAGGATTTCGCACCGACGCAACGTGAACGAACTAAGATCCACCGCCTGGATGAAGCCCACTCCGCCGCTGCCACTCGTTAGGTTGTCGTGAAACCGACAGTCCGTGAGATTGGCGCTCGATTCCTGTGCGAGGCCAAGGGAACCGACGCCCGAATCGGCAGCACTTCGGTTGCCGAGGAAGTGACATCCGATGAGTCGAAGCCGGCTACCATCCAAGCCGTTGAAAGAACCGACGCCATTGGACCCATCATTCGCACGGTTATTGGTAAACTGACAGTTGCGGCATTCTACCAGCGAATCTGCGATGCCTGTCAGCCGTCCGCCTCCACACGCGTCGGATGCTTGATTTCCGGAAATGTCGCACCGGACGAGCAGGATACCACTGGAACGTTCGGCGACGAGATCAAACCCGCCGCAGTCTCGCGAGGCGAAATTAGCCGCTATCGTAACCGTGGTCATCTCTATCTGCGAGTCCTGCTGTGCCTTTCCAACAAGGCCGCCGGTTTCACCGGCCGTCGCTCGATTGGAAGTGACGTCGAGATTGGAAAGCACAATGGCCGACGCCGAGGCCGCCCCGATGCTCAGGCCGCCGCACTCCTGCGCCTCGTTGTTGCTGAGGCGGACCGCTGAGAGTTCGAACTGCGACTCGCCTTCGGCCCAGATGTCCAGGCCGCCACAGGCGGACCCACAGCGGTTGTCTAAGAGGCGGTCGCCGGTCAGCCAGGCGCGCGAGTCACCCCACAATTCGATATACCCGCCTCCGCACGAGCCATTCACGGCGTGGTTGGTTTCAATTTCGTTGCCGACCGACTCGAAAAGCGACATCAAGCCAAGCCGCGCCGCCAGACCCCCCGCATTTTCCCAGGCCGTGTTGCTGGCAACGAGGTTATCGGCGAGTTTGACGTAGCAACCCCACTCCGCTTCGATATCCAACCCACTTGCCTCACCCGAAGACCAGTTTTCGGTGATTTGATTGTCGGAACAGAGGAGCTCCGCGCCACGCGCAAGTCGGAACGCCAGACCTCCGCCGGCCGAGTCGGTCGAACCAGAACACGAATTGCGGGTGACGATGTTGCTGGTGATTCGGCATTCGGCCAAATCGCTCATCTCGATCCATAGCGCGCCGCCACGGCGAGCGGCGGAATTGTAGGCCAGTTCGCAATGCGTGAGAAAAAAAGTCGCTTGATTTCGGCAATGGAGATGAATCCCACCGCCTGAGTCCACGGCCGCACCCTCGGAGCCATCGGCCAGCCCACCTGCGATGACAACTCCATCGAGATGAACGTGCATTGGCGCCGCGCCGCCCTGCTCCGTCCTGCTTGCGGCCTCGTCGGTGATGCGAAAAACCACGTCGCGTGGTCCGACTAAGCAGGCAATGCCGGTTGTGACCCCTTCGTCGCGATCAAGATCAACTTGCCACATTCTCGCCGCAGGCGACACCGAATGGATTCGCCGGATCGTCGGTCCTTGGACCAGCAACCAGCCGGCGCGCGGGGCGGTGCTTATCTCATCCGAAAGCAACCAGCTCTTGCCCGGACGTGAGAGGGTTACGGTCTCGCTTGTCGCTCGCGCAAGAATTCGCGTTGGATAAGATACAAGGCTTTGAGTGGTGTGGTCGGAATCGAAACCCCCGAGAATGGTGAGGCTTTTTCGGATCACAACGGATTCGAGGTAGGTCCCAGCCGCGACCCTCAGTACATCTCCCGGCTGTGCTGCATCCACCGCTTGCTGGATTGAACGGAAGGGACCACTGCCACCGACATCCAGTGTGGCTCCCCGCACAGCGCAAAAGTGACCCATGGCAAGAGCCAGCGCCGCAAGGACATAACTGCCGTTGATTTTTCGAGCTCGGTTGGGCATGATCACCAGGAGTTGCCTCTGTTCGGAGTTCCAAGCCTGGCCCAGGCTTTTCTGACGCTGTTTCATTGGAGACTAATTCGACGACGAGCGCAAGAGCAAGCTGGTATCGAGGTTTCATGGGGCGACGAGGCCGGAAGAATTACAAGAGCGAGGGCACATGTTAGACGAAGGCCACAGCAACGCTCATTTGGTAGGCGAATTCGCCCATCGGGCGCTGGGATGGGCCTTCTGGCTCCATGTGATTTTTTTCGTCGTAGAGGGCGTCGGTGGCATTTGGACGGGCAGTTTGGCCCTGCTTAGCGACGCAGGCCACATGCTGTCGGATGTTGGCGCTCTGGCGATTGCATGGCTTGCCTCCCGGCTTGCCCATCGAGGCGCTTCGACGCGGCGAACCTACGGTTACGGCCGCGCGGAAATCCTCGGAGCGCTGACCAATGGCTTGACGCTCTGGCTGGTCGTCGGGGCCATATTTCTCGAAAGCTTCAAACGACTCAAAAGTCCGCCGGCCGTGCTCTCGGGGATGATGCTGATCGTGGCGCTGGCAGGCTTGGCCGTCAACATTGCATGCACGACGATGCTGTATCACCATCGGAGCCACGACTTGAATCTGCGTGGGGCTTTTTTGCATCTTCTGGCCGACAGCTTCAGCTCCATTGGCGTGGTCGTGGCCGGCTTGGTGATGTGGCGATACCATTGGTATCTCGCCGACCCGCTGGCCAGCATCCTGATTGGAGTTTTGATTCTTATCGGTTCGTGGGGACTGATCAGAGACAGTATCAATATTTTGCTCGAAGGAACGCCGTCCCATCTCGACATCGAACAAGTACGCTCGCAACTCGAAACCATCGAAGGTGTCGAGAAGTGCCATGATCTCCACATTTGGATGATCGGTTCCGGCGAGGCGATACTTACGGCCCACCTGACGGCCTCTCGCGATGCTGATCGCACAAAGCTGTTGCGTGAGGCAACCCACTTGCTTTCCAGCCTTTACAAGATCGGGCATGTTACCATTCAGGTGGAAAAGGAAGCGATGCCGGAATGGCCCCACACTTGAAACGGCCTCTTTTCCCTGGTCAAACGAGACGGAGAGGCGATCGTCGGGAAGGGGTCCGGTGTTTTGGGGTTGACGCCGAAAGGATTTTTCGCCAAACAGAAAACTCAGGTGAGCCGCCAGATCGCCGCGATTTCGGTGCAGAAGTGGAAATGCCACCGTCTGAACAAGCTCGGCGGCTAGCCCTGCGAGATACCACGGACGCCGGGCAGAGAGAAAACATTGGAGTTTACAAATGGCGCGCAAAGAAGAAAACGAAGGCTTAACCCGACTTGAGGCCAACATCGCCTCCGTCATCAAAGGCAAGATGGAGAGCATTCGGATGCTGATCATCGGCCTGTTGGCGCGGGGCCATATTCTGATCGAGGATGTTCCGGGCGTCGGCAAGACGACGTTGGCGCAATTGCTCGCGCGTTCGATCAGCTGTTCGTTCCGGCGCATCCAGTTTACGAGCGATCTTTTGCCATCCGACATCCTCGGTGTTTCGATCTACGATCGCGACAAGAAAGAATTCCAGTTCAAACCCGGTCCGATCTTTGCCAATGTTATCCTGGCAGACGAGGTCAACCGAACGACGCCCAAAACGCAGTCGGCGCTCCTGGAAGCAATGAGCGTTGCCCAGGTCTCGATGGACGGGATCACTCACCCTCTGCCTCAGCCATTTTTAGTCATTGCGACGCAAAACCCGATCGAATTTCACGGGACATTTCCGCTACCGCGTTCGCAGATGGACCGTTTCCTGATGCGAATCCGGCTCGGTTATCCGTCGCCGGAACACGAAAAGATAGTTCTCAAGGAACAGAAGGAAATCGGACGTGTGCCATCGGTCGAACCGGTGCTCACAGCCGATGAAGTCTTGACAATGCAAGAAGCGGTGACCGAGGTGAAAATAGACGACGACTTGTTGGACTATATCACCCGGGTGGCATTGGCCACGCGGCAGTCGTCGAAAATCGAGCTGGGCGTCAGCACTCGCGGCGCGCTGTCGTTGCGCCAGTGCGCCCAGGCACGGGCTTACATCGAGGGGCGCGACTACGTCATCCCGGACGACATCAAGCAGATGGTCCGCCCGGTATGGGCTCATCGGATTCAGGTCGCCCAGACATTCGACGCCACGGGCATTGGTCAGCACGACGACGAAGAGGTTTTGACGGAGACGATCGCACAGGTCGAAGTGCCACTGTGATAGATTCCCTTGAGGTTTTGTGCGCCACTTTATTCCAGCCGGGATCGGTAGGTGGTTCGCCTCCGGCGTGACATTGGATGATGCATCGGCCTCAGAAGTTTGGCTCCAGGAGAAAAGGGATGCGTGAGGCGGACCTCTTGCCGCTGCAAAGTTTTGCCCTTCTCTTCGCCAGTTTGCTTGTCACAGCTGCGAATGCGGTTGGCCAAGTCCCGATGGTCGGGCCGGCAGGCAGTGTTTGCGACCGCCCCACGTCGTTCGCGTCGCTTGCCGACCGCCTCGAGATTTCTTGCGAATGGTCAGCCGGCGACCAGGAGCCGAAGAGATTTCTGGTCGTGGTCCCGCCCAATCGCCCATTCCAGCCGGAGGTGATAGAGGCGAAAGTTGACACACCCGATTCTTCCGCCGACTCGTCGAAGACTCTGTTGAGCAATCCGGCCCAATGGATCAACACTCACGCGGCGCAGCGTTCGACGATCTTTGTTCACGAGCCCGTCGGTTACGTCCGCTATTACAGAATCATTCAAATCCAGATCAACGCGCGCTTCGAGGCCGACACGATCAACTATACGATTCGCCGACTTCGCTGGGCCTATCGTTGGCAACCCCCGTATCAGCCGGGCAACGGATTTCGTGACGAGGCTTGCCGACGAAACGATATGGGGTTTGGCGCCATCTTGCCGCGCCTCATTGTCAATCCCGACGCTTTGGCCGTCTATGCCGACCCCACTCCCCCGTCCGGCGACATGTCCTCGCCGCCCGAGGGTGTGACCTTCGGTCGTCTGGCAAACGGCAAGCGCCCGGTGCTCCGACTGAGCGTCGAAGAGAAGGCGCTCTATCGGCTCGATTTGCGATCGCTGGCCTCGTCGCCCAGCGACGCAACACCACCACTCGATTCCATCCATTTGTACAACAGCGGACGGCCGGTGCCGTACTATGTCCACGACAACCCATCGCAGCCAGGTTCACGGCCGGAACTGGTCTTTTATGGTGTTCCTTCGGAATCGAAATACACGAAGGAGAATCGCTACTGGGTGGCCGAAGACGGAAAACGCAAGCCCGTTCGCATGGCCGAAATTCCCGTGGATCAGGCCTGGCGGTCGCTTCGGCCCGAGGAGTCGTTTGCGGAAGCAGTGGTGATTGAGCAGGACAATGAATTGATCCTGCATACCGACAATTTCCAGACGATCAGCGACTTCCGCTGGGTATGGGGCGAAATGCCGCTGACGGATCAGCCCGCGTCCGTGTCGGCCATGGTTCGGTTCGGTCCGGAGGCGAAAGCCTGGTTCACGTTGGCAACCTTTTCCCTTCCCGGTCTGGCCGAACCCAATGGGCAAACGCGTTTTGAGGTATCGTTCTATTACAAGCTCGACGATCCGATGCTGCCGATGGAACCCAGGCGCGTTGAGGTCCGAATTCACGACACCCCGTTCCCCCCCTTCACGATTCAAGAGACAGACCTGACGATGGATTTCACGCTGTCGAATGCCCAGTTGCGCGAAACGTCCAACACCGTTGAGGTTCGCTTTGCGCCAGGCCAGGCGCCGCCGAAAAACACCGCCTATTACTTCGACCGGGTGGTGGCACACTACCGGCGGCGATTCGAAGCGCTCGAACCTGGCTTGACATTCCCGAGCGACCCACCGACGTCTGCGGGATGGCGTCACTATGCGGTCCGTGGCAATTTGCCCGCACGCCCCTTGGTGCTCGATGTCGCGGATGCAGCCAATCCGCGCATCATCCATTTTGAGCGCGAGGGGAAAGACCTCCTTCACTTTGGGCAAAAAGAAACGCGCCCCGCCTTGTATCGTATCCTTTCGCTTGACGAGATTTCGACGCCCACAACCGAGACGACCGCCCATTTGGCGGATGCCTCGTCACAAACGACACCGATTGACTATCTAATCATTTCCCACAGGGGCTTCCTCGATTTACTCGATCCGCTCGTGGCCTCTCTTCGCGAGGCAGGCTGGCGCGTTCGGGTGGTGGACATCGAGAACGTTTACGAATCGTTCTCGTGGGGACTTTCGGGACCCGTGGCCATTAAGGCCCTCCTCGCTCACGCGTTTCGTCACTGGCCGGGTGGTGGGCCAAGTTATGTCCTCCTTGTGGGCGATTGCACAATGGACTACCGCAAGGAATTTCGCAATGAGGTTAAGAATTTCGTTCCGAGCTGCACACTGGATAGCGGTCCGCGTCAGGGAAAATGGGCGTCGGAACACTGGTTTACCACAATCTGTGGAGCCGACGAATATTGCGATGTCATCTTGGGTCGTCTTTCCGTTAACAGCCGACAGGACGCCAAGACAGTCATTGATAAGACCATCCGCTATCGCACTCGGCCCGTGTTCGACCCCTGGCGCATGAGACTAACTTACATAGCCGACGAGGGAGCTTTCGACAACGACGCCGAGCGATGGCGCGAGCTCTTCAAGCCGCCGGCGCTTGTTGGGCAGCGCATCTACCTGGATGAGTTTCCCTGGGAGGATAATTTCTACCTTCCTCCAGAGATTGTCGAGGCTGACAAATCCAAGGTCAGTCCGATCACCACGACACGCATACTGGACATGTTCAACCGTGGGGCGGTGTATGTTTCCTTCAATGGACATGGCTCGCCCAACATCTGGTCCAACGACCGCATCTGGTTCGGTGGCGATTCGCCTAACAGCGACATTCTTCTCCTGCGCAATGGCGAGCGCCTTCCGTTCATCGTCAACCTGAGCTGCAATACAGGTGCGATTGATTACCCCGACCCGCCGTGGAACTTGTGCATTTCCGAGGATTTCATGCGCAGTCCAACGGGTGGAGCCATTGCTCTTTTCGTTCCCACGGCGCCGAACGTCTCGTCCAATCACATGCACCTTACCGAAGAGCTTCACCAAGCCTTTTTCTACGAAGGCCTCCGGGCTTTCGGCGACATCATTTATCTGACCAAGTTCCGTTGCCTGGTCCGCCATCATCAGCTCGAGATGATCAAGATGTACCTTCTCTTGGGCGAGCCTTCCTGCCCGGTGCAATTGCCCGAACAAACATTTCCACTCACGGTGGACCGAACGACGATCTCGGCGCCAAGTGGTGGCCCGGTTCGTGTCTCGGGTCGGTGCGATCTTGGCGCAGGGCAGAAGGGCATCGTCGCACTGTTTTCGCCCAAGGACGAAGAGCGCTCTTCCTCACCGCTCGAGTTTTCTCCCGATGGACGATTCGAGCGCGTTATCGAGTTTCCAAAAACAGACGAGACCAGCACGTGGACAATTCGCGCCTATTGTTGGAATGAGACGACAAAACACGATGCGGTGGGGTGGGCCTGTGTCCGGGCGGCACAACCCGAAGTGGTTCTGACGCGTTTTGAGGTCGAGCCGATTGGAACAATCCTTCATGAGGGCAATCCGACGACGTTCGCGTGTACTGTGGCCAATCATTCGCCCCTGACGGCCGATGGCGTTCTGGTCAAGATATATCGCCTTGTCGGCGAGCGGCGGTTTTTGCTCGATCAGGTGAAACTCACGCTCGCGACGGGTAAAGAACAAACGGTCCGCTTGCCCTGGAAAGCGGAAGCGGGATTCTTTCGATTCGAGGCCCTTCTCTTGGGAGCGACCGAAGCGATTGGCAACCCGACGCCCGCTGACCGGCGCAAGACGCTCGACCTGGCCGTTGTGGGTTCGGAAAAAGGCAGCCGTGTCGAACTCTCGCCGGTACGTGTCGGCACCGAGATCGTTCGAATCAGCGATCGTTTGGAACGGCACAATACGGTCTTGATCGGCTGTGTGAGATCGGGGCCGACAAGTAATGTTGTTGTGACCTTGGCCGACGAAAGCGGCTCGAGCGATACGCAGAATGTCGGGCCGTTGTCGCCGGGCGAGGTCCGCCCGCTCCGATTTCAACGCCAAGTCACCGAGAAGGCAATATTGCCGCGCGAATATCGCGTCGCTGTTCAGTATAGCGACGGCACCGCCTCCAAAATGGTCAGAGTGGAGCGAACCGAGCGGCTCCAACAGAGCGATTTTGCCGACCTGGCCATTCTCCGCGACCGAATCACTTTCGTGGACGAAGGCAATCTGACCGCCTTCCATGATCCCACACCAACGGATGGCCACACGGTCTATATTGATGTTCCAGTGAAGAATATCGGTAGCGCATCGGCCGACCGGCCATTTACTGTTGAGGCTTTCGAAGGTCCATGGAGCACGGGCAAGCCCATCCGCAGCTTGACCGACCTTTCGGGCCGAAAGGACATCGCGTTTCTCGATCCTGGCCAGGAGGTTACGGCTCGATTCCGGTGGGATCCTATCCACAATGCTGGAGCCTGCGTGCTTTATTTCCGCGTAGTTGGGGACGAGGGAATCACCGAATGGGACATATCGAACAATGAAACATCCTACACACTCCGGGTGCTGTCGAAGGGCAAACTGGCCGCGGCTACGTGGGAACCGAAGATCCCAACGGTGGACCAGATCCAAAGGCGGGTTCGACCGATCGGCGCCACGGTCAGGAACGAGGGAGAAACGACCCTGACCCAGGTTCTCGTCGAGTTCTACATTGGCGTCAAACAGACGCCGCAGGACAAGATCGGCGAGGTTCTCCTCGACAGAATTGGTCCCAACCGCCAGGCGGAAGCAATCGTCGAGTGGAAACCGGCATCCGACGAGGTGATTAAGCGAGCGGCACGCGAGAAGTTTAGTTTCGTGGCTCGCCAAAAAGGGAGCACACGACGGGTGATTAACCTGTCACAAAGATGAACAAGGTATCCCAAAGCACTCCGGGAAGAGGTGCCATTTTGTCAGAACCATGAAACAGGGAGGATGTCATGTTTGTCGTGTGTGTGACGGTTCACGTCAAGCCGGGTCATGAACAAGATTTTATCGAGGCGACACTGCAAAACGGACGCCGCACCCGCCGCGAGGTGGGCAATGTGCGCTTTGACGTTCTTCAGGCCGTGGACCCGCTAACGCAATTCTTTCTGTATGAAGTGTATCGCACGCCCGACGATTTCAAAACCCATCAGCAAACCGAGCATTATTTGCGATGGAAGGCGACGGTGGCCGACTGGATGGCCCAGCCGCGCGTGGGGGTCAAACACCAGAGTCTTTTCCCGCCGGATGAGAACTGGTGAGACGTGGCATGGGCATCTTGCCCATGAGATTTCGGATGGCCACGAGGCTCGTCTCATCGCCAGGTCGTCAAAACAGGTAGGATGCGATGTTGTCTTTGCACACACTTGTAGTTGGGCCTCTCGAGACCAACTGCTATCTATTCGGCGACGAAGCAACGCGCGAATGCGGGATCATTGATCCGGGTGGCGATGAGCGCGTGATCGCGGCGGCGCTGGAAAAGCATGATTTGCGGCCGAGTGCGGTTCTTCTCACGCACGCTCATTTCGACCACACGGGCGCGGTCGCCGCACTTAAGCGCCGATATGAGGTTCGTGTCGGCCTGTCAATGATCGAAGCGCCGTATCTCGAAGAAGTCCGGTACAGTGGAGCGGCATGGTTTGGTTTTCCGTTCGAGGCAGCCAGAGCCGATTTCTTCATCGCGGACGGCGATCAACTTCGCGTGGGAGGAGTCACGCTGAAAGCCATCGGAACGCCTGGTCACAGCGCCGGCGGGCTCAGTTTTATCGGCGATGAGTTGGTTTTTGTCGGCGACGTGCTGTTCCGCGAGGGCGTCGGGCGATATGATCTTCCCGGCTCGGATTTCGATGCGTTGCGTCGGAGTCTGGAGCGTTTGCTTACACTCGATGACGCAACGCGCGTGTATCCAGGGCACGGGCCGGCGACAACGATCGGCCACGAACGACGATCGAATCCCCATTTGATCGAACTGGGCCTGGGCGGCAAATGAAAGCGCACCGCAACATTGGTAGCACAAGCCTCTTGCCTGTGAAGGCTGCAACTTTGTCCACCGCCGAAGTCAAGCGGCTGGGACGGATCGCTGGGTTCGATCTGGTTGGGGTCGCCTCGGCCGAACCGCTGGAAGACTTCGAGCACTTCCGACAGTGGGTCAGTCGCGGTTTCCATGGCTCCATGGCCTACCTGGAACGAAACGCGGAGATGCGTCGCGACCCACGCTCGCTGCTACCCGAGGCGCGAGCCGTTGTGGTTTGCGCCCTGAGCTATCTGACACATCATCCTTTCCGCGCAGATCAAGACAGCCCGGGGAGGCCGCTGATTTCGCGCCATGCGTGGGGGAACGATTATCACGTCATTGTGCGGCGACGACTCCGGCGGCTGCTTCGTCTGATCGAAGAGCGCGTCGGCCGGACGATTTGTGCGCGCTTGTGCGTGGACACAGCGCCGTTGCTCGAAAGGGCACTGGCGGCCCGTGCGGGACTTGGCTGGATCGGCAAAAACGACTGCCTGATCAATCCTGTGTTCGGGTCTTTCCTCTTCCTTGGCGAACTCTTGATAGACGTTGAACTCCTCCCAGGTGAACGAATGAGCGATCGCTGCGGTCGGTGCGAGCGGTGCCTCTTGGCCTGCCCGACACAGGCGCTCGTTGCACCACGCCTGCTGGATGCGCGCCGCTGCGTTGCCTATTTGACCATTGAGCATGGGGACGTGACGGGTCCGGAGCTGGCCGCGAAGATTGGCCCTCGCGTCTATGGTTGCGACATTTGCCAAGAAGTCTGTCCCTGGACCCGAAAGGCCCAAAAGCGACTGGTGACGAACGTCCGGGAATTCTGGCCCGCCTCCTCTCTATCAGACGCTCGGTTTGGGGATTTTTCCTTCGCCAGTGAGAACGAATTCGACCGGTTTTTCGCGGGCTCGCCAATCCGGCGAGTGGGGTGGCGGAACTGGCAACGCAATCTTGCCGTGGCGCAAACGAACGTCCTTCGAGCGACCTCAGAAAAGCCTTGAGGCACAGTGCACGCCGGCGTAACCTTCTTGACATAAAAGAAGGGGGAAGTGGGTCGGTGGCAACGACACGCAGCAGTCTTTCGCTATCGGGCAAGAAGATCGTCCTTGGAATCTCGGGCGGGATTGCCGCTTACAAAGCGGCGGTGCTGGCGCGCGAATTGCGCAAAAGGGGGGCCGAGATTCGCGTGGTGATGACCGAACACGCCACGCGTTTCGTCACGCCCCTGACCTTCGCCACTCTCACGCAGGCGCCCGTCTGCGCGTCGCTTTGGGAGGGCGCCGAGAGCTGGTCCATGGAACACATCAGCAATGCCCGTTGGGGCGACTTACTGGTCGTTGCGCCGGCCACCGCCAACATCGTGGCAAAGTTCGCTCACGGGATCGCCGACGACGCGCTGACCACGCTTTACCTGGCGTGGAAAGGCCCTGTGCTTTTGGCTCCGGCCATGAACACGGCGATGTATGAACACCCGGCCTATCGTGCCAACGAGGCGGTATTGCGCGAGCGTGGCGTCGAGATTCTTGGTCCCGAGACGGGCGAGCTTGCCTGTGGTGAAGAAGGAGCAGGGCGTCTGGCCGAGGTCGAAACCATTGTGGCGACAATCGAGGCGCGCCTGACTTCCAGCGGAAATCTCAACGGGATTCGGGTCTTGATCACCGCCGGACCAACGCGCGAGCACCTCGATCCCGTGCGATTTCTCTCGAACTCTTCGACGGGGAAGATGGGATTCGCTCTGGCTGAACAGGCCGCGCGCATGGGCGCCGAGGTGACATTGATTGCGGGGCCTGTTGCCCTGCCGACGCCGCATGGCGTCGAGCGCGTGAATGTGGTAAGCGCCGATCAGATGTGCAAAGAGGCCCTAGCGCGTTGCGAAAAGGCCGATATTGTGGCGTTTGCGGCGGCGGTCGCGGATTTCGCCCCCCAACAGACCGCGGCGAGAAAAATCAAGAAACAGGCACGACCCACGATGCTTGCGTTGCGCGGGACGCCCGACATCGCCCAAGCGTTCGGCGAACGGAAACGCGCCGATCAAGTCAGCGTCGGTTTTGCCGCCGACACCGATATGGCAATCGCGTCGGCACGACGCAAGTTGCGCGACAAGAGTTTTGACTTTGTTTTTGCCAATCCTATTCGTTCGGGTGGCACGGGCATCCTGCCCGTGAAAGGCCATGGGCAAGATGCCCATGCCACTGAAGGCGATAGCGTGTTTGGCTCGGACTGCAACCAAGGCTGGCTGGTTGGGCCGACAGGACGCGCGCGTCGTCTCGACCGCATGAGCAAGACCGAAATTGCCCGCCACATCTTGCTTCACGCCGCAGAGATTCTTCGGCGAAAGAGGGGAGTGTGAGAGAAATGCCAGAAACTACCGGCGACGAAATCCTCAAGATGGTCAGAGACATTCTCGAGAAGATGGTCAAATTGAATGCATCTGACCTTCACATCCGAGTGGGTTCCCATCCTGTCTTCCGCGTTTACGGCGCACTGCAAGCCGACCCTACCTATCCGAAGATGACGCGGGAAATGACCGCGGCCATTGTCGAGAAACTCGTTCCCGGTTCGGTGAAGGAGAGCCTCAAGCGCGACGGGGCGGTGGATTTCGGTTTCAGCATTGATCCCCAAAACCGTTGCCGGATCAACGCCTTTCAGCAACGCGGCTGCTACAGCATTGCGATGCGCCGTTTAGGCTATGAGCATCTCTCCTTCGAGGAACTCCACCTGCCGCCGATTATCCGTAGTATTGCCGAGTATAAACACGGCATGGTCTTGCTGACAGGTCCGACCGGCTGCGGCAAGTCCACGACGATGGCCGCCATACTTCATCACATTAACCAGACCAGGAAATATCACGTCATCACGATCGAGGATCCGATAGAGTTCATCCATCGCGACATCAGTTGCCTCATTGACCAACGCGAGATCGGGATTGACGCGCGCAGCTTTGACGGGGCTTTGCGTCATGCGATGCGCGAAGACCCCGATGTCATTCAGATCGGGGAGATGCGCGACCAGGAAACCGTCAACATTGCCATTCGCGCGGCGATGACCGGCCACTTGATTCTCAGCACAACTCACACCATCAACGCCGTGCAAACGGTCAACCGCATTCTCAAGTTCTTCCCGGTTGAGACCCATCCGGCGATCCGAAGCGATCTGACATTGGCCCTCAGAGCGGTACTGACACAGCGGTTGATCCCCGGAGCCGACGACCACTCGCGGGTCCCTGCCGTGGAGGTCATGATTGTCAACGACATGATCCGAAAGCTGATCCGCGAGGACCGGGTCGAGGACATGATCCAGGTGATCCGCAACCGCGTGGACGATATGCAATCGTTCGACCAGTCGTTAATGGACTTGGTGCAACAGAGACTGGTTGCGCCCGAGGTGGCGATCGAATTTGCCGAAGATGCGCCGACATTCCGTCGCAATCTGTTGGGTGGGTTTGCCGGCACCGACCGCTCGAGCCTTGTGGGATCGTTCTGAAAGTAGAAATGGTGAGCGAAGAACGAGAAACGAAACGGAGAGAGAGAATCTCGAGTGACTGGACCCCGCGAGAGCTTGCATGAGTTAATTCGGCAGACCGTGGAGTACCTCGAGGTTTTGCATCGGGGCGGGTTTTGTTATGCGGAAGGAAAGATCGAGGGAATTCTGGCCGAGGCAACACCAAGATCAACGCCGAAAAAGACGGCCATACGGAGCAAACCCGTTTCGACCAGGCCGTCTGGCGAAACCCGCGAGATCCTGAGAGCAGCGCTCGCCGATCCGTTTGCCCATTTGATTGCACCGGCAAACAAGCCTGCACCGGGGCGGACCCAATCGCCACGCGTGTCGAAACCGCCCTATCCCGCCTCGCCCTTGCCGGCGAAGTCTTCCCCCGCGCTCGCAAAGTTCTCGCTTCCACCTCTGACGGCTCAACCGTCGGCGGCAAAAGCGATAGCGGTCACGCTTCGCGACCGGGCCGAGGGAATAAAAATCATCGCCGGAGCCGGAGATTTGGCGCGACTGCGAGATCTCGTGTCGGGATGCCAGATGTGCGGCCTGGCGGCGGGTCGGACCCTGACGGTTTTTGGCGAAGGCAACCCGCGAGCTGAATTGATGTTCGTCGGTGAAGGGCCGGGCTATCACGAGGACGTTCAGGGCAAGCCGTTTGTTGGTCGCGCCGGGGCGTTATTGACGCAAATGATCCAGGCGATGGGTTTCCAGCGCGAGGAAGTATTCATTACCAACATTGTCAAATGTCGTCCGCCCGGCAACCGCGAGCCCGAGCCGGATGAAATTCGAGCGTGTGAGCCTTACCTGAAACGGCAAATCGAACTGATTCGGCCGAAGGTGATCTGCGCGTTGGGTCGGATTTCGATCCAAGGTCTTTTGCGCGACACAACGCCGATATCCAAGGTACGCGGAAAGTGGCGGACGTACCAAGGAATCCCGCTGATGCCCACCTTTCACCCCGCTTTTCTATTGCGCAATCCCGGCCAAAAACGCACGGCCTGGGAAGACCTCAAGGCTGTCATGACCAAAATGGCCGAACTGAAGAAGGGCACTTGATCATACGCTGCTTTTCCGGCAAAGGAGCAAAGGAGTGTATGGAACCGCGAGACTTGCTGAGCCGGCTGAAGGAGAAAGGTGGGTCGGATTTGCGTGTGGTGGCGGGATTGCTTCTTCTCCCACGGTGAGCCGACAGGCGAGGCCGGGTCTTGGCTTGCGAGCGGATGAAAGTCAACGCCCTGATCCAGTCGAGAATCCGACAGAGTCGCTTCGAGGCCATTTACACCGTCATCCACACCGCCGTGTCGGTCCCGAAGCGGGCATTACCGGCGCAAGGACCTTCGGAAGCGCAGGTCCGGCAGCAACTCGGCACCGCCCTTGTCCCGCCCTGGGAGAAACAGCCGTAGTCCGGTGTAAAAAGTTTCGCAGAATGAGATGAGGATGGAAGACCATGAAGGTGCGAAGAGGGTGGAACCAAACTGCACGGATGGCTCAGGTGTTTGTGCTAGCGCTCGCTACGTTCGTGTTGGCGTGTCGTCCCGGCGGGCAGCCCAAGCTCCCAAAAGCCCTTACGCTCAACCTCGGCGGCGATGTCAAGATGGAGTTTGTTCTCATCCGCCCAGGCTCTTTCCTGATGGGTTCCGAACAGGGTGGCAACAACGAGAAGCCGGTCCACAAAGTGACCATCACCAAACCCTTCTACCTGGGGAAATACGAGGTCACGCAACAGCAGTGGGACGCACTCATGGGGGACAATCCCTCGCAGTTCAAGGGTCCCACCAAGCCGGTGGACAACGTCCGATGGGACGAATGTCAGGCATTTATGGAAAAACTCGGCGAGAAGTTTGCCGAGATGGAGTTTCGCTTTCCGAGCGAGGCGGAGTGGGAGTATGCCTGCCGGGCCGGCAGCACGACCCACTATTGCTACGGCGACGCCGACACTAGCTTGTCGGAGTACGCCTGGTATGCGGCGAATTCCGATGAGAAGTCACACCCGGTTGGCGAGAAGAAACCCAACGCCTGGGGTCTTTACGACATGCACGGGAACGTGTGGGAATGGTGCGCTGAGCGGTTTGCGGAGAACTATCCTGGCGGAGATTTGATAGACCCGACAGGCCCCGCCACCGGAACTCTTCGGGTGGTGCGCGGCGGTGCGCGGAACTCTTCCGCCAGCCTTTGTCGTTCAACGTTTCGCGTCCCCGTTGCCCCGGACTATGTAGGTCCGAGCGTTGGGCTTCGTCTGGTTGGTGGTGTGCGAGCTCGAAGATAGTAACCCTGCGGCGGAATCCAGCCGCGGTTCAGCGGAAGCACAAGGCTATTGTTTGCGAGCAATCGCCAGTAGCGATGTACCGATGGGCAAATGGCCCCGGCGAGCAATCAAGCGACACTCCTGAGTCAGGAGAAACGACAGCAAGCCGTTGAGCACAGGCGTGACTCGAAGTTCGCTGGCGGTCAGGTCAGATGCCCGAGCAGTGTCACCCGCACAAGTCTGTCGGTACCGCCGCACGAGCAATCGCCTTTTCAGCCAGACCAAAGGGAAGATGCTTGCCATGTATGGCGTCAGATACTCGATCTCGAAGCCGGCGCGGGCAATCTTGTTCTCCAATTCGGTCCGTTTGTAGCGACGAACGTGGTGCGAGGCTTCGTCGAAGTAACTCCACAAAAACGGATGGGCGGGAACAGTCAACAGCAAGGCTCCTTTCGGAGCCAACAGGATGTGTAGATTATCCAACACCTGTTGATCATCCCGCAAATGTTCTAACACGTCGAAAAGACCGATCAGCTCAAATGAAGTCCGAAAGGGTAAACTGTGAACGTCCCCCTGGACCAGGAAGCAATTGGTTCGCTGACGGGCGCATTGCAAGCCCTCCCAGAAGAATTCCAGGCCCACGACGATACCACGCATGCAGGTCTGTTCCAGCGAATGAAGAACATTTCCCGTTCCGCAACCGACTTCGAGAACACGATAACCGGGCGTAAGATGCTGGGTAAGCTGGCGGGCGAGTGTGGAGATGACATGGGTGCGGGAGCGAAACCAAAAGTGGCGCTCCTCCAGGGCGAAAAGCCGTGCGAAATAGGCAGGATCGTAACTGGAATCCCGTGTTGAATTGAACGGCGACTTGTTCAATCGTTCACTCTTTGATGCAAAGCTCATCAAATCACAAAGGCACCGAAGTGGGTAGCACCGCATTGTGCCTCTTTGCGGGCAACCCTACAACCGGTGGATCAATCCCCCGGCCTCGCTCGCCGAGGCCACAACGTATATCTGAGGTCCAAACGGAATCAGATCGTGCACGTAGCAAAGCAGGGAAGCAACTTCCAAAACAAACCTTTTCTTCGGTGTCTCTGTCATGAGAAACGCCGGCTACTCGGACCTCTCGGTGGGAATGGCAGCAAAGAAGTTCTCGGGCCAGCGCACAGTCTCATAAACCGTTTCGCAAGGTCTGCCCTGGCAGTGACGAAACAGATGCAGCCGCGGGTCGCGCCTGTGGAAGGCTAAAATCGTCGAAGAAACCGTGCCCGATGTCTCGCCGTGCCGGCAAAGACTGTCGCGGCTCGGGCCGGCGCCGTGATCACGACATATCCCTTCCAGCTGTTCAACCCATTCGGCGAACGGGCGGGGACGGCCGGGATCGAGCAACTCATAAGCCCGCCGCACTCTTTCGTCGGAGAAGTCATTGGCATCGCCTGTCGTGACGACAAAAACACCGTGGGCGACGGGCTTTTCGCGCAAGCGCCCGTCAAAATAAAACGAGCTGCCGGCCGAGGGGGCGAGACAAAGAAGATTGAAACCATCGTACTCGTCGCGAACCATCGCGTGAGCCATTCTGTCCGCAACCGCGATAGGCGATTTCTGGCGAGCCGCATCGAGGCACAGCAGGCCGCGTGATCGGACCTGCCTCGCCGGTGCATCCTTTCGCGGACGATTGGTCAGAGCACAAACCATTGCCCACTGATTGACCGCCAGCCACGTCCCACCGGCGTGCGGATCGCGCCCGCCGAAAACCCTCGGGCTGTCGCATAGCAGACGCGGCGGCTCGCCTTGACGGTCGTAGGACTCCTCTCGATTGGCCGCCACGACAAGCGGCCAGTCGGGGACCACCTCGCGGAGAACGATCAGAAGACACATGGGGCGAATCGGATTCCTTGTGGACTGGGCTCTGGCCGGCGCTTGGTTCGGCAAGGTCGCTGGAGGATACCGGCACCTATTCTGCGTCAATTCTCACCGCCTGACGCTGATCCTGTCAAGCCGAACCAAAGAGCGCCGGCAGCTTTGGCGGCTGCTTTGGCCAAATTGTGAGCACCTCGGTTTTGTCTAGGTGTTCGGGGAGTTGAAGTTTGGTCGAGGAGAGGGAGCTTGTGAGGGGGACCTTTTTCGCAAAGGTCTCCCCTCACACACCTCTCCAAAACTTCTGCGCCCTCGTGCGTTTGCTCGCGCCTTTCGGCCTGCGAGCAAACGCAGGACCGACTCTGTCATTTCCGCCCCCCGGCGGAAATGACAGATGGGAAAGTCTTCGGAAGGGGGCATGGGGGAGAACCCTTCGGT
>Ga0315280_10002489_pt1 | contig 29815 bp, 26 predicted proteins | sample YL17G06_40_MG_FD_203697 | JGI IMG/M metagenome (GOLD analysis project Ga0315280, IMG submission 203697) | Sediment microbial communities from Yellowstone Lake, YNP, Wyoming, USA - YL17G06_40 | ecosystem: Environmental > Aquatic > Freshwater > Lake > Sediment | place: USA: Wyoming | collected... | reverse complement strand
CGCGTCTGGGCTCATCATCAGTGTTAGCCTTGCGGCTTGTTTGGCTTAATGGCCGATGGGAGGAATTATGGACAGCAAAACCTTTGGCAGCTTGAAAAATCTACCTACAAACGTGAAGCACACCCCCTCCGGTGTTCGCCTTCCGAATTAGTTTGACAGATTGGTTGGACCAGGAAATAATGGCAGGTCTTGATAGAATTAACCGTGCAAGCATAAACTACGGTGTCTGTGCTAATGTTTGCAGGAAAATGTCCAAAAACCCGGTCACTATTTAGTACTGAGCTTAAAGAGGCAGGAAAGTTTTGCAACAGACTTTATGTTTGCTGTTTGATTTATGACAGTGTGTCCATAGGAGAAAGAGATGAGAACGGTTTATAACACACGCCGTGATTTTCTTAAGCGGTCGGTTTATCTTGGTGCCGCCGCGGTCACAGCGGGGCCTCTGGGTAAGGCGTTTAGCCAGAGTTTGCAGAAGGACATCGGCGGGATGAAATTTGGGTTAGTTACCTACCAATGGGGTAAGGATTGGGACCTTGCGACGCTAATTGCCAATTGTGAAAAGGCCGGACTGCCTGGCGTCGAACTGCGGACCGAGCACGCACACGGTGTCGAATCGAATCTTAGCGCCCAACAGCGCCGGGATGTGAAAAAGCGTTTTGACGATAGTCCCGTCACGCTGGTAGGTTTGGGCACCAATTTCTGCTTTCACCACCCTGACCCTGCAAAATTGCAGCAAGATATTGAGGGGGCAAGACAGTATATCGTTCTTTCCCACGATGTAGGCAGCTCAGGTGTAAAGGTCAAGCCAAACGATTTGCCTGCGGGCGTGCCGCGAGAAAAGACAATAGAGCAAATCGGAAAGTCGCTGAACGAACTGGGCCGATTCGGCGCAGACTATGGCCAGCAGATACGACTGGAGGTTCACGGCTCATGTTCGCCGCTTCCCGTGATAAAGCAGATTATGGACGTAGCCAACCATCCGAACATCGGCGTTTGCTGGAACTGCAACTCGGAGGACTTATCGGGTAAGGGGCTGAAGTATAACTTTAATCTGGTCAAGGGGCGCTTCGGCGATACCGTCCATGTTCGTGAGCTAAATGCCGGCGATTACCCCTACCAGGAGCTTATAAACCTGCTGGCAGAGATGGGCTACGGCGGCTGGGTCCTTCTTGAAGGTCGGGCCGAACCAAAGGACCGCCTCAAGGCGCTGATTGAGCAGCGCAAAGTCTGGGAGGGAATATTGGCAAAAGCACAATCTTCCGTAGCAGCGGTCCAGAAAAAGGACAAAAGCTCAGGGGTCAAAATCACAGAGCTTACAGATAAAGTAAGGATTGAAATCAACGGAAAACTATTTACGGAATACAACTTCAAGGATGTCCCACGTCCCTATTTTTATCCGCTGATTGGGCCAACGGGCATCAATATTACCCGCCACTGGCCGATGAAAGAGGGCGAGAATGAAGAGCACGACCATATTCACCACCGGTCTCTGTGGTTTACGCACGGGGATGTAAACGGGGTAGATTTCTGGGGCGAGGGCAGCAAGTCCGGCAAGATTGTCCACGACAAATTCCTTCAGATTAGCTCCGGCCCCGAGGTCGGTGTCATAAGCTCACAAAATAAATGGGTGGCGATTGATGGTAAGGTGATATGCACTGATACCCGCACGCATAAATTTTACAATCACCCGGATGGGCAGATGATTGACTTTGAGATTACGCTCCACGCATCAAATGGTGCCGTAACCTTAGGTGATACCAAGGAAGGTTCTATGGCCATCCGATTAGCACCGACTATGCAGGTGGAAGGAAAAGTTGCCAAAGGGCACATCATCAATAGCCGGGGCGACAGTGATCAATCCGCATGGGGCAAGCGGGCTGAGTGGTGTGATTACTACGGCCCTATAGATGGTCAGGTTGTGGGAGTAGCCATCTTCGACCACCCGCAGAATCCGAAGCATCCCGTATGGTGGCACGTTCGGACTTATGGCTTGTTTGCGGCCAATCCATTCGGAGTACACGACTTCGAGGGCAAACCAGGCGGGACAGGCAATATCGTTATCCCAAACGGCCAGAGTGTGACGTTTAAGTATCGGTTCTATTTTCATAAAGGCGACCAAATCCAGGGCCAGGTCGCAGAACATTACCGCGAATACACAACGACCAAATAATGGTCGAGCAGATACAGCCTTTGTAAAAATAAAGGAGAAACGTTATGAGCAAGATAACCCGTCGAAGTTTTCTTAAAAGTTCGCTGGCTGCCGGCGTTACTATGACGCTTTTGAGTCCCTACTCCCGCGTGCGTGGTGCCAATGACGACATTCGCATCGCCGTAGTTGGTGTCGGAGGCCAGGGAAGTAATCACGTCGATTACTTCCGTAAGCTACAAGGGGTGCGTGTGGTCGCACTTTGCGATGCCGACAAGGAACATTTAGACAAGCGTGTTGAGGATTTCACGAAGCGCAACGAAAAGGTTGATGGCTATGTCGATGTTCGCAAGCTGCTGGAAGATAAGAATATCGATGCTATCACGACCGCCACGCCCAATTTCTGGCACTCTCTAGTAGTGGTCTGGGCGTGCCAGGCCGGCAAGGACGTTTACGTGGAAAAGCCGGTCTCACACAATATATGGGAAGGTCGCAAGGCAGTCGAAGCGGCCCGCAAGTACAACCGGATTGTGCAAACCGGCACACAGAAACGCTCCGACGAGGGACTGATTGAAGCGTTCAAGCATATTCACGAGGGCAGCCTCGGCGCAATAAAGTGGGCGAGGGGCTTTTGCTACAAGCCGCGGGGCAGTATCGGCAAGGTGAACGGGCCGCAGCCGATTCCGGCATCGGTCGATTACGACCTTTGGTGCGGACCGGCTGATATGCTGCCATTGATGCGCAAGAACTTGCACTATGATTGGCACTGGGTATGGAACACCGGCAACGGCGACATCGGCAACCAGGGAATTCACGAGATGGACCTGGCTCGCTGGGCGCTGGGCCAGAAAGGTCTGGCACCGCGAGTGATAGGTATCGGCGGCAGATTCGGTTACGATGATGACGCCGAGACGGCTAACACACAGATTGCATTCCTGGATTATAAGCCGGCCCCTCTGATTTTCGAGGTTCGGGGATTACCTCGCAAGGCCGGCGAGTCGGGGATGGATGTCTATCGAAAGGTAACTCAAATCGGTGTGGTTGTTCAATGTGAGAATGGTTACTTCGCCGGCGGCGATGGCGGCGGCTGGACATACGATAACGACGGCAACAAGCTCAAACAATTCAAAGGCGAGGGCGGCGGCAGACATCACGCCAACTTCATCAAGGCCGTGCGAAGCCGTAAGGTCAGCGACCTTAACGCCGACATCGAGGAAGGACACATCTCCAGTGCGCTATGTCACATGGGCAACATTTCCTATCGGCTCGGCCAGAGAAAATCTACCGACCAGATAAAAGAAATGATTAAAGAAAACAGCGAGCTGACGGATTCCTTCGAGCGATTCTTAAGTCATCTGGCAGCGAACAACGTTGACGTTAGCAAGACACCCGCGACTATCGGCCCGATGCTGACAATGGACGTCCAGAAAGAGAGATTCGCCGGCCAGTCCGGCAACATGGCGAATATGCTGATTAAGCGCAACTACCGTGAGCCGTATGTGATTCCAGATAACGTCTGATGAAATTTGCCCTGTGCAATGAGATGTTTGAAGGCCGGAAGATGGCCGAAGTCTGCGCGATGGCCAAACGCCTCGGCTACGACGGCATCGAGATAGCGCCCTTCACTTTAGCGCGTTCGGCAGAGGATATTTCCCGAAAGCAGAGAAAACAGGTCCGCAAAATTATCAAAGACTCTGGCCTTGAAACGGTTGGTCTCCACTGGCTGCTCGTCGGGCCGACAGGTCTGCACATAACTACGCCGTATGATGCTGTCTGGCAAAAAACCAGAGATTATTTTTCAACCCTGCTGGACTTGTGCAGCGACCTGGGCGGCAAAGTGATGGTGCTCGGCTCACCGAAGCAGCGCAGTATTCCGACCAGCCAAACCAGAGAAGGCGCCTGGAAAAGGGCGGTTGAACTATTGAGTTCGGTTCTCGATAAGGCGGGCAGCTTAGGTGTCACTGTGTGCCTTGAGCCATTGTCGCCTGCCGAGACCGATTTTATTAATACAGTCTCGGAAGGGATGAAGATGGTTCAGCAAATCGATCATCCGAACCTGAAGATTCATCTTGATGTCAAGGCCATGTGCTTGGAACCGACGCCCGTTTCCGATATTATCCGCTCGGTCCGCGCCGAGGACATCGGCCATTTTCACGTCAACGACCCCAACCTTTATGGCCCGGGTATGGGTGATGTGGATTATGGGCCGATTGCAAAGGCGATAAAAGATATCGGGTATAACAGGTGGCTTTCGGTTGAGGTGTTCAAATACGACCCGGACCCGGAAACTATTGCCCGCAGGAGCATCGAGTATCTGAGGTCGTACTTTTAATTTTGAGTTCTTAGTTCACGGATTGCTCAACAAAAACATTTGGGGGCAGAGAGAGTAAATATGAGCGATAAATTCAAATCTCGTAAAAGCTGGCGGGAAAAATTGGAAAATCCGCCGGCAGGTCTGCCAAAAGTAGTCAGCGGTCCTGCGACATGGGAAAAAAGGTTTGGCGGCAGGAGGGTGCTCGTGCCGACGCCGCTGCCTGTAGAATAGCAGTTAAAGATACTGCCAGAATAATTTGTCCCCACCAAGCCGCCAATATAGAAATCACCTCTGACAGAGTTGCCTTCAAGGCACAGGTTCCTGACTTCGCCATCTTCGATACAGCCGAAAAGTCCCAGAAAACAATTACCGGCTCCGGCGTCATCAATGGTCAGCACTGTTATCTTATGTTCGTTTCCGTCAAAGACACCGTAAAAGGCAGTGCCGTCAAATTCATAATTGGAATTATTGACATCCGGGGCGATAACGGCGGTGGAGTAGGTTCGCCCGGCCAGATTGACATCGGTCTCCAGGCGGGTGAAGCCAGACCAGTAATTCGGGTTAGCCGCAAACTCGTCAAAATCCGCCAAAGACTCTATCCGCCAGGGGTCTTCTTGTGTGCCAGAGCCGGGCAAGGCCGCAGCAGTATGGACGCATAAGCCCATTAGCACTAAAACAATTAACATTCGACACATAATTTCACCTCCTGAAAAGTTTGCCTTTTTAGCCACAGAGTTCACAGAGAACACAGAGATATAAGTATTTGTCATTATCGCTGCGCGGCTACGCTGTCGAGCATCGTTTTCAATACAAAATCGACTTTTTTCAAATCCGTTTTGACGGATGTTCTCCTTGATAAAACGACTATCTCTTGCTGTAGTCATAAGTTATCAAATTCATCCTGAAAATGCAAGGATTTTTCAGAAGAATTGGTGGGGTAAAGACCCCACCCTACGCGCTTCGAGTTTGTTTGGGTTTGACACTTCGACGTTGCTCAGTGCAGGTTGGGTTTGTTTTTCTCGCGGCTGAAATGTCGAACATTTTTATAATCCTCTGTTAAAACAGAGCTTACGTTCATTTGAGTATTTAGCAAATTGGGTTTGTTTTGCATTATTTAGTTCATTGTCCATAATTCATTGTTCGTAGTTCGTTGTTCATTGTTTATAGCTCTTAGTTTCGGGTAAAAGACCTTGCCAAGCCCGCCATACAAACGGCGAGGTAAACTTCGCGCCAAGGTTATTGGACATTTTATTGATCCTTAGTATAAATGAATTTACGACTAAATTTGACTGGAACTACTGTTCCGTTGCGTGGGGGTCTCCGCGTGCTTGCCGCTCCTGGCGGGCATATCGTGAATTACACGAGTTCAGATTGGTATTATACCAAATTCTGCCTATTTTTCAATAAAAATCTACGATAAGTTCGTCACGAGTTTTTTCGGTTGATACGAGTGCATGTCCAAAACCACACCTTGAAAAGGCTCTGGTATAAGAGCCAAACTATGTTTACGTTTTTGTGGCCTGGATTAAGGAATTCATACCCTGGTCGCGATGCACCAGTTTGACTTTTGTAAAGCCAGTCTGTGTGAGGTCTTCTCGGAATTCATCGAAGGTATATGTCCCGCCGGCTTCGGTTGCGACGAGCATAGTGACGGCAAACATTGCGCCGGCCACAGGGCTGGTGCGAGAGGAGTCCATAACAACGTCGCGTATAACCAGAACGCCATTGTCCTGTAAAGATGAGTAAATTTTGGCAAAGAGTGAACGGTTTTGCTCACGTGAGTTCTGATGAGCGATTGCGCTAAGCCAGGCAAAATCCGCACCGGCAGGAAGCTCATCGCGATAATAATCGCTCGCTACAACTGTCACTCTTTTAGTTAGCCCCGCTTTGGCAATTCGCTTTTTTGCCAGCGGTATTACGGTTGGCAGGTCGAACAACGTCGCCTTTGCTTTAGGGACAGAATGTAGAAAGGCAATTGTCCACGTGCCAGGTCCACCGCCTACATCAAGTAAATGCCGAAATTTTAATGGCAGGAGCTTCCGCACAATCCTATCAGCAAAAGGGGCCGAGAAATTATCCATCGCACCTATAAAGGCCGCTTCATCGGCAGCTCGCCCGCGGATACTCGGCTTGCATTTTGCTGGTTTGCCGGTTTGTGTTATTCGGGCAAGCTGACTCCATCGGCGAAGACCATTGGCCTGATGAAGGATGGCCGGCAGGATATTGTCGGGACTTTCTTCGGTCAGCATTTGAGTTGCGTCCAGAGGGACAATGTATTTGCCAGAGCTTTTTGTTAGAAACCGTAGAGCGGTAAGGGCATCGAGCAGGATAGTTGTCGCCCGCAGGTTGGTGCGAAGTTTGGCTGATAATGATTTAGCGGTCATCGGGTGAGCAGCCAGGGCGCTAAAAATATCCAGCTCTGCTGCGGCGGCAAGCACGCTGGCCGGCTGAAATGCCCTGACCATATTCAGGATTTTATCCGCAGTCCATCGCCTTGCCATCTTTATGGATTCCTTACATAATTAGCGGTGTGTTAAACGCCGCCGTACAGCCTATGAAGACTTACTTGAAGTTCCTCCTTAGTGTTCAAGGGGAGGCACCTTCTTGCCGCGAGCGGAGTCGGGCAAGCTCTCTGTGGATTGGCCATTCGCCGAAGGCAAGAACAAAGGGCATTATGATACATACAATCGGAACCAGCATAAGCAGGCCGAGTGCCCAATGATAGCCGGCCTTGTGAAATATCTTGCAATAGACGACAGCCGTAATAACAAGCATTGCTGCCAGCGAAAGCAAAAGAAAGGCCGCGACTACGATTACAACGACAGGGCCAATGGCAGCAGACGCTTGCTCAACATTGGAATAAGGATATTCCATTTTTTCCCCTTTCAATTATTTGGTTATTTTTAACTTTTCAGTATTGAACGAAGGTTTCCACTTTGCGACTATCGCAAACGCAACCCTCGATAGTATATTAACTAAAGCTGTCGAGGGTAAGACAATTTTTCAGGAAAAGTTGTAGAAACTGGTGTGAGCACAACAAAGCGCAACTCTTGATGCCGAAGCTTTTTCCGGTCCTGTCGAGGGAATCACAAAAAGGCTAATGGCCAGATTTTTTGGATGTTTATTCTTGACGGACGGACATTATAATTGATAATTGATTATCGTTATTGCTTCCGGTGTATCTATTGACTTGTCCGGAGGTTCGCGAAGTCTGTTTTTCAGTCGGACGCAATTATTTTAGGCCAGGATTGGGTTTGAGATTGAAAGGAGGCCATTATGGCAAAGATAGTTTACACCACAGTTTTGATAGTCTTACTGAACATATTGATTGGATGCAATAATGTGGACAGCGGCAAGGCCCAGCTTGTGACGGGTGGCACCGGCCAACCGCCTACCGCGATAGTTAAAGCCGCCGTCGGCAGCGAAACCGACCTTATCGAGCGGGTCGCGACCAACCGTGAGGCGTATCGGCAGGGGCTTGTTTCGCTGATAGACTATTATGGCAGGACCGGCAACAACTTAAAACTCGGGTGGGCCAGGACGGAACTGGCGGCGATGGAGGCAATGCCGCGATATAACTACATCATCGAGGCGACCGTAGCCGGGCCCGACCTCAAGGCGAGCGCCACAATTGCGGAAGCAGATGAGCTTTATGCAGAAGCCCGCGAGCTTCAGAAAGAAGCCGAAAGGCTAATCGTTATTAAAGATGATGACCTGCTGCGTTTGGCTCTGGATAAATACAATCAACTGATAAGGAAATATCCTGCCAGCGACAAAATTGACGATGCGGCGTTCAAAGCCGGTGAAATCTATGATTATTTCAAGGACTACACGATAGCGCTTCTATACTACCAGAGGTCTTTTCAGTGGGATGCTGCGACGCCTTATCCTGCCAGGTTCAAGGCGGCATATATTTTAGATATCCAGATGCACCGCAGGGCAGAAGCACTGGAGCTTTACCTGCAATCGCTCGAAACAGAATGTAAGGACACCAGGTACAACACCTTGAAAGGATATGCAGAAGAGCGTGTTAAGGAATTGACCAAGAGTGGTGGGAGTAGTAAATAACATAAACAAGAGTTTTAGGTGAAAGCTCCGGCTAAAGTCACGGGTCTGGTGGACATCAGACCCGTTTTTTATGGCGAAAGAAAGAATGCTCTCCGAATTTGAGAAAAAGGTCGCCGATTTTGTGAAAGCAAACGAGCTTTTCGGCTCTGCAGAGGGAATCTTACTGGCTGTTTCCGGCGGGGCCGATTCGACCGCGCTTCTATATGCGATGCAGGTGCTGAAAGATGAGGGCATTCTTAGTGCGGAGCTATTGTGCACACATATAAACCATCAGTTAAGAGGTTATGAGGCCGATTTGGATGAACAGTTTGTTATCGCCCAGGCAGGTGAGCTTAACCTGCCCATAACGACAAAGCGAGTGGACGTATGCGAGTTTGCGCGTCGCAATAAGCTGTCGATTGAAACGGCTGCTCGTAAACTGCGGATTGAAAGCTTGCTTGACATTGCAGGGGTCAATAACTGCAATCTGATAGCAACCGCCCACCAAAAAAACGATAACGCTGAGACCATTTTGCAGCGGCTGCTTCGCGGGACGGGCTTTCGGGGCCTTGCGGGTATCTGGCCGGTGCAGGCCTTTGCCGACAACCTCAAGTTTGTAAGGCCATTGTTGTCTGTCCGGCGGGATGAGATTATCAAATATCTGCACCAGCGAAATCTAAAATGGCGAGAAGACCACACAAATGCTGATTGCACATACACACGAAACTACATTCGGCACCAACTTCTGCCGGCATTACAAGCAGACTATACCGGCTCGATTGTGGAGCAATTGTCGCAGTTAGCTCAACAGGCACGCAAATTAAATAGCATAGTTCTGGAACGCATAGAAAAGGTGTGGCCTGAATTAGCCCAGACCGGCAAGAACAGTACTTTGCTGAACTTGAAAAGATTTTTGCAGGAGCCGAAGGTGGTAAAGGCTGAGCTTGTCCGGCGAAGTATAACCGCTATCGGCAGCGGCGAGAGAGATTTGACACAACGTCACTACGAAAGGATATTGCGGTTAGCAGAACCCCCCGCGTCTTCCTGTCGGAAGACAGGAGCGGGGGCCGGTAGTAGGAAATTCGAACTGCCAGGCGGATTTGTGGTTTGGCGCGAATTCGGAAATTTGATCTTCGCAAGGCCCCGGAAAAGCTCTCCTCCCAACGAACAGACAATCGAAAGCGTCAAGTTCGAAGTCCCGGGACAAACCAGATTTGGCCGGTACCTGATAGAGGCAACAATTCTCAATGCCGAGAAGGTAGGGCTTGAAGAATTCAAATCTGGAAAAAGCAATCTTGTTGAGTGGTTTGATGCGGATAAGGTTAAGTTGCCTCTGGCGGTGCGGCACCGCCGAGATGGCGACAGATTCTGTCCCTTGGGCCTGCAGGCGGAGAAAAAGGTGGGCAAATTTCTCACCGCTGCGAGAGTGCCGCAGGGAATACGCAGTAAAACGCTTATTATCGCTGACGGCGAAAAGATAATATGGGTCTGGCCAATTCGAATAAGTGAGCAAGTCAAAGTGACTGGCCAGACCCAGAAGATTCTTCAATTACGTATAACCGAAACCGAACCGCTGTCTTAACAATTTGCCGTTCGTCTTGGTTAAGTGAAGGAACAAAGGATATGCTAAATAGAAACCAATTATTGGAGCACGCTAAATCCTGCAACGCTACCGACATACATATTTGTGCAGACGCTCCTATCATATTTAGAGTGGCGGGAGAGCTGGTCCCTATTACAAAAGAAAACCTGACCGCAGAGCAGAGCCGGGAAATATCATTAGAACTGCTAACGGAAAACCAGAAGGCCCAATTTGAAAATAAGCTTGATTATGACCTGATGTTAGCAGATAAAAGCGGAAGATACCGGGTAAATATCGGCTACTTCAATGGAGAGGTGGGAGCCACAATTAGAATCCTTCCCACGGCGCCTAAGACGATTAAAGAATTGCTTCTTCCTGATATCGTCGGGGGACTGGCTCATAGAACAAAAGGATTAGTGCTGATAACCGGAAGCACAAGTCAGGGTAAAACGACAACAATGGCGGCAATGATAGACGAGATAAATACAAACTGTAAAAAGCACATAATCACCATTGAAGACCCTATCGAATATGTCCACACAAACAAAAAAGGTGTTGTAAGGCAAAGAGAAGTTGGCAGAGACACCCAGACATTCTATACCGGACTAAGAGCTGCCCTAAGGCAAGACCCTGATGTTATCGCGATAGGGGAGATGAGGGACTATGAGACTATTAAAATTGCTTTAACAGCCGCAGAAACGGGCGTGCTGGTTTTTTCTACACTGCACGTTATATCAATCGACAAGATTCTGGAAAGACTTCTAAGTTACGCCCCCGCTGCCGACGAAAGCCAGTTGAGGTTTCTTCTGGCTGAATCCTTGCAGGGCATTATTCATCAGGAACTACTGCCGACAGTAAACGGTCAGCGAAGGGTCGCCTGTGAAGTATTGGTCGTTACCAGCGCAGCAAAGAACATCATAAGAAGAAGAGGCGGATTTTTCCTGCGAAGCGTAATCGAAACAGGCAAAAAGCACGGTATGATTACAATGGAAGATTCCATAAACACCCTTCTTGAAAACAAGATAATAAGTGAAGGTGTTGCAAAAAGCGTGTTGGCGAACTACAAATAACACCTAACAGAACAATCAGAATTGGGAGGAAAAAAGTGGGTACTCTCGATTATACACGCCGTGACTTCCTCAAAGCCGTAGGTATTGGTGCAACGTCACTGGCTTTACCTGGCTGCACGGGTGGTAACCAACAAGTTTGGGCCAAAGCGGCAAAGAAACAGCCGAACATTCTCTTTGCGATTGCGGATGACTGGTCCTGGCCGTACGCCGCCATTGCCGGTGACAAGGTCGTAAAAACACCGACGTTTGACCGCGTTGCCCGCGAAGGCGTACTATTCAATAACGCATTCGTCACAGCTCCCTCGTGCACGCCATCACGCGGTTCAATCCTGACCGGCCAGTGGCACTGGCGGCTTGAGGAGGGCGGCAACCTCTGGAGCACACTACCGGCAAAGTTTGCCGTTTATCCCGACTTGCTTGAACAGGCCGGTTACTATGTCGGCTTTACTCGTAAGGGATGGGGACCGGGGCGACACGAGCCAGGCGGGCGAACACGCAACCCCGCCGGGCCACAGTACAAGAACTTCGAGCAGTTTCTAAAAGCCAGGCCCGAAGGGAAACCCTTCTGCTTCTGGTTCGGCAGCAACGACCCGCATCGACCCTACGAGTGGCAGTCCGGCATCAAAAGTGGTATGAAGCTCGAGAACGTGGAGGTCCCGCCGCACCTGCCGGATAACGAAATAATTCGCACCGATATCTGCGATTATTACTGGGAGATTCAGCGATTCGACCGCGAAGTCGGCCAGCTTCTAAAAATCCTGGAAGAAAAAGGCGAGCTGGATAACACTTTAGTTGTGATTACCGGCGACAACGGCTTGCCGTTCCCACGGTGCAAAAGTAACCTCTACGACTCCGGTACTCACGTGCCGCTGGCGGTCCGTTGGCCTGTGGAAATTAAAGGTGGCCGCATCGTGGAAGATTTTATCAGTCTATCTGACCTGGCGCCGACATTTCTGGAAGCAGCGGGATTAAAGCCGGCAACGGATATGACCGGCAAGAGTTTCCTTAACATTCTAACTTCGGGAAAATCCGGGCAGGTTGACCCGAAGCGCGATAGGGTCTTCACCGGCAAGGAGCGGCATGCGTATGTTCGCAAAGATGGCCTGGGTTATCCGATGCGGGCGATACGCACACGAGATTTTCTCTACATTCGCAACTTCCAGCCCGAGCGCTGGCCCGCCGGCGACCCGGATACCGGCGATTTTCGCGACCCGCCTGGGCAATATGGTGACATCGACGGCTCGCCGACAAAAACCTATATGATGGAGCATCGCGATGACCCGAAGGTCAAGAAACTATTTGAGCTGGCTTTCGAGAAGCGCCCTGCCGAGGAGCTTTATGACCTGAAAAAAGACCCGGCACAGTTAAATAATGTCGCCGAGAAAGCCGAATACGCCGGGGCAAAAGGCAAACTCGCAGCGGCCTTAATGACCGAGTTAAAAGCAACCAAAGACCCACGCGTTTTGGGTAAAGGCGATGCCTTCGACAAGTATCCTTATTACGGCGGCAGGATACAGAAAAAGGCTACGTGAGAATAGTCCGACCTTAAATGCCGAACGCTGCTAAGTCCCTGTCTTCATCCATAAATTTTATGAAAATGCCGCTTTATCCGTCTTGCGTCTGGCGGATGAATTCGTGGGTAGTTTTTGAAATTCGTATTTCGGTCATTTGAATTTGTTTCGGATTTAGTGCTTCGAATTTAGGATTTTTCCTCTTTCCATTCTCTGTGGCTGTGAAAATCCGGGTTATTGTTCTGCCGGTTTGCCGTAAACCTCGACTTCGATGTAGTGGTTCAAATCATCGCTGCTATTGCCTTTGCTGTAAAGCCGGACATATCGGGCACGCACACCTTTGGCGTCAATAAGCTTGCCCTCATTGGTCTCGACATAGTGTTTATGCTGGCCGACTCCCAGACCCGAAGTGTTGTCAATATCGTTGTTGAATAGCGTCTTAACATTGGTTGTAAAGTCAGGGTCATCAGCAACCTGCGCCACAACGTCATAATAGACCCGGGCCTGCTTGTGATAATGCCAGACCACAATTGCATATATCTCATGCACCGCCTGCAGGTCAATGGTGATGTGCTGCAGAAGTGGACCTAACTCGACGTAACTGCCATCGGTTGCTTCCTTGTCCCCATCGGTAATCATCTTGATTTCACCGATGATAGGTTCTTCGTCGCTGCTTGATACCGGTTTACCTAAGGCGACGTTTTTCGTTCCAAGCGGGGCTAAAAGTGGGTCACGCGGCCTGCCCAGCGGCTTTTCGAGATTGGCCACCTTCCTATCCTGTGGCGTGCCATAAAACATCGCCCTGGGCAGCTTAATCTCTATCGGCGCCAATTTGGGACCACCTATATTCTCGGTAACAGGTCGCACTGCCTCATTAAGGACTTGTGGCTTAGTAAAATAGTGCACACCCATCACTACGGCGATAATTATCACCGCGGCGGCAGCGAGTTTTGGAATCGCTCTTTTCATAATCGTTCTCCTTAAGGTTTGTAAGTGTTGTTCTCCAGTTTCGTCAAAGGCAGACAGCATTTCACGGCGCAATCTCTCACGATGCACAGGATTCGGCTTCGTATCGATATTCAGCCGACCGACAATTTTCGCCATAGTTAAAACCCACCATTGGCGGGCCATAAGTATAATTGCGCAAGATACAATTATGTTACACAATACCACAAAAAAATCCCGCAAATTGCACCCTTAGGTAAACCGGTGCACAAATCACCAAATTGTCTTGATTCGGAATAAACTATTGACAGGGAGAGCGATTGTAAATAAAGTAATCATTCTTTAGTTTGTTGTGAATGCCGTCCCCCTGTTTTCTTGAGAAAACAAAAAGGGGGACGGGATGAAACCTATTAAAAAGGCAAAAAACCGCATTTTCAGTATTGAAAAAGGAGATGAAGATATGGCAACAAAGGTCGCAATTAACGGGTTTGGCCGTATCGGCAGGGCCGTAACAAGAATCATTATGCAAAGAAAGGGCGATTTGGAGCTGGTCGCTGTCAATGACCTCTCCGACGCCAAGAGCTTGGCGCATCTATTCAAATACGACACCGTCGAAGGCAAGTGGGGCGGTACCGTTGAAGCCAAAGATGATGCGCTGGTTATTAACGGCAAGACAATAAAGGTTTTAGCTGTTAAGAATCCTACTGAGCTGCCCTGGAAGGATATGGGTGTAAAGATTGTATGTGAATCGACCGGCATATTCACCTCTGCGGAATCGCCGAAAGGCGGTTACGCCGACCATCTCAAGGCCGGCGCCGGCAAGGTGGTGCTGACAGTCCCTGCCAAGGACAACATCGAAGCGACGATTGTTATGGGCGTCAATGACAAAACGCTGACAAAGAAAATCAATTGCGTATCCAATGCAAGCTGCACCACCAATTGTCTTGCGCCGATAGCCAAAGTTCTTAACGATGCGTTCGGCATTGAGAACGGCGTGATGACCACAATTCACGCATATACCAACGACCAGAAAGTTGCCGACCAGATTCACAAGGACCTTCGCCGCGCCCGTGCCGCAGCGGTGAACATCATACCCACCAGCACCGGCGCCGCCAGGGCAATCGGTAAGGTAATCCCGGAGCTTGACGGCAAGCTCGATGGCTTTGCTATCCGCGTCCCCGTGCCGGTCGGCAGCATCGTTGACCTGGTCGTCAACGTTAAAAAGGATGTCACCGTCCAGGCCGTCAACGAAGCAATGAAAAAGGCCGCCGACGGCCCGATGAAAGGCATCCTCATCTATTGTGATGAGCCGATTGTCAGCAGTGACATCATCAACAACCCTGCTTCCAGCATCTTCGATTCTCTGCTCACAATAGTCAAGGGCAAAGTGGTCAAGGTCATCAGTTGGTACGACAATGAGTGGGGCTATTCTAACCGCACCGTCGATATTATGGAAAGATTAGCAAAATTATTGTAAAAAGGCAAATCCATAAGAGTTTTTGAGGCAATAAATATGGCAAAAAAAACCGTTGCTGATATCGACGTGAGAGGCAAAAAGGTTTTAATGCGGTGCGACTTTAACGTGCCGCTGGATGACAACGGCAATATCACCAGCGATGACCGAATCGTCAAGGCCCTGCCGACTATAAAAAACATTCTCGACCGCGGCGGGATATTGTTCCTTATGAGCCATCTTGGCAGACCCGAAGGCGAAAGAGACGATAAGTACTCGCTGGCGCCGGTAGCAAAACGGCTGTCGGAACTATTAGGTAAGAAAGTTATCTTTGCCAACGATTGTATCGGGCCCGATGTTAAGGCAAAGGCAAAAGCCCTGAAAACCGGCGATTGTATGCTGCTGGAGAATGTGCGCTTTCATAAAGAGGAGGTCATCAAGGATAAGGCGGCAAAAGAGGATAAGCAACTCCGCGCCGCCAAGGACAATTTCGCAAAGCAGCTTGCCGACCTGGCAGACATTTACGTCAACGATGCCTTCGGCACGGCACACAGGGACAACGCCTCTATGTACACCGTGCCGCAGGTAATGAAGGGTAAACCTCGCGTCATCGGCTTTTTAGTCGAGAAGGAGCTAAAGTTCCTCGGTGACACCATTACCAGGCCCGAAAGGCCGTTCGTCGCAATCCTGGGCGGAGCGAAGGTCTCGGACAAGCTCGGCGTGATCGAAAATCTCCTCGATAAAGTTGACCTGATACTAATCGGTGGGGCAATGGCCTATACCTTCTTCAAGGCCCAGGGCCGCACTGTAGGCAAGAGCTTGTGCGAGGACGATTTTCTCGATAAGGCCACGGAGCTTCTTGAGCGGGCCAAAGATGTAGGCCATGAAATAGTCCTGCCGATTGACACGGTGATTGCCAGAGAATTCAAGGCCGGTGCAAAAAGTAAGGTAGCTACGGGCAACATCGATGCTGACTGGCAGGGTATGGATATTGGGCCGCAAACCCGAAAGCTCTTTGCAAAGAAACTTGCCGGCGCCAAAACAATCGTCTGGAATGGTCCTATGGGTGTCTTCGAACTGCCGCCTTTTGATGAGGGAACCAAAGCCGTTGCTTTAGCAGTCGCCGAGGCCACAGACAAAGGAGCTCATAGCGTAATTGGCGGCGGTGATAGCGCAAGCGCCGTAGAAAAACTTGGTCTGCAGGAAAGGATAAGCCATATTTCTACCGGCGGCGGGGCTTCACTGGAATTCCTTGAGGGCAAGAAGTTCGTCTGTCTCGAAATCCTCGACGAAAAATAGGGCTTAAGAGCACAGGAGGACTTACGCCTTGTGCGCCCGACCAAAAAACATAATCCAGCAAAATCTGTGGTTAAAATAGTCAATAATCAATAGTAAATAATCAATTACAATGCGACTACCGAAAGCAGGGACAATTGAGATTGCGCCTTCGATATTGAGCGCCGATTTTGCCAGATTAGCTGATGAGATAGCTGTGGTTGAGTCGGCAGGAGTGAAAATTGTTCACCTGGATGTTATGGATGGCCACTTTGTCCCGAATATCACGATTGGCCCGCCGGTCGTCGCCAAGCTTCGCCAATACAGCGAATTAGTTTTCGATGCTCACCTTATGATAAGCGAGCCGGCTAAATATGCCGAGCATTTTGCCGAAGCCGGTGCCAATCACATAACATTCCATATCGAGGCAACCGACGAACCCCAAAAACTCATTGACAAGCTACACAAGCTTGGGTGCACTGCCGGGATATGCCTTAATCCTGAAACGTCTGTTGAGGCAATCCGGAGCGTAGCACCGCTTTGTGATATGGTTCTTGTAATGACGGTTCATCCAGGCTTTGGCGCCCAGGAGTTTATGCCGGAGGCCGCAAAAAAAATCGCCAAAGTTCGGAAAATTGTCGGCCCTGACATACGCATAGAGGTTGACGGCGGCATAGACCCCCAGACCGCCCCAACAGTTGTCTCATACGGTGCCGATACCCTTGTGGTGGGCAACGCCATATTTGCAAAATCCGACCGAATCGCCGCGATAAACGCCATTCGGGAAGCTGCTAAATAGAAGTTTGATATGGCTGAAGAAAAAAAATCCAAGTGGAACGGCTTCTCGCTGAGACGCCGCAGAGAAATGCCCGAAGGGCTGTGGATGCGATGCCCCCGCTGCGAGCACATGCTCTACAAAAGTGCCGTCGAGAAAAACCTTAACGTCTGCCCCGAATGTGACCATCATTTTCGGATTGATGCGGCAACCCGAATTAAGTATCTGGTCGATGAGGATTCCTTCCAGGAGATATTGAGCGATTTGACGACCAACGACCCGCTGGGTTTCAAGTTCAGAGGAACTACTTATAAGCAGCGCCTCAAAGACGACCAAAAAAAGAGCGGCTCCAAAGAGGCAATGCGAATCGGCAAGGCCTTTATAAAAGGCAGGGGTATCATCTTAGGGGTGATGGAGCCGAATTTCCTGATGGGCTCTATGGGCCAGGTGGTTGGCGAGAAACTCTGTGCAGCAGTCGATATGGCAATGGAGGAAAAGCTTCCTCTGATAGTAGTGAGCTGCTCCGGCGGAGCGAGAATGCACGAAGGCGTCGTCTCGCTGGGGCAGATGGCCAAGACCTCCGCCGCATTAGCAAAATTTGACGATGCAGGCGGCCTCTTCATTTCGGTCCTCACCGACCCCACTACTGGCGGCGTAACCGCCAGCTTCGCGATGTTAGGCGACTGCCTCATTGCCGAACCCGGCGCACTGATTGGTTTCGCCGGCCCTCGCACTATCGCTGAAACGATAAAAGTCGAGTTGCCCGAAGGCTTTCAGACAGCCGAGTTTATGCTCGAACACGGCTTTGTCGATGAGATTATCCACCGCAAGGACCTCCGCAGCGAAATCGCCCGAATCATCGATTACTGCCAGAAATAACTCGTCGCTCGTGCCCCGTCTCTCGTGACTCGTGTTTTACCAGCAATCCTCCAGAAGGGCGAAATTGCATTCGAGCCAATCTTCAGCGAAGCTGCTCGCCTAATCACACTTCGGCGCGGTGCAAACTAACCAACTGTCTGCAAACTCCGCAAAGTCGGCGAAATTCACCCGGCAGTCTTGATTCAAATCGCCTTTAGGGTATGGATGACCTGAATCGCCGCAAACTCCTATCCGCGGCCCTTGCGCTCCCTCATAGGCCCCCATATCCACAATTGGAGGCTTTCCCTTACCTTTATCCAGCGTATTAGGGTCGTCAACAAACCGGGGATTTCCGTCAAGGTCAGTCGTGATACCGGCAGGCACAGCCGTATTGTCGCCCGCGTCGATACAGAGCGAACCGGCGCTCAAACGCAGGTTATCATCCTCATTTCCAGGAATCCCATCATCTCCGTCAGGGTTCACAAAGCACGGGTCGGCGTTTATATTACCTTCACCTGACCAGCCGTCCCTGACGTCACTGTAGGTAATGGTAATCGCTGAGATGTTGTGGGTCCAGATTTCGCTGCTCCAGTCCGGGTCCCAGAGAATACAGTTGGCCAACGTAGCATTGCCAGCGGCATTGTACAGCCCAGCGCCCTCGCCCGACTGATTCCAACCGAATGTGCAGTTGGTCATCGCCGTGCCAGACCCGGCATTGTTCATCCCGCCGCCGGATGTGACCGCCCAGTTTGCAATGAACGCACAGTTGGTCAGTACCGGGCTATCGTTGTTAGTAAAGTTGAGTATCCCGCCGCCATAGACTCCCCAGTTCCCCGTGAACATGCAGTTGGTCAGTTTCGGGCTGCTGTTATTAACATTGCCTATCCCGCCGCCCAAGGCTCCCGAGTTCCCCGTGAACGTGCAGTTTGTTAGTGTCGGGCTGCTGTTTTCACCGTTGAGCATCCCGCCGGTGCCAACAGCCGAGTTCCCGATGAACGTGCAGTTGGTCAGTTTCGGGCTGCTCCCGGTAGAGTTGCGCATCCCGGCGCCGCCGCTGGCCGAGTTGCTCGTGAATGTGCAGTTGGTCAGTACCGGACTGCTGTTTTCAACGTTGTCTATCCCGCCACCACAGTTACCTGCCGAGTTTTCGGTGAACGTGCAGTTGATCGGTGTCGGGCTACTCCCCTTCCAGTTGCGCATGCCGCCGCCACATTCAACTGCTGAGTTTCTGGTGAACATGCAGTCGGTCAGTGTCGGGCTGCTCCCGATATAGTTGTGCATGCCGCCGCCACAGTCGGCTGCTGAGTTTTCGGTGAAAGTGCAGTTTGTCAGTTTCGGGCTGCTACCAGCATTGTCCATCCCGCCGCCACAGGTAGTTGCTGAGTTTTCGGTGAACGTGCAGCCGGTAAGGTTCGGGCTGGACGACCCGTTGAGCATCCCGCCGCCGCCGCCATTCTTGGCCGAGTTCCCGGTGAACGTGCAGTTGGTCAGTTTCGGGGTGCTCGAGGCGTTCATCATTCCGGCAGCATCGTTACCAGTGTTTCCACTAAATGTGCAGTTAGTCAGTATCGGGCTGCTCTTATCGTTATACATCCCGCCACCCCTCTGAGCGAAGTTCGCCGTGAACGTGCAATTAGTAAGAGTAGGTCTTGACCAGTAGTTGTACATCCCGCCGCCCCAACCCAGCGGAGAGTCAGGAAGTCCATTAGCATTACCACCGGTGATGGTGAAGCCATCGAGAGTAACAAAGGGAAAAGTGGTCTTGGTGGTTACGACATGGTAGCTGTTCTCAGTATTGTTGGCGAAATTCGGGCCATCATTATTACCCAAATCCCCGCTGAGGATAGTTTCATCATAAAGGTTAGGGTCACGGAAATTGGGGTCTGGTTCTCCAAAGCCAGCGTAGCCGCCCTTAATAGTTAAGCCGTTTATGAGTAGGAAGGTCGCATTGCGGTCGCCGGGCGTAATTCCGGCTCCCTGGTCGGGCTTGTAGGTTCCTGCCGCCACCCGGATTTGGTCACCCAGTTGTGCGTCGGCGAGGGCATCCTGAAGGTAGATGTAAGCATCAGCCCAGGATGAGCCATTATTGCCGCCTGTGGCATTCGCATCTACATAGATGATTTTCCCAGCAAAGGCCGTGTTTACCATTGGCGTTACCAACAACAGCGTCGCTAATAGTAATGTGAATTTGGTTCTCATTTTTCCCCTTTCTCCAAAAATGACTATTTTCTGTGTAAAACAATGTTCCTTCCGGAACAATTACTTATCACTCCTCCTTGAGTCTAATTTTATTTATATGAGATTGGGGTGAATTTGTCAACAAAATTATGGATTTTTTTGAAAACGAGGTCCAGCGGGATTTGGGGTTGGTCTATCGAATAATGCCAAAATCGGGCTTTCCTTCCGGCCAAATATCCGTATAATCTTAGAGAAATAGCTGGTAGATTGCGTCTCCTCTGTCATTGCGAGGAGCGTAGCGACGAAGCAATCTAAAAGCTAACAGATGAGATTGCCACGACCTGCAAAGCAGGCCTCGCAATGACATTTTTTGTAGCATTATGGGTTATTTTCGCGAAAATGTTGAGAAGGCAAGGGGGTATGAGCCGGGCTTTCAGCCGAAAGAGCTGGACGTGGTGAAACTCAATACCAATGAAAATCCCTACCCGCCTTCGCCAAGTGTGATGAAGGTGCTGGCTGAAATAAGTGCGGAGCGGCTTCGCCGATACCCCGACCCGCTCGGAAACGAATTCCGCCAGGCGGCGGCAGAAATCATAGGCGTCCCGCCTGATTATATTATGTGCTGCAATGGAGGAGACGAGCTATTAAATATCGCTTTTCGGGCGTTCTGCGACCAGGACAGACCTGTCGCATATCCGGTTCCTTCGTATTCGCTTTTTCCAGTGCTGGCAAAGCTGCAAAACTGCAAAGCAATCGAAGTCCCCTTTGACACCGAGTTCAATCTGCCCGCCAAACTGGCGAGCACAGATGCAGCTCTTACCATTGTTTGCAATCCAAATGCGCCGAGCGGCACTTTTATCAATGTTGAGGAGCTTGCCTCATTGGCTGATGAGGTCTCCGGCGTGCTGCTCATTGATGAAGCCTACGTAGATTTTGCCGAGACAAACTGTATAGAGCTGGTTAGGAATTTTGATAACGTGATTATCCTTCGCTCGATGAGCAAAGGATATTCGCTTGCCGGAATGCGGTTCGGGTATGCAATTGCTCAGCCGGATTTGACAGCCGGCCTGATGAAACTCAAGGATTCTTACAATGTTGATGCCGTTGCCATTGCCATTGCTACCGCAGCGATAAAGGACCAGAAATACTTCAAAGAAAATGTCGAAAAGGTCAAAGCCGAGCGTGCCAGGTTAACTATCCAGTTAAGGAAACTCGGCTTCGATGTCCCTGATAGTCAGTCGAATTTCGTCCTGGCAAAATGCAAAAATTGCAAAGCTCCCGAAGTCTATCAAAAATTGGTCGAGCGAAATATCTATATAAGATACTTTGCACATCCCGGACTGGAAGATAAATTAAGAATCACTGTCGGGACGCCAGAACAAAATGATAAACTACTTGCAGCCTTACAAGGAATCTTGCAAATAAAGGATACAATATGAAAAAAAGGACCGCTAAAGTTCACAGGAAAACAAAAGAAACCGATGTCCGGCTGGAGCTTAATCTGGACGGGGCTGGCAGATATGAAATTGATACCAGCATCGGCTTTTTAGACCACATGCTCACGCACCTCTCCAAGCACAGCAAAATCGATCTGGTGGTTAAAGCCAAAGGCGATTTGAATGTCGATGCGCACCACACCGTTGAGGACATCGGGATATGCTTGGGTGAATGTCTGCTTAAAGCCCTCGGCGATAAAAAAGGAATTGCCAGATACGGCCATAGCTCGGTGCCTATGGAGGATGCCTTGGCAAATGTATCCGTGGATTTGTCCGGCAGGGCGAACTTTGTATATAATGTCGAGTACCGAACGGCTAAAATCGGTGATTTTGACGTCGAGTGTCTGGAAGGAATGCTGCGAAGTCTCTGCGACAACGGTAAATTCAATTTACATATAAACGTGCCTTATGGCACAAACAGCCATCACATAGCTGAGGCAATTTTCAAAGGATTGGGCAGGGCGCTGGGAGTAGCCGTCAGTATTGTTGGCAAGGATGTCCCGAGCACAAAGGGAATGCTGTGATTGAAGAACATAATGACGAATACCGCATCGGCATCGGCACCGACATCCATAGAGTAGTAGAGGGCAGACGCCTGATGCTCGGCGGAGTTTATATACCGTATCCAGCGGGATTGGCCGGCCATAGCGATGGTGATGTGGGCTTACACGCCGTTATCGATGCCTTGCTCGGTGCAAGTGGGATGGGTGACATAGGGACATTGTTTCCGGACACCGACCCGCAGTGGAAAGACGCAGACAGCAAAGAGCTTCTGCTGATTGTAAAAGAGCGGCTCGAAGAAAAGAAGTGGGAGGCGGTCAATATCGACCTGATAATACACGCAGAAGAACCGCGACTCGGGCAGGTCAAAGGCCAGATGAAAAGGGCAATCGCGTCGCTTCTGGGAATTGATTTTACCGCCGTCAACGTCAAGGCGAAAACAAACGAAGGGCTCGGCGATATAGGCGCCGGCCAGGCAATCGCCGCAACAGCAATCGCACTATTAAGAAAAAAGAAAAGAAGAACCCTGTAAGGAGAAAATACATGGGGTTGAAGCTTTATAACAGTCTTACAAGAAAATTAGAGGAATTTAAGCCACTGAAGGAAGGCCAGGTTGGAATATATGTCTGCGGGCCGACTGTTTATGGGCACGCGCATCTCGGCCACGCAAAAAGTTACGTGAGCTTCGATGTCCTTGTCCGGTACCTGCGTTACCTCGGATACAACGTTACCTACGTTCAAAATATAACCGATGTCGGCCACCTGACCGATGATGCGGATGAAGGCGAGGATAAGGTTGCGAAAGCGGCCAAAAAAGAGAAAAAACATCCGATGGCATTAGCCGAGTATTATACCCGCAGCTACTTCGAGGATATGGACAGGCTCAACTGCGTCCGACCCGATATAAGTCCGCGAGCCAGCGGTCATATAGTCGAGCAGATTGAATTAGTAAAAAAGCTCCTGGAAAAAGGATATGCTTACGAAGTTAATGGCTCGGTCTATTTTGATGTCACCAAGTTCAAGGACTATGGGAAGCTGTCGGGCAGAAATGTTGAAGAGATGTTAGCTGGTGCCCGAGTTGAGGTTTCACCGGATAAAAAACATCCAGCAGACTTTGCACTATGGAAGAAGGCTGAGCCGAGCCATATTATGCAGTGGCCAAGCCCGTGGGGTCACGGCTTTCCCGGCTGGCATTTAGAATGTTCAGTGATGAGCACAAAATACTTAGGCCAGCCCTTCGATATCCACGGCGGCGGCCTCGAAAACCAGTTCCCACACCACGAGTGCGAAATCGCCCAATCCGAGGCTGCAAATGACGTGCAGTTTGCGCGATTCTGGGTTCACAACAATATGGTTACCGTCAATGGCCAAAAAATGGGCAAAAGTCTGGATAACTTTATCACCCTAAAACAGGCTTTCTCTGGTGAGCACAAAAGATTAAGCCGCGGCTACGACCCGCTGGCCATAAGACAACTGATTCTCAACAGCCATTACCGAAGCCCCCTCGATTTCTCAGACGCTGCCCTTCACGCCGCCCAGAGCGGATATGAAAAAATAACCGAAACCATTTTAGAAATCAGAAGCAAAGAAAATTTCGCACCGAAGGGAACGGTCAACGACCAGATTCAGAAAGAGCTCAACCTGTTAAAAGCAAGATTTGAAGACGCAATGAGCGATGATTTAAATACATCCGTTGCATTGTCGGTTGTCTTTGATACTATTCGGTTGGCAAGGCAGGTTCTTGAAAGAAGTGACACCACAAAAGAAACTCTCGAATTGGTGGACAACCATTTCAGAAGTTTGGGCGGCGATGTCTTAGGAATTGTCAAAGAGAGTTATGGAAGTACCGAGATTGCTGTCGCTGAACGTGACAGGATGATTAATGTTTTGGTAAAACTAAGAACCGAAGCCCGCGAGAGAAAAGATTACAACACGGCTGATATGATTCGTAACGTACTTAATGAGGCCAGTATTGTCCTGATTGATAATTTAGATGGGACCACTACTGCCACTTTTAGTACATTCAAGCTTTGAGGGTAAAAATGAGAATACTCGGCATTGACCCGGGCTTGCAGGTATGCGGTTACGCCTGCATAGAAACAAACGGCGACCAGCACAAGCTAATCGAGGCAGGCGTTATTCGCACGGCCAGTCGCCTGCCGATAGAAGAAAAACTCAATAGAATAGCCGAGGATATGGACTCGCTTCTAAAGAATTTTCGGCCCGGTGTCGTGGCAGTAGAAGAATTATACTCGCATTATGCCCATCCAAAGACAGCGATATTGATGGGGCACGCAAGAGGCGTTATATTACAGAAATGTGCTCAAGCTGCAGTTGAGGTCAGGAGTTTTAGCGCGACTCGGATAAAAAAATCACTTACGGGTAACGGCAGGGCATCGAAGGAGCAGGTGCAGAGAACCATTCAGACGATTTTATCTTTGCCGAACTTGCCGGAGCCGGCTGATGTGGCCGATGCCATAGCCGCAGCCCTGTGCTGTGCGAATTCCAGATATTATGCTTTGGAGGTGGCACCGCAAAAGCAATAGAATACCATTAAGAATAAGAATCTGTTCCTTAACTTTTGACTTTTGTCTTTTAACTTTTGACTTTGGTATGATAGCCAGAATCGAAGGGAAACTTGTTAAGCTCGATAGTGAAAGCGCCCTCATCCAGGTCGGTCCGGTTGGGTACGAGGTAAGGCTGCCGGGTTATTGCATAAACGCGCTATCGGACAAGGTCGGGGCGGATGTGGCGCTATGCACGATGGAATACTACGAGGGGACGCCGGGCGGGGGCAACTTAGTGCCGAGGATGGTCGGTTTTTTGAGCGAAGGCGAAAGAGATTTTTTCACAAAGTTTACCAGTGTCAAAGGCATCGGCGTAAAAAAGGCACTGCGGTCGATGAGCATTCCGATAGCCAGTATTGCTGCAGCGATAGAAAACGGCGACGACAAGACGCTTATGACGCTGGAAGGCATCGGCAGACGAATGGCGCAGCAGATTATCGCGGAATTGAAGGGCAAATTGGGCACCTTTGCAGTGGGTGTCGAGCAGGCGGCAGCGAAGGCAGCCTTCAGGCCGTTCCAGATGGAGGCACTGGAGATTCTCATTGCCTGGGGTGAAAAAAGAAACGAGGCAATAGAATTAGTGGAACTCGCCTGTCAAAAACACCCAGATATAAAATCCGCCGAGGCACTTGTGCCTTTAGTCTATAGATTAAAGCAGGGCACGGAAGTATAAAAACAAAAATTGAAAATAGTCAATAGTAAATAGTCAATAAGCGATGGCAATAGGAAGGATTATAAGCAGTCAAGCCCTAAGTGAGCAGGAAGAAACGTTCAACGTCTCGCTTCGCCCGAAATCTCTGGACGAGTGTGTAGGCCAGGAGAATGTCAGGAAAAAACTTTCAATCGCCATAGCAGCCGCCAGGCAAAGGGGCGAGCCGCTGGAGCATATCCTGTTTTACGGCCCGCCCGGCCTCGGCAAGACAACGCTCGCCAACGTCGTGGCAAACGAGATGGGGGCCAGAATTCGATGCTCATCGGGGCCGGCCCTGGTAAAGCAGGGCGATGTGATGGGCATGTTGAGCAATATAAACACAGGCGATGTGCTTTTTATTGACGAGATTCACCGATTAAGCACGCCTGTCGAGGAGTTTATGTATCCGGCGATGGAGGAGTTCAAGGTTGACTTCACCGTCGATAGCGGCCTGCACGCAAAAACGATAAATTTCCCCCTGAAGCGTTTCACCCTGATTGGCGCAACGACGCGGGCGGGATTGCTCAGCGCCCCGCTTCGCAGCCGGTTCGGAATGTTGTATCACCTGGAATTTTACAATAGCGAGGAGCTGACAGCCATTTTGCACCGCTCAGCCGGACTGCTGCAATTGCAGTGCGAAGACGGGACACTGGAATTAATTGCCAGCCGCTCACGAGGAACGCCGCGGGTGGCCAATCGCCTCCTAAAGCGGGTGCGTGACTATGCGCAGGTAAAAGGCTCAGGCATTCTCAGTGCCAAAATTGTCGAAAGTGCTCTGACGATGGAGCAGATTGACCCGTTGGGTCTGGATGAGCTGGATAGGGCCGTTCTGCGTGCGCTGGTTAACGTCTATGATGGCGGCCCAGCCGGCATCGAGGCCATCGCCGCCACGCTCGGCGAAGAAAGGGACACGCTTGAGGATGTGGTTGAGCCGTATCTTTTGCAGATTGGTTTCCTTCGGCGGACAAAACGTGGCCGCGAAATCACCAAATCCGCCTGCGACCACCTTATGTTAAAACCCCCAAAACACAAACCCTCCCCCGACCTCTTCAATCAAACGTAGTTTGACCCTCGTAATTCATAATTCTAAATTCGACATTCGTTCTAACCGTCCCTCGTCTCCCATCCGTATTCTGCCTCTTTCCCCTATAACTGACCCCTGACCCCCGACCCCTAATAAATTTTCCTCGTGCTTTTCCCGACTTATTTTCTCTTCTTTCGTGGTTTTTGTGTGGCCAGCCTGTATATGAACAGAGGCAGGTTAAGAAATGCGTTCGCTAGGTCTCGCCCGCCGACAAGTCCAATCCGCCGGGCTTTTCTGACGATATGGGTTATCTGTGCCAGGTCGTAGAAATTCGACCGGATGCGATTGCGGATTTGCTTGAGCTCCTTAAACCCATAACGGTCCGAATACACAGAACCGCCGATATGCTTGTAGTGATAACCAGGCGTTGCCTCAACTACCTCCTTCAGGGGCGAAAATTTCTCGATGCGCAGTTTCTGGAAACTGATGGAATCCACTTTGATCTCCTTCGCAAACTTCGGGATGTAAAGCATCTCTTCTTCCGTCTCGCCGATGTTGCCGTAGATGAAGTACCCATGCAGATAGAAGTCGTACTGCGTCAGGACCGCAAACGCCTCCCGAACCTGCTTCTGGGTAATGCCCTTCTGAAGCTGCTCCAATATCCAGTCGTGCGGCGACTCGACCCCTATCAGGAAGACCTTGAAGCCTGCTTTCTGGGCCTTGTCGAGGACCCTGCGATGCCTCGCCACGTCAACCCTCGCCTGGACAACAAAGGTCTTCTTGATATTGTTTTCGATAATCAGGTCGCAAAGTTGTTCGCTCCTCTGCGGGTTCGTGAAAAAGTTGTCATCACTGAAGAGCACGATATCGGCCGCGACCATCTTTAATTCTTCAATGACCGATTCGACCGGCCGTTCCGTATAGTCCCTCTTCTGCCCGAGCGGATTCATACTGAATGTGCAGAACTTGCATTTGAATGGACACCCTCTCGTTGTCAGCACCGTATCGAATGTCTGCCTGCTGAGTCTGACGCCATCCTGGACCCAGTAATAATCGTGCCTTCTCAGTGACCGGTCAGGAAACGCAATGCGCGTGATGTCAGGCAGAGGATGGATTTCGTTGTGGATGATTTTTCCGTTCTGACGATAGGAAAGCCCGCGGGTATCTTTATACGGCACCCCCGTAACGATTTCTTTGATGATTTCTTCGCCCTCACCACGGACGACCATATCGATATTTGGACAACGCTCAAACAGGTACTCGACTTCCTGCGTTGCTTTGTATCCTCCGACGACCGTGCAGACCTCACCAGGCAACTGGGAGACGAAATCACAGACGTTCTTGAACCGGGACTGCCATTGGATGCTGATGCACAGAAGGTCTATCTCTTTCCTGATGAACTCGCCCAGCGCCTTTAGGTCCTGGTAGGCCGTTTCGTACCGAAGGTCGAGAAGTGTCACTTTATCGACTATGCCCTTCATGCTCGTGGCGATATACTCAAGGCCGGTCGGCGGAAAAACTCCCATCGTCGCGGTCGAATCGCCGAAATACGGATACAGCGCGAGGGCGTGTTTGTATTTTGCCATACCGGGATTATAGCGGCAAAGAGCCACATACGCAAGCAAAAAACAGACAAAAGAATGTTATTGCAAGGCCCGCTTCGCGGGCCGTGGCAATCTCAAATTTCATTTTTAATTTTATGCTTTGGTCATTTGGATTTGTTTGGGATTTAGGATTTCGAAATTCGTGCTTTATCTGATGCCATACGCACCCTGCCCTGAGTTTATCGAGGGCCGCACTACGCAACATGTCCTGCGAGTATCGAGGTTTATCCGCCACTCTGTATGGCGGGTTTATCCGCCGAAGGCGGAATCCAGCATCGAGTCTTTGAAATTCGACATTCTCAATTCAAAATTTTTTTAGTTTTTTCTTGCTTTCCACCCTGATAAAAGGTACCATATCTTTTTATGAGTCCGCCAAAGGCGGATTTATAACAAAATCCCAAGTGCGATATGCCTAAACCGAGAGCATTCACCCTCATAGAACTGCTGGTGGTAATCGCCATTATTGCGATATTAATGGCCATATTGCTGCCCTCGCTCAACAAAGCCAGAGAGCAGGGTAAGCGTGCCGTTTGTCTTAACAATCTGAAGCAATTGGCGCTTGCATGGAATTTGTATGCTGATGATAACGACAACAAGATTGTTAACGGTAATACGAGCACTGGCAGCTTCAACAAAGACGGCACTTGTTGGGTTGACTGGCCCGGCTATGGTGCCTCAGAACAACAGCAAATACAGGGAATCAGATCTGGACGGCTATTTCTATACTGCCCGAACGTAAAACTCTACAAGTGCCCCACCGGTGTGCGTGGAGAGGTTGTGACTTATGCTATAGTTGATGCTATGAATGGTTATGACGCGATATCTGGAGCCGAGGGGCAAATACTTAGAAACAGGATGCAGATTCCCAGGCCTGGTGAGAGGATTGTCTTTCTCGATGAAGGCCGGCTAAGTCCAGCCAGTTGGACCGTCTGGTACAACCAGGAACGATGGTGGGACCAAATTACGGCCAGACACGGAGACGGAACAAACTTCTCTTTTGCAGATGGACGCAGTGAATACTGGAAGTGGAAAGACCCTCGTACGATAAAGATTGCAAAGATGGACTACGACTATTGGCAAAACACGGGCCGTTTCGACGAAAGTTTATCCAAACAACCGGGCAATCCCGACCTCCACAGGGTCCAGAGAGCTGTCTGGGGCAAGCTCGGCTACACCCCCACTCCTTAACTCCTCACAATCTCAATTATCGATAATCAGTTGAAAGTCGCCGCCCCGCAGCGTTATTGCTAATTCCCTAATTCGCTAATCACCTAATCCCCTGATTCCCTGATAACCTAATTCACTAATCAACTAATCTTCTTATGCCCTGCTGTCCTGATGCCCGCATATTCCCCTGCCCTGAGGGCAGCCGAAGGAACGGGAATCCAGGTTTCCCTCTTGTTTTGGATTTTACAATTTGGTCATTTGAATTTGTTTCGGATTTCGGATTTAGTGTTTCGAATTTTACCGTCCTTGACGGTATTTTTCTTGTTTTTCCCGCCAATCCCCACTATAATACTCTAAATCGCGGACCTTTCACCTTTGACCGCCGGGTTATTTAGCCGTCGCCGGCACGGCGACGCAAAAAACGCTTAGCTCCCAGGCCCGCCTGGGGGTTATTTAGCTCCACGTTTTACGTGGAGTTGTATATGCGTCTTATATGAAACCACATAAAACATAGTTAGGCGGAGAAAAAAGGATTCTCCATGAACTATGAATATCTCGACAAACAGATGCAACAATGGTCCACTCGTCTGCGGGACGATTTGAAGATAGAA
>Ga0315280_10002488_pt1 | contig 29819 bp, 19 predicted proteins | sample YL17G06_40_MG_FD_203697 | JGI IMG/M metagenome (GOLD analysis project Ga0315280, IMG submission 203697) | Sediment microbial communities from Yellowstone Lake, YNP, Wyoming, USA - YL17G06_40 | ecosystem: Environmental > Aquatic > Freshwater > Lake > Sediment | place: USA: Wyoming | collected... | reverse complement strand
GCCTAGCCAAGGATGCTGATTATATGAGCCCTTCGTGATTAGAGATTTGATTTCGCGTATTATTGTACTAGAAGGAATTGCGAAGCCTAGCCCTTGAGAATCGCTTACAATGGCTGTGGTTATGCCAACAACTTGACCTAGGTAATTCAGAAGTGGCCCTCCTGAGTTACCTGGATTTATGGGTGCGCTTGTTTGGATGACATCAGCTATTGGATATCCGCCTGACATTTCTTCAGTTATTGTTCTGCCCAACGCGCTTACTATACCTGTAGTCATTGACCCCGCTAGACCATAAGGGGTGCCAACGGCTATCACTGGGTCGCCAACGTTTAAGGTTAATGAACTGACAATTTCGAGAGGTTTACATTCGCTCTGTGGAGCATCTGTCGAAAGCACTGCGAGATCTGCGTATGGGTCTGAGCCTAGAATTGTTGCTGCGTATCCGTTTCCGTTTATGAAGGTTACAGTGATATTGATTGCGTTTTGGACTACGTGATAGTTTGTAATGATTACTACTTGTCCTGTGAAGTTGTAGACGAATCCCGACCCTTGAACTTGCGTGTAATAGGAGCCAAAAAAAGTGGTCTGCACTATGACTCCGCGAATTATGACAACAGAGTCTTTGATTTCTTTGTACAACTCGGAAAGAGAGGCATTATCTCCAAAGACGTAAGTGACATTTTGGTTGGCGCCGTTTTGGACGGACTGAAGATTTGCGAGCTGCTCTTGGAGCGTCGAGACTTGATTCTGCAAGTCATTGATCTGCTTCGAGACAATTGAATAGCTTAAGAGTCCTCCTGCAACTAGGCTAACTAGAATGGCAGTTATGATGATGACTGTGGAGAAGCGGGTTATCTTTTGCTTTTGAGAGTTATTCAATCATGATCCTCCTTGCGTGTTCATACTTCTTTACCGCAACGGGGACAAAACGCATCATCTGGTTGAATTTCTTTGCCGCAATAGGGACATGTGAGCACTTTCTCCATAAGGTGCGTTCCTTGCTTCTCTTTTGCAAGCAGTCTTCCGTCGCTGAGAAAGAGCATTCTGCCTGCACATGCAGCTATGCGGCTGTCATGGGTTACCATGATGATGGTGGTTCCTTGGTCAATGTTCAATTTGCCCAATAGCCTAACGATTTCATAGCCAGTTTTGGAATCTAAGTTACCTGTGGGCTCGTCTGCTAGAACTATGGCTGGGTTGTTCGCCAATGCTCGTGCAATAGCGACTCTTTGTTGCTCTCCTGCACTCAGCAGATGCTGCCTGTGTTCTTCTCTCTCTGACAGCCCAACCATTTTCAATAGTTCGTGAGCCCTCTTCCTCTTTTCGTCTCCCGATTTCTTCGTGCCTTCCATTGGCAGTTCCACGTTTTCGATGGCGTTCAAGTATGGCATTAGGTTGAAAGTCTGAAAGACGAATCCAATCTTATACTTTCTTATTTTAAAGAGCCCCTTCTCTGGAACCTTTGTGATGTTTACGCCATCTAGAACAACTTTACCGTAGGTCGGTTTGTCAAGGCAGCCCAACATATTTAGCAGCGTTGTCTTGCCGGAGCCGGAGGGCCCCATGATCGAAATGAAGTCTCCCTTCTTCACTTGAATATTTACATCAGAGAGGGCGCGAACTTGGCGTCCTCCTAGTTTGTAGACCTTGTCCAGTTTTTCTGTTTCTAGAACCAATTCACTCATATCTCAGTGCCTCCATAGGGCTTGTTCTGGACGCTCTCCAAGCAGGGTACAGGCTGCCCAATGCTCCAAGCAGCATAGCTGCACCAAACGCCAACAAAATGAGGTCAGGGGTTAGCGAAGCAGTAGTGGTCGTTGATCCAGTTGTTCCAGGGTTTACAGATCCAAAACCGAGTTGAAAACGACCTGATGAACCACTAAACAGATTTACCCGAGGAAGTAGAAGCGATGTCAAGATGGGCGCTCCAATGCTTCCTATCGCAACGCCGACTACTCCTGCTATTATGCTTATCAGTATTCCTTCGAGCATGAATTGACTCATAATATTCCAGTTGCTGAATCCTATCGCTTTAAGTATACCAATTTCTTTTGTTCTTTCACGGACGGTATAGAGCATCACAAACAAGACAATCAAACTTGTAGCGGCGACTGCTACGATGATCTCTTCGGTTGCGGTTGCTTGTGTCTGGGCAAGGGTTGATTCAGCATTATCCAACGATTGCGTATACCTTTCCTGCATGTTCTCGAGGTTCGCCAAACGGTCTTCATAAGTCGTGACATAAAGATCCGAATACGCTGCTTTTATCACTTCGGCTATTCCATCCACATAGGAAACATCCTCTGCATACACGTCAAACCTACTTACGTTTCCTACATTATCAGTTACCGTCTGAGCATCAGAAATGTTCATGTACACCTCTCTTCCTTCCGTGCGACCCTGACTCGTTGGTTCATAGATTCCGACGATCGTAAAGGATTCTCCGTAAATCTCTATCGTGTCACCGACTCCTACTCCATAGTAGTCTGTGAGGTTTGAACTCATGAGAACAACCCCACTATCCCCCTCCTGTAGAGCCCTCCCCGCTGTTATGTCTGTTGGCAGTACGGAATAGCTGTCTATGAAGGAGGAATTCAGAGAAACACCTGTAATCGTGTAGAGAGGTCTAGAAATGGTGAAGCTTCCACGTGGTGTATCTATGGTTTGCGAAGTTGTTTCATTGGATGACTTCTCAAGGAATGGCACAACATCCTTGACACCTTCAATAGTACGAATTTCATCACCAACAGTTTCATTCGTGAAGACCTCTTTCTGTTCGAACCCGGATGGTGGCGTACCAGACGGCATACCAAAAGGGATACTTATGGACGTGCCTCGCCCAGATGAAGCTGAAACTTCTATTAATGTAGTTGTCTTATTGATTTCCTCTTGCATACTACTGATCGTGCTAGCTAAATTTTTAGTCATGCCTTGCGTGGCTTCTTGGTTTGCCACGATGCCCGCAGGAATAGAAATCATGATTGCCATAGAGAAACCCAAGGCAACGATTACCAAAAATGCTCTCATTTTCCTTCTTGAAACATTTCTGACAGCTCTTGTTAAGACACCCAAATTATTCACCTTCACAAACATGCCGTATTCAGTTCAAAAAAAGGGAATGGCAGACAGTCAATTTTGCTATTTTCCCACCGACAATGGGAATTAAGGCTTTATATTTGTTCACTGCTACCATCCCCGCCATCTCCATGGTTGATTGCAGTATCTTTTGAGAGGCAGTTAATTATTAAAGGGTTTTTCAGAATTAGACTCAATTCTATCTCTAATCCAAGTGTATGCGCCAATTGGCCATGACAACGAGAACCCGAAGGACATATTTATTACCATAGTTCGAATATGTTTAGCTAAAAACTTCTTACTATGTTCGGAGCGGTATGGATGTCTGCTAGCGCACGCCCGTTGAAGTATTTGCTGGGGTGGCTAATCGCAGGCACTAGAGGCGGTGCGACTCGTGCCCAAATAATTAAGGCTCTAAGGGAGACTCCCAAAAATGCAAATCAACTGGCGAATCTGCTTAACAAAGACTATAGAACAATAAGGCATCATCTCAAAGTCCTTGAGAAGAACAAAATAATCACATCCGCCGGAGATAGGTATGGCACCACATATTTCTTGTCTCCAGCGATGGAGGAGAATTACGCTTTGTTCGAGGAGATTTTGAAGAAAATCTGGGAAAAAGAAAAAAGGCAGGAGAACAAATGAGCCATCATATGAACAAAAACGTGAAAATTTGGTTAGTAATGGCAACGTTGGTAGCGGTAGCGTTGCTGACAACATTGTGGGCTATTATGTATGTGCCTAAACCGCAGATACCATTTATACGTCCTCCGGAGGAATTTAGGCCTCCAGAGATTGTTCCTGGAGATATAGAGTTGTATTACACAGTTAAAACGGTAATTTCCACAATCAACCTTACACTTTTAACCATCCTATTGATCACTTACATTAACATATACAAGAAGACAAAGTCAGAGTTCACAATCGGATTAATAATATTTTCAGTGGTCTTGTTTCTCGATGCCCTTGTCTCTAATCCCTTAATGCATTGGACTTTTGGTTTCCGTGCGTTCGGTCTTGGACCGTTTGCAATGTTGCCAGACTTATTTACATGTGCAGCATTAGCTGTACTGCTATATCTCACTCTCAAATACTAAGAACATCATTTGTATGCGTGGTGCGGGGAGTGGGACTTGAACCCACGAAGGTCTCCTTCAGAGGATTTCTTTGAGTTGCTTCTTGACTGTCTTCCACAGAAACTCCTTTAATAGGGAAAATGATTTTATCTATACGCTTACAGAAGGCTCCACAGACATGCTCCTTCAAGAGGTAATCCTCGAAAACTTCATGAGCTACGAATACGCCCGCATACCGTTCAAACAAGGCGTAAACATAGTCTGTGGACCCAACGGCGCAGGCAAATCATCCATACTTCTAGGCATTTCCGTGGCATTAGGACAATCCTACACGGAAAGGTCAAAGAAACTAAGCGCCCTTATCCGATGGGGAAAAGACCAAGCCCGTGTCACACTCATTTTAGACAATTCTCGCAAGGGTGAACGCCGACCAATCCCAAAAATCGACAAAGACCAAATCTTCTTGACTCGAATCTTGAGGCGAGATGGAAAATACTGGTTTGAACTCGACAACAAAGCTGCAACAAGAGAAGACGTGAAAAGATTACTGTCAAAACTCGGCGTTGACCCCGAAAACATGCTCATAATCATGCATCAAAACATGGTCGAACAATTCACGGTTTTATCGCCTCAAGAGAAACTGCGCATGGTAGAAGCAGCCGTAGGCTTCGAATCTTATAGGCGCAATGTATTAGACGCACAACGCAAACTCAGCCGAGTATTAAGCGAAGAAGAATCCGTGGGCAAACTGCTCGAATCAGCTGAACAAACATTGACATACTGGAGAGAACAATACGACAGATACCAACAGAAGAAACAATTAATCATAAAACGTCGATTCCTCGAACGCGAACTCGCTTGGGCAGAAGTTGCAAAGAGAGAAAAAACAGCCACTGACATACAAGAACAAATTCAAAAGGAACAAAACGAAATCGAAAAAATCGAAAACGAAACCAAAAAGATAGAAGCAGAATCCAACGGACTTCAGGAAAGACAAAACCAAGCTAAGGAAACATGGCGAAAACTGCTTAGAGAACGACTTGAACTAGAACGCGAAAGAGCAAGATATGAGTCAAACCTCTCACTGTCTGACCAAGCCCTAAAAGAGGCACAATCCTGGCTGGAAACTCGCCAAGAGAACATGAAAGAATACATGAGTAAACTGGAACAACTCGAAACCGCTCTTCAAGGAAGCACTAACCCAACCGACCTCAAAACAGGATTAGCCGAGGTCAAAAGATCCTACGAACACCTCGAGAGCGCTTGGATGCAACAACTTAACCAAAAGAGCGAGAACCTAAAGCAACAGATAGAAAATTTCAACCAGCAACTCCCAGCGCTAAGCATACAAATCTCAGACGCCGAAACAAAGATGAACAACTTACAGCTTGAAATGGAAAAAAACACCAACAGCATAATTGACCATAAAATCCGTTCCGCTCTTCTTCACTTTCAAAAAGAAAGCCTCGCAAAAACCGTGTCCAAACTAAACAAGGAACTAGAATTCATGCTCACAGAGATCAGCAGAGAAGTGAAACGAGCAGAAGAAATGGGACCACAAATCGTGCCCATGAAAAGCACAGAAGAAATACTCGACGAGATTCGCCTAACTGACGGTCATATAGCCGCATTAGCCGACGTCTCAGAAGACATAGAACGCATGTACGAATCCTACTCTAAACTCTACCTCGAACTAAAACAAAAGGCTCAGTTGGTAGCTGAAAATCGAGAAAAAGCCTTGGCAGAGGTCAAAACGCGAATGGAAGCATGGCATACAGTGCTTCAGAGCCTCTTGGATCATGTCAACGTTCAATACCAAACCATTCTGACAAACGCGCAAGCTCAAGGTGAAGTCCGTCTGCTCAACGAACACGACATAGAAGTGGCTGGACTACAAATATACGTTGGCTTCAAAGGAGCCAAACCAGTTCCCTTAGACGTTTACACACAGAGCGGTGGAGAAAGAAGCACCGCCACAATGACTTTCCTCCTTGCCTTGCAACAACATGTTCGCTCTCCATTCCGAGCAGTAGACGAATACGACATTCATATGGACCCGAAAAACCGAGAAATCATAGCCAAACTTCTAGTCTCCTCAGTTAGCGGACTTGACACTCAGTACTTAGCCATTACACCAAGCCAAATCACCTTCACAGAAAAAAACACCAACATAATCACCGTTCAAAACATAGAAGGAACATCAATAATCAAAGAAGTAGTTTGAATCTAAAAGTGTTTCCTCCAACGAAGTGCACGGCTGAGTATTCTTGAGACATAGTGTTTCTCTCGTTCAAGAGAGACTATGACAAGAAGTGCTGAAACCGTAATGGAAGTAGCCATGATCCCGAGGCCTACGTCGAAATAGAACTGCGGCTCATACTTTATGAAGAGTTTGTATGACCCGGTTTTGTTAATGAAAAATCCATTAATTACGGAATACAACGGCAAACTTTTTGTGCTAAAACCTTCTGCAGAAGCAGTCCAAAATAGGTCGTAGGTTTCTGTTAACCCCAACATAAAGGGTCGAGTAGTGTTAACGTTGACTACCCATTCGCTTGAGCTTATTTGAGTATAGTTCATAATTGGAGGAGGCTCCTTCATCTCCAACTTTGTATTGTCTTGCATCCACGGATACAGAATTATTCCGTTCAAAATCGTAGGAACATTAGATGACACTTTAAGACCATAGTTTGTAGCGTTTAAGAATATGGGATCAGTTTGGAGCCACTGATATTTTCCCTCTGACGCCTTTAAAGGCAGATCAATGACGGTTGAATCTGTTTTAAGTGAGAACTTTATCCCTTCGGCTCCCGACTGCGCGTACATTGCAAGAACCCAGAAAGAAGGATTGTTAACAGAGAAGTTAGCATAAGCAACCGTATTTTCATCAAGGATCAGGGCTTCTTTGCCATCTGATATACTTGTGATCTTGTAGGCGAGGTTAAAATCGTCAAACCAAACTTTTCCATTGAAATTGGTGGCAACGATTTCAGGTGAGAAGCGAGCGGTTTCGATTGGTAAGTCTACAATGTAATATATTTGGCGCCATTCAGACGATATCCCAAAGACAGGTGAAGTGAAATCTCCGAGCCACGTGCCGTTAATATCTTCAGTATAGATGTCAAGCTTCAATCCTTCCTGCGCGATAAAGTCATCAGACGTTTTATACATCACACTCACGTAAAGTCTTATCGAGTTTCTGTTCGGTTCAACAATCTCTATGCTGGCTCTGCGGTCTGTTCTGAAATCAATGGCACCCTTGTTCGAGATGTTCGAACTTTCGACAACGGCGCTCGATACTCCTTCAAAGCGTTCATATTTATCAACCCAAAAACTAAGAGTGTTTGATGCTCCAGACCATTGTGTAACTGTCCATGGCTCAATCGGAAAGGGCAATGTTTCGCTAGAATTTGGCGTCACTGGTTCCACATTTAAAGGTTCTTCAAAGCCTCCGCTGGAGAGAAGAGCATCATAGCCTCGAAAGAGGGCACCCTCTGTTTCAATCATGAACTGTTCAGTTCTCATGATAGAGGGCGTGAGAACGTATTTGATGTCTAAGTTTTGAACAAGGCTGAAGAGTTTCTCCTCTACTGAAGTTGGAACTAAAGCAACAAGATTTACTGCGTTAAAGCCGTTGATGTTTTCGAGGACTAAATTGTGTTTACCTTCGTTTAGAGAAGTGAATCCAATCTTGCGCCAGATGAAACCGCGTTCACCCACTGTGTCGATTTCAGAAATTTTGGTTTCGTCCACTGAAAGAGAAATGCGCCCACCTGTGAGAGACTCATAATACCGCACCCAGATGCCGTATTTTCCAGAGCTAGTTGCCACATAATCCATAGTCAGTTTCGCATTAGAGGCTGTTGTTTTTACCAAGCCGAGTCCATAGTCCCAGTCCAAATATCCAACGAAGTTTCTAGCTGAAGGCGCAGTCCACCAGTCTTCATACACATTTGTCTTGGCCCATTCTCTGTATGGATCTGAGGATATCGTGTAGTCAAATGGCACCATCACGTACTTCTTGTCTAGAAATGACAAAGCTAAATCTGAAACATCTTTGTTTACTATCATTACATCTTTAGATGAATTCAAGATCGATGTATCATAAAACTTCTGTTCTAAGAATAAGATTGATGTGTCACTGAAGTTAAGTGACATAATTGAGTACAACATGGTTAACGAGTTTACTCCTCCAACTACTAAGAGGGTTCTAGACGACGAGGATATTCTTACGGGATACGAATGCACCTGAAAGACGTAAATAAAGCCTTTATCTTTATGCCAAACTAGTTCCAGTTCTTCTTTTTGGTTCATCAGACTTTGTATGTCTAGCTGTCCTTGGATTTCGGCTCCAAGAATGTCATTGTGATATATGATGTACTTTACTCCTAGGGGAATCAGATATTTGTCCACGTGTCCTTTCATGATTAGTTCATATAGGAAATCTGTAAAGCGCTGGGCTTCAGGTGTATCTGTCGCCATACTCGGCTTACTTGATGACCAAGAATCTATTCCAGAGGAGTACGGCTTATTGGGTGCCCAAGAGTATACTAACTGTCCGTTTACCAGTATTCCATGAGATAGCGGGGCAAGCCAGAGAACTCTGAAGTCTCCATTCTGTTTCTTTAGCCACTCGTTAACGCGGTAATATTCTTGAGGCACATTAACAGGTGTGTATATTTGGGTAAAGTAAGCATAAACAGTTGGACCTACATACAGTGTGAGTGATAAGATTATCAAAAGAACGATGAGAACCGACTTTAAATATTTAGTAAAGTATCGGAATTTTGATACAAAGTTTATGTTGATTGGCTTAAAATTATACGAAAGTATTTCAGAGAATAATATTCCTAGAAGAAATGAATAAGCTAATGCCGTTAGGCTGTTCCATTTATTTGGGTCTCTGAACACCCAGCCTATAGCATTTGAGAAGGGAGCGTCGAATACCATCCATCTGTACATTTGGGAAAAAGGTCCATTTGACCCCATAGATGGAAGGATCGATAGAATACACATAAATGAGAAATAGACCGTGTATTTGTCCTTTCTAATGAGGAGGACTGTAAGAGCACTTAAAGGTAATATAAGGCCGGCTAGTATCCAAGGAATGTAGAATGGGGAGCTAGGCCAATACTGCACTTGAGGCCACCAGTTTGCGACAAGTCTGATAACATTTAGAAAGTTTGAATTGCGGCTCAGCATCTCAACAACCTGCCAACTGAGAAGGTACTGGGGCTTCACGATTTGGGTCATTGATGAGGTGATGTAGGGAAGTATCCAGTGGGCGTTGAAGAGTAGGTATAAGCTTAATGTCAAAACAAGCACCTTGAAGTATACGGCTATCTTGGAGTATTGTCTTGACAGTGCCGTTAACACAGCTGAATAGAATATCCATGAAAACAACAGCATAGTGTTGGATAGTGCGCCGAACGGTGAAGTTGAAGAAATGGACAAAACGAGGGATGTTAGAAAAATAAGTTTATAGTTCAACTTGTTTTGTTGCGTTAGTTTTATTGCAAGCAATAGGACTAGCGGTGCCAGGGCGTAGCTGGTCCATGAGAAGTAGTGTCCAACGCTGTCCATAGACCATGGGTTGAGCATATAGAAATAGGACGCTACCAAGGATACGAGGACAATCCTCGCTTTTTTGGCATATTGGAGATCCTTTAAAATCTTGTTTACAGCCAAGTACGTCAAAAAGCCTGTTAAAAATAATCCAACTAGCAGCATCAGCTTAGTGAGTGTCTCGATGGAAAAATGCAGAGCAGATGCCGAAGCAAAAAATGGGAGCATGTAAGTGAACTCCATGTTGGGATAAGCGTTCGGCATTTGGATTACGTTACTGTAGCTTTCTATAGTAATTGGAAAGGAAAGGTCACCGTAAAATACTAGTCCATTTCTAAACAAAACTTCTGATAAAATAATTATAGAGCTAACCAACATCAGTGAGACTAAGTATGTATGAACCTCTATTGACTTCAAAATCGACATCCAAGAGTCACCTGAAACGTTGTTCAATGGTATTGTTTAAGACAATATTTCCATCTTTAATGCCTTCCAACCTATCCTTAAATTCCAAGCATATGGATTTAATGCCAATAAGCTTGCTGGGTTCATGATGAACTTGAAAGGAAATCATGAATCTTGCGAATTTTCATGAGGTTGGCTGAGGGTTTTTCTGTCTTCGTTTACTTTCATTTCTATCCATCTGTAGGTTTTTTCTAAGCCTTCTTCTAGGCTTACTTTTGGTTCCCAGCCTATTTGCTTTCGCACAAGAGTAAGATCAGCGTTTCTGCCTCTGACACCTTGTGGCGCTGTGAGATCGTATGTTTTTATTATGTTTTTGCCTGAGATTTTTATTATTATGTCGGCGAGTTCGTCTATTGTGACAAGTCTGTCGGATCCAATGTTTACTGGTTTGTCATAGTTGGATTCCATAACCATAAGTGTTCCTATTATGGCGTCGTCTATGTAACAGTAGGAACGTGTTTGTTTGCCGTCTCCCCAGATTGTTATGGTTCCATGGTTGTGGGCTTCCGCTACTTTTCTGCATAGAGCCGCTGGAGATTTTTCTCTTCCACCTTTGTAGGTTCCCTCTGGACCATAGACATTATGATATCGAACTATTCTTATGTCAAAACCGTAGTCTCGTTGGTAGGCTGCGCACATTTTTTCAGTGTAGAGTTTTTCCACTCCATAAAAGTTGTCGGGGTCCGCAGGGTAGGCGTCTTCTTCTTTTAAGCCTTTTACGTTTGGATCTGTTTGTCTGTATGTTGGATAGACGCAGGCTGAGCTGCTAAATAGGTATCTTTTTACTTTGTTCTGTTTAGACGCTTCGAGCATATGGGTGTTAATTAGTACGTTATCGTGCATGACTTCGGCGCCCACTTCAGTGATGAAACCTATGCCTCCCATATTAGCTGCTAGGTTGTATACTTTATCAATACCCTTTGTGACTACAAGACAGTTTTCCCAGACCCTTAGATCCAATTTTATTTTTTCGTTACAGTAATTTTCTTGGATGTAGTCGTCGAATTTGGTGTCGACCACTCTAACAAAGTTTCCCTGTAAATACAGATGCCTAGCTAGGTGGCTGCCGATGAATCCGCCTCCACCAGTAACCAATATTTGTTCCATTTTGCTACCACCGTTTTTGAAATTTAGATTGCTGAGGCATTATGTGTCTCTCATTCGTTCATGTAATTCGTATAAAACTTTTGTTCACAATTTCGTATGTTCCACGAAAACATTGTTTCATAGGTGGTATTGAGTTCCAGATTTTGTGTTCAAGCAATTAAGCTCTCTATGTTGTGTAAGAAAGCGGTCGGTGTGTCATAAGTTTGTAAAGAGCGATAATCGTGGGCGCATGCGTGATTCTTCCCGACTCAAGTTCTTCATACACTTTTTTAGTTGCGAGGATACGTATTCTTATTTGTTCTGTCTTATCATGGTTAGGCTTGTCTTTGGCAAGTTTTTCAGCTAAGAAAATATGCGATTTTTGGGTGCTTCTTGTTTGGGGGTGGTACCATCCTAAACTTGTGATTTTTCTTGCTATGTATCCTGTTTCTTCTTGGAGTTCCCGCAGAGCACATTTTTTGGCTGACTCATTATCACCGATGTGTCCGCATGGTACTTCCAAGCTCCATTCGTTGAAGGGGTATCGATACACTTTCACCATCACAATCTTTCCTTCCAAGATCGGTACTACGGCGACGAAGTCCTCAAGCTCGATTCTGGTGAAAACAATTTGCTTGTTTCCAGGAAGTGTTAAAGCGTCATCAAACACTTTTACGTAAGGGGAACGGTACTGTTCTATGCTAGAGTTAAGCACCCACTTAACTGAGTATTTTGAGGAATGGTTTACCATTCTTTGAACATCCAGGGATATGTGCGCTTGTGTCCAGATTTGTTGAAACGATGCAGAATTTCGCTGATTTTATCAACAGAAACGCCGGTTAACTGACTAACTTTTTCTGGTGGAAATTTATTATCGAATAATCCGACTAACACGGGGTCGAGGGTTTCATAGCCGACTGGTATCTCATCTGTTGCTTTGTGTCCAGGATATAGTTGTGGGCTACTTGGCTTATTGGCTATTTTCTCTGGTATTCTTAAGTGTTTAGCGAGTTGCCTCACTTGAGTCTTGTAGAGATGGCTTATTGGTAAGAAGTCTACGCCACCGTCTCCGTATTTGGTAAAATAGCCGATTAGGTCCTCGCTGCGATCTCCTGTGCCAGCAACCAAATAGTTATTGAGGTTGGCATAGTAGTATAATATAATCATGCGAATCCTAGCATAGATATTTGCCATGTGAATTCTTTGTTTGGGGTCATTTGTGTCATTGTGTAAATTTTTGAAGAATATTTCACTGATGGGTTGAATGTTAAGAAATTTTGTTTGTATCCCAAGCCAATCAGCTAGGTCATTTGCATCCTTAATATCTTCGTCGGGAGTGAACGCGGTGGGCATTAAAACGCCCAGAACTCTTGCTTTGCCCAAGGCACGAACGCAAAGTGTGACTACTACGCTACTATCTACGCCTCCGCTTAACCCAACCACTACTCCTTCAACGTTAGCAGCCTTCACGATTTTCTTAATGAATTCTATGATTTCCTCGGTGGTGTTGTAGAAATCTAGTTTTTTAGCTTCAAGCATTCTTGTTTCAAACTCCTTGCTGGTCTTAGGTTGCAAGTTGTTTTTCCTTTAACTCTTTTAAAGCTTTATCGAAAAGGTCTACTGCGCCCCATCCATGAGTTTTTGCCCATTCAACCAACTCGTTTAACCCATCTTCAGGGCTTACAGTCGGTTCATAGTCTAACAGTTTATGCGCTTTTTGGATGTCGGCATAGCAGTGTCGAATGTCTCCTTTGCGGTATTCATTGGATACGTAAGGTTGAAGATTTGACTTGTTATAGAGTCTTATCAAAGTTTCAGCTAGATTTTTTATTGAGATTGGCTTTCCTGTTCCGATGTTTATAGCCTTGTAATCTGCATTGCTATGTTCCAATGCGTTTAGGTTTGCTTTTGCTATGTCTTTTACATGAATGAAATCGCGAGTTTGGTTTCCATCTTCGAAGATGTAAGGTGGTTTATCGTTGAGTATGCGGCTTGTGAAAATTGCTGCGCATCCTGTGTAGGGGTTGGATAGGGCTTGTCTTGAGCCGTAGACGTTGAAATATCTGAGCGCAACAGTTGCGATGCCGTAGGTTTGCCCGATTAGTAGGCACATTTCTTCTTGATGTCTTTTTGTTAGAGCGTATATGGATGTGGATATTAACGGCTTGTCTTCGTCGGTTGGTATTGGCGTTAATGTTGAACCGCATGTTGGGCATTGATGTTCCCATTGTTTCCTTTGGAGTTGTTTCTCGTTACGCAGTTCGGGGTAAATTTGAGAACGACATTTTTCACAGTAGTATTTTCCTTCCCCATAGATGCTCATGGACGAGGCCACGATAAGTTTCTTTACGTTATTTTCCGTGTTTATTAGAGCGTCGAGTAGGTTTGCTGTGCCCTTGGTGTTGACATCTATGTAGTGTTCTATTTGATACATTGACTGCCCAACGCCGACCACAGCCGCCAAGTGAATTATAGCATCAACATCTTTGATGAGTTCTCTCAACACTTTGCTGTCTCGTACGTCGCCGCAGACGAAGGTTACATTTTTGTTGATGTAGTCTGGAAGTTTTTTCTTTTCTCTGTGGACTTGGGGCTCGAGGTTGTCAAGTATTGTTATGTGATAGCCGCGTTCTATCAAGAGGTCGGATGTGTGAGAGCCTATGAAGCCTGCTCCGCCAGTAACCAACACTTTTCCTATATTTCTGGCTTTCACGCTTGTTCAACCACCTTTAACCATTTGATGCATTGTTTATTTTCGAGAAACCAGTTAACCAATTTTTCAACTCCTATCTTTGGACTGTTTTTTGGGGTCCACCCTAATTTTTCTTTGGCTTTTGATATGTTTGAGATGTAGACTTTTTGATCTGATGGTCTCCAGTCGCTAAAGATGACTTTGCTTCTCTTGCCAGTCAAGGTTTCTAGCATATCAAGTAGTTCCAGCAATGACAAGGTGTTTTCTGAGCCTCCACCTAAATTGAAGACCTCGCCTGAAAGTTCATTTCTCCTTTGAAGGAATGCGTCATATGCGTCAACGAGGTCGCTAACGTAAAGAACATCGCGAACTTGTTTTCCATTGCCATAAATCGTGATAGGTGTTCCAGTTATGGTGGCTATAGTGAACCAAGCGACCCAGCCTTGATCTTCTACGCCGAATTGTCTAGTGCCGTAAATGCACGACATTCTGAAGACGGCGGTTTTTAAGCCGTATGTTCGGCTGTAGTCTTGCACGTAGAGGTCTCCGGCTAATTTGGAGCAGCCGTAAGGTGTGTGCTCGCATAAGTCTATTGGGAATGTTTCAGGAATGCCGTTTTTGAATTTGTTTTCGAAGACATACCTTGTTTTGTTTTCTACGATGTTGATTTTATTGACGTTGTCACCATAAACCTTGTTTGTAGAACAGTAAATGACAGCTGGGTTACTTTCGGATTTTCTGGCAACTTCTAACACGTTGAATGTTCCAAGGGTATTGGTGGAGAAATCGGTTTGAGGGTCTGTCAGCGACATTGTGACAGCAGTTTGTGCCGCTGTATGAACTATTGCCTCAACGTCATTGCATGCTTTTTCAAGCTGTTCAAGATTAGTTATATCTCCTTTTACAAGTTTTACGTTGTGATAATTTTTAAGGTAACCCCAGTTGTACATGATGTTTCTATTGCCTTTGCCTAGAAGTTGTGCCCTTGACAGATTGTCGAAAACCGTTACATCGCATCCTTTTTGAGCGTAAAATTCTGCTACGTGAGAGCCTATGAAGCCTGCTCCGCCAGTAACCAACACTTTTTCTATATTTCTGGTTTTCAAGGTTAATGCGCCTCTACGACACGCAGGGAATCACGGGCTTGGCTTAACGCCCTATTGCGTTTAGCACCTGTTCGTTCGGCCTGTGTCTTTTGGTTGCCAAACCGATTCCGATGTACTCTATTCTCTTGCCAAACTGCTCTCGATTCAGAATACGCCAACAGTCAATAATCGTAGTATCTCTAATGTTTGAGGCAAAGTCTTCTGGGCTAAGTTTTTTGAATTCGTCCCATGGCGTAGCGATAATGCACAGACGTGCGTTTGCAATACATTCTGCGACTGATTTGGCGTAGTTTACTTTATCGCCAAGAAGGGTCTTTGCATTGTCTGTTCCCAATGGGTCATAAACGTAGATGGAATGCCCTTTTTCTGACAATGCTCTAGCTATGTCCACTGATTGCGAAGCTTCGACAACATTGGTATTGGGCTTATATGTTAGTCCTAAGATTGCAATTTTTTCATTTGCGCCGTTAAGTCTTTCTTCCGCAATTTTAACTATTCTTTTTATTTGTTCAATGTTAACAGCATCTGATGCCTTCGCTAGTTTTGCTTCACAACCCATCTGTTTGGCGAAGTAGGAAAATGCTTCGTTATCTCGGGGGAAGCATGGACCACCGAATCCGAGACCACCTCTAAGGTACTTCGGTCCTATCCTTTTGTCAAGTCCGAGGGCAGAAGTTACTGCATCAACATCACCGCTTGGTAGATGTTCGCACAGTTCGGCTATGGTGTTTGCAAAGCTGATTTTCATTGTCACGTAAGAGTTGAGTGCGATTTTGGTTAATTCAGCGTTGTTGTAGTTCATTCTAACTATTTTGGGGTCATTTTCGCAAATTTTTTTGTATATCTCTGTCAACAGTTTTCCCGATTTAGGATCAGATTCTCCTATCAAGATTAAGTTAGGGTTTAGAAAGTCGTGTATGACACTTCCCAGCGCAATGAATTCGGGGTTGTAACACAATCCGAAGTCTAAACCGCATTTCTTTCCAGAACTTTTTTCAAGTAAAGGCTTGATTATGGTGTCGGTTGTTCCTGGCAACACCGTGCTTGTCACGATAACCAAGTGAAAACTGTTCTTGTCCTTCAATGTGCGACCGATTTCTTTAGAGGCTTGTTTGAGTTGCTTTAAAGAGTAGCCTCCGTCGGGTTTGCTGGGTGTATTCACAATTATGAATGTGGCGTCTGAGTTTTTAATAGCAAAGTTGTAGTCGTGTGTCGCTGTTAATCGATCTTTGCAGGTGCTTAGCATATCGGATAACGTCGGTTCGTAAATTGGAGGAATGCCTTTGTTTACCAGATCGATTTTTCGGTGGTCGATATCAACTCCGAAGACTCTGTAACCTTTGTGTGCAAGGCATACGGCTACGCATAAGCCAAGTTTTCCTAAGCCTATAACAGAAATCTTTTTTATCAGGGGTCTAATTGGATATGCCTCCTCTACGTTGCTAGCTTGTTTAGAGATGTGAACTGTTTTACTTTTTCGTTTCATAATTTTTTCCTCTTTTTGGATGCTTTGTATATTTTACATGACCATGAGTCTGAATCAGTTAAATTTGAGAGAATCTGTTTTTTCTTTCAAAAAGAGCTTCAAAATTTAATAGGTTCCCCAAGATAAGCTTGCCAAGATTCGCTGCTTCTCGCTTTCAAAAATTCTTTAAGAATTTTGATTTTGAACGACCCTTTATACATCATTGTTTGAATGTCTTTATCACTCACTACTCTCAGTTGTTGAACCTTTACATGGTGGATCCATGTGTCTTTGAAGTTACGGATGTTCCAGAGAATAGCTTGGATGTATGCGTTTGTCATACGAAATTTCCTTAGACTTGTGAAAAGGATAATTTCAGCCATAAGGATGCCGAGGTATAGGGGTATTGTTTTTACAAGTGTTGAAGTTGAGTAATTTTTCAACAGCATCCGGAATGTGTTCTTTTCAGATAAGTACCTTTTTTGGCTTCTTCCGAAGGTTGTTCCTAAGGTTGCTGAAACTCTATGATATAGAAGGGCTTTTGGTTGGGCTACGACTCTGTATCCCGATAGATGTGCTCTCCAGCATAGGTCTATGTCGTCTGCTAAGGTGAAGAATGTTGAATCGTAGGCTCCGATTTTGTTTATCACTTTTCTCTTAATCAGCATGGCGCCGCCGAATGAGAAGAAGACCTCGCTGATTTCGTCTAGTTGTCCTTTGTCGGGTTCATTAATGCCGCGGGCTGAGGGAAATCCAAATATGTCTATTTCTGCACCTACGCTGTCGATGATGTTAAGCTTTTCGCCTTGGGCGGTTATTCTTCGCATTTTGCAGGTGCAGATGCCTATTTCTGGCGAGGACTCTGCGGTTTCTATCATTGATTGGAGGAGGGAAGGGTCGAGTTCCATGTCGTTGCTAAGCCATAGTATATATTCGCCTTCAGCGTAAGGGAGGCCTAAATTGCTTCCTTCAGCAGTTCCGAAGTTCTGAGGGTTTTCTGCCACCTTGAAATTGGGATAGTTTTTCTTGAGGAATTTCACGCTACTATCGGTGGAGGCATTATCTACAATTATTACTTCAAAGTTCTCGTAATCAAGGTTGGCGATGGAGGGCAAGAATCGGGTTAGAAGGTCCTTTCCATTGTAGTTGATGACGATCACGCTACATAGAGGCTTATTCTTTCTTTTCACATTCAAGATGAATTCTCTTTCAGCTAATGTAATCTAGAAGACTGCTTTAGAAAGTGAAGAATTCCTAGATTTATCCGCGTTCTCTTCGTCTTTCGAGAATATTGAAAGAGTGTCATGAAAAGCGAGGCTGAAAAGACGTTCAGAGGTGTATGAACGCGCGAAGCTTGTCGCATTGTCTCTATACTCCATTTGAATTTGATCGTCTTGTAGCAACCTAATTGCTACAGCGGCCAGCTCATTTTTATCATACCTTATCGCCACACCAGCCTTTCTAGCGTGAATTTCAAACGCTATTGGGGCGATTTTTGTCATAATTATTGGCAAGCCACAAAAGGCGTAGAGCTTAGGCTTTCCAGGATCAGCGTATATTGTTGGGTTATCGGCTGTAAAGGCATAGGGTGCTACACCTATTGCACATCGTGAAACTAGATCAAACAGTTTCTCTTCATCCTTCATGAATCCGTGGAAGATGAAATAATCTTTTAGCCCTAACTTAACGACAAGCCTTTTCAGTTCATCCCAAGGGCCGCTTCCTATTATTCTAACCTTAACATTTGGTATTTGTTCAATAATCAAGGGCATAGCGTCAAGCAACAAATCCAATCCGTGAAACTTACCATAAGTCCCCACAAAAACCATTGTAAATCTCTCTATATCTTTGAAAGGTACATGTCTCAGCAGGTTCGAACGGAATCCCACAGGAACCATGATATGTTGATAATGATCAGGATGCAAACCGACAAAGTTCTTTCTGGCTTCAACGATGCGGGAGGAGGCATCCCAGACGATATTTGATGCCTTTGCGCACATTTTGTCGCCTAATTGAATAATTGTTATATAGAGTGTGTCGAAACCAAATTTCAGAGGACGTGTAAAAAAGTCGATACTGTAGTAAATGAGGCGATTAACAAATCCTAATCTTCTTAAGATAAGCCCGAAAAATGCGGAATAAAAACCCACACCTATGAAAATATCAAACCTCTTTCTCAGACGTAAAACCAAATACAAAATAGAAAGAAGATTAAGGGTATAGATCGGTGCAAGCATATATACACGCAACGATGGTCGTTTATAGAATGAGAGTTTGGTTTGAAAGGGTATACGGAATCTTAAGGCGAGTTTACCATGGTTGTAAAGGCGAATAGTATTTTCCGCTCGCGGGTTAACCGTTCCGACCACAAGAAGAGTTCGGGTCTTATCTCTCAAATAATCCTCGATGACTTCCATCCGTCCTGTAAGGAGTTGCCCAGCGAGTAGGACATCTAGCTCACTCAATTTTTGCTTCAACTTGTTCCTACCCCACGTTTTTTCCCCGGACAACACCGACAATCGAATGAATGGTCTTAGCGGGGTCCCTTAGGAAATTATGTAGCAGCCAAGATACTTTATGCCGTGTCCTTATCTTTTTGAGGGCAAGGTAATTTAAAAAAGTCAATGTGTCAACTACTTTTTGAGGGGAAACGGTATCCGAATAGACCATAAAAGTATTTGTATTTTCCTCCTTTTTAATCTGATCAAAATAATCCTCTTCAACCAAGTGTTTTTCTAAACATATTTCATAAAGTTCAGTGCCAGGATACGGTGTTGTTACAAATGTTTGGAAATAATCTATTTTGTCAATATTTTTCATAACGAAATTCTTTGTATCCTCTATTTCGCTATCTGTTTCTCCGGGGGTTCCCAACATAAACGTTCCCATTACATGTAACCCAGCCAATTTAGTCACCTCGATAGCTTGTTGATTGGTGTCCACACTCACCCCGCGTTTCTTCAAGAAGCGCAAAATCCGATCGGATCCGGATTCAAAACCGTAGTCTATCTGGATGCATCCTGCCTGTTTCATCAGCTTTAACAGCTCCAAATCATCCCGACTAATGAGATCAGTTCTTGCTTGTACCTCCCATCTGATCTTATCCGCAAGATTCTTTTCTATGATACTCTCACAAATGGCTTTCACTCTCGCCTTGTTCATTATGAAGGTGTCGTCGGTAAAGAAAAGGAATTTCGCCCGATACTTCGTGACCAGTTCATTTATCTCGTTGACAACATATTCAGGAGAGAACTGCCTGACCGTTTGAAATACATTCCCAGAGGAACAAAATGTACATCTGAATGGACACCCTCTGGAGGTATGAAGTGTCGCTATTCTGTTTCCTATAAGGCCTCTAATAAGAAGGTAATGCGACAGATAATACTCCATGTCTAGGAGATCTCGTGCGGGCTGTGGTATCGTGTCTATGTCTCTGATTAGTGATCTTGGTTCGGTACGAACAAACCCGTCATTTCCAATGAAACCAATACCCTTAATTTTCTCAAGGCTATAAGCAGAAAAATCACCTGAGAAATAGGCGTCCGCAATTTCGCAAAAAGTTTGCTCACCCTCTCCCAAGACAGCAATGTCAAAGCTACCTCTCTTGAGGGTCATTTCCGGCGCCGCTGAGGCATGTACTCCTCCAATGACTTGGCAGATGTCAGGTTTCAGCTGCCTCAGGTTCTTTGATATTCGCACAGCCTCACCTATCTGGGGGCTCAGAGCTGTAAATCCAACAATCTGCGGTTTGAAAACCAGAATTTTCCGCAAAACATTTTTCTCGCAGCTTGCATCAAAAATTCTTATATCATATTCATGTTTCCCATATTTGCGCAAGTATGCCGCTAAGTAAGCAAGCCCAAGAGGGGGATATGGTCCTCCTAACTTGGGATTAACTAAGCAAATTCTGTTAGTCATTTTTTGCTTCATCTTTCTTTAGGTCTCTTGTGTGTTTGCTCACTTTTTTTACCATCGACATAAGCAAGTTTTGCCCAATGTTTTCTACTCCCAGCATTGCATCATCATATGCGAGAAGAAGCAGATTTTAGAAACAGGTTCACAAATTTCCTTGCTGCGAAGATAAAGGAACTATAGTCTTGCATAAAATTCAGTATGACTCTTGGTCTCATATGGAATTTTAGTATAGCCTTTCTTCGGATTCTGTCGAGTTCCTCTTTCGATATGCCCTTAGGGGCGTAGTTAATCTTGTCTGTTGATAATTTGCTAAAGTCAAAGTCTGCAGGCAATTCATTGTTCTTAACAAGTGTATCGAATATTTCTGTTCCAGGCAAGGGAATTAGAGGAGTAAAAGCCGCTCGATATAGCTTCAATGACATGGCGAAATCTATCGTCTCTTGCATTTCTTCTCTTGTTTCCGTAGGAAAACCTAAGATGAAATAGCCAATTGGTTGAAATTCCATTCTGTTCATCAATTCTATTTTCTCTCTAACCTTTTCTTTTGTTAGGTTTTTCTTCATCATCTTTAAGATCCTTTCGGAACCCGATTCAATCCCCACAGCATTTCTCTTCGAAAAACCTGCTCTCTTCATGAGTTTCAACAAATCTTCTGTAAGCGTGTCCAAGCGAACTCCATTAGGTAGCATAAATTCAAACTTGACATCTTCATTCAAAATTTTTTGGCAGAATTCCTTTGCTCGGAGTCTGTTGAGAGTAAAGTTCTCATCTAAAATGCTGAATTTTCTTATTCCATATCTTGAATAAAGACTTTTGATTTCTTGGATAACATTCTCTATTGAACGATACCTCATTTTACGGCCAGCGATAATATGAGCTGAACAAAAAGTACAAGAATAAGGGCACCCTCTACTTGTAATAATATATGCCCACCCTTTTGGCACAATTGACCCTGGCTGGCCATATTCATCTGGGCGTATGAGATCCCACGCAGGAAAATCAAAGTCGTCTATGTTTTGATGAAAAATGGGTTCATTAAATACTATTTTTTCTCCTTCTCGCCAAACAAGACCTGGGACATCCTTGAATCTGTCCTTTTGCCGATTTTCCAAGTATTTTACAAATAGGGGGAAACCGATCTCGCCCTCGCCTCGAAAGGCAAAATCAGCTTCTTTCAGAAATGATAACGTATGTATGGGAGCAGCTGAGGGATGCGGACCCCCAACAATGGTGATGGTCTCAGGCTTTACCTTCTTGATTATCTCCAAGCTTCGTTTAACTTGTTTCAACGCTGCGGAATACACGGTAATGCCTATCAATTCAAAGTTATTCCGAGAAATGTAGTTCTCAAGCATCTCAAATGTAAACCTCTTGTTTACGCAGTCCAGTATGGCAACATCATGTCCTTCTCTTCTTAAGGCAGTGGCCAAATATCCAAGTCCCAGTGGTGGTGCTTCTCCAAGTCCACCATAGGTTTCCTTTATTGGAGACATCAACAATATTCTCATAGTTTACCCCATCCTAGTTCAGTCTATTGAGAAACAAATTTTGGTTTTGCCATTAGCCAACTTATACATTTAAAATCTAAGGTAATCTTCAACGTTTTCAGCACGTCTCTTGATAATTTAACCAAAGATGGGCATTAGCATTTTTGAATCTTGGACTCATTTCTGCAACTCCTTTTTAGCTGAAATTATCAAAAATGAGCCGAGCATTTTTTCTAAGATTGGAGATATTGTATAAAGTTTCCATAGTTTTTTTAATTGAGGGTGTTCTTGAATACCGCCGAAGTTTAAACATTCAAGTTTAACTTGAGAAAATTGCCTGAACAGTCGTTTTGCCTGCCGCCTTGTATACATCTTAGATAAGGGCGTGTGGTCGTACCTTTTGCTTATGAGTTTTTCCATAGGTAATTGCAAGAGTTCAAGCGAAAGGATGCCATGTCGTAAGATGATCCAGTAGTATGCGAGTCCTTTGTGGTAGAGCATAGTTAACGTGCCCCCTCCCTGCTTTAGCGTTCTATAAATTTCATTAATGGCCCTTTGTGTATTAGGGGTGTGATGCAATACTCCGAAAGAGTAAACGATATTAAACGATGAATCTCTGAATGGCAGGTTCTCTGCATCGGCAACGAGGACTTCACCCTCTAGCTCATAGACTTCAAGGCCGCGTTTGGAAATGAGGGCATTACTCTTGGAGAGGTCGATCGCCACAACCTTGGCTCCAAGTCTCGCAAATTGCCGTAAATCTGTTCCGAGGCCACAGCCTACTTCTAACAGGTACTGTCCAGTACATTCAAGTATGCTTATCAATCGAGGAACATATGGTTCAAGATGATATCTTTTCTTATCGATGGCTTCGTAAAAGGTTTTCAATCCAAATGGAATGTCAATTCCTGCACGTAGCGCTTGTGGAAGAGACCAGTATTCCTCAACTTCCTTTTTCAGTTAAATCCTCCTCCCTGCATATCTATGCGCACGCACCCCGAAGTGTTTTCAAGTAGTTTTTAGCGTACTCGGTTATCATATGAGGTCGCCTCATAATTTGCTTCAGATATGTGAGAGGTTCCTTCATTACTTTTTCCTTGTAAAATTCTCGGTAAAACAAAGAAACGTAACCTAATAGCTCTCTTGCCTTCATATCGGGGGTATCGAAGAAAGGATGTCCCCCACCCATCCTTGCCATCTCTGCTTCTGAAAAGAGCTCAATAGGTTTGAGGTATCCTTTAGAAACACAATCTTCATAGAGGGAAGTCCCAGGGAATGGGGTGGCAATAGCAACTCCCACCTCTTTTAGATCTAGACTTTTTGCAAATCTGATGGTTCTCATTATTGATTCCCGCGTCTCACCGGGCATACCAATTACGAAATAACCCAGAACATATATTCCTAGACTGGCACAATCCGAAACTACATTTCTTATTCTTTCTAATGAAATGTTCTTTTTCATCACTTCATGTAGGATGTAAGGGTCACCACTCTCGATACCTAGACCGCAGGCATAGAAACCGGCGCGCCTCATCGATTTTAAAAGATCTGCGTTCAATGTATTCACGTGAAGACCATTTGGACAATTCCAAGTTACATCTAATTTTCTCTGTATCATTTCTCTACATATAGCTTCGACGCGTTTCCTGTCGATGCTGAAGTTATCATCCTCGAAAGAAAATTCAGTCATATTATATTCTGTGATGCAATGCTCAATTTCGTCAACTACATTTTTTGGATTCCTCGCTCTCCATTTGAGACCCCACACTTTATGAATGTCACAGAAGGTGCATCTGAAAGGGCAACTTCTGCTAGTGATTATGGACGTTTGGCGTTTTACTTTACCATAACCAATCCGAGGCTTCCCAACATATTTTTCTATATTGAGTAGATGCCTTGAAGGGAAGGGAATGCTATCAAGATCATCAATAAAATGTGTTTTAGGATTTACAAAGATCGATCCATCCATCTTAAAACCCAAGCCATCAATATGAGAAAAACCTTTTGCCTTATTCTCGAGCGATTTGACTAGTTCTAGAAAGGTATGCTCACCTTCACCGACAATGACATAGTCTATGGTAGGAGTTTTGAGTATAAATTCAGGGATCGAGGATGGAAATGCCCCTCCGACAACCGTGGGAGTAGATGGATCTAACTTCTTTACAATTCTTGAGACCTCAACGACGTTTGGAAAGCGTGGAGTACTGAGGCATGTGATTCCGACGAGATCCGGTTCTCTTCGGGCTATCTCCTTCGCGAGTTCTTCATTTGACATACCTATTCTATATAGATCATCTCCCAAAGGCTCAAGTTTATTAGATTCCATAGGAGCATCGAGTATTGAAACTTCATAACCCGCTTGCTCCAACATCGCAGCTAAATAGGCCAGTGAGAGCGGCATTGGAAACCAGAATTGCTTTTTTCCAAAGAGAGTGACGGGTGGGTTTATCAATAGGACGCGCATTTTGATCTTACTCCTACATACCGACAATTTCCACTTTTCTTTTAAAAAGATTAATTCTCTATAAGCTTTTGTTCTTGTTTCGTTTCAGTCGGAGTTTCTTGGCCTAGGCGGGCTAGATTTCGGGGTCTGGAGGCTGATCTTTGTTCTTTAAAGGTCGAGGCGCGCGCAATCTTCGTAAGGCTTTTTCAAGTTTATTAGTAAATCTTCGTCTAGCAATAATCACTGCAAAAGATATCATACTAACTATTGATAGACTTACACCCAAGGAGATCCAGACGTTTGATTCTAATGTCACATGTACGACAGTTTCTTCTGTACTCTTGACGTACCAACCATTCACAAATCCATTTATCAACATTTGTTCGGATTGCAATTGATCCCCTGATAACATCCAATCAGACGAGTAAGCTTTGTTTAGAACCACAATGACTTCCTTATCCGCTGGGATACGAATGTCATATTCTTCTGGACCCTTGGAGTATCCTCGTATTGCAGTCCTTGGATTTGTTATATTTGTTATATATCCAGTTGCGTTAATGTCTGTAGTAGACACTGCAAATATCATTGGCACTACAATAGATTCATCGATCTCAAATAACATATAGTTCTCGGAATCTTTCACTAGAGTGATTTGAGAACTGGAAGATAGGGTTCTTGCAGCTCCTGAATAGTTTATGCCGGGTATATCTTTATGGACAAATATGTACTTTACGCTAAGGATACCGAGCACTCTTAACGCGTCGTGCGTTTCTCCTTTGTCTAAATCTAAGAGTGCTCTTTGCATAAGTTTACTGGGTGAATATGATACTCGCCATACAATTGTCGGAACTGGAGCGAATTTATCGACTATATCTAAGATGTGAAATGATTGATCAAACCATGTGGGGCGTACGAAATGATCAACTTCGGGGTAAACAAGCATCCAAAAGTCATTTGCATTTTTTGTATTGAGCAAATCGCGCAATTGGAAATAATCTTCAGGTATTGTTGTGGCTTCGATGCCTCTGAAACCTAGCTCGGCATTCGTATAAACTGCACCATTGTATGCGACGACAGATACAACTGCGATGCCTATTATGCTCACTGCAAGGTATTTTCGCAACAACACAGTAACGCGGCGGCTTTTCAGATTCAAGGATCTGATATATTCTGCAATTAAATATGTTGTCAAACCGATCAGACAAGCATACAGTACTGAGAGTGGGTATAGCCAATACGCGACATTGGAGAACAATCCAGGAATTCTCCTATAGAAAAACAAGTAAACGGATCCGGAAACAGGATACGCTACTCCTGTTGCGAATAGAGTTATCAACAGTGATGATATGGTTAGCCACTCAGCGAATATTCTCATACCATCCCTAGATCTGATATAAAATACCGAGGTATAGCAGTAGACGACCATAAAGAAACCAAGCAAAACAACAAGGGGTGAAGAAAAGTATGGAAGAGACGGTTGGGCCGTAAGCAATCTGGAAACATAAATTAACCTGTTGAAATACGCTGATGCTGCCAGGTTTGCTTCAGTTAACACTTCGCTAATTGACCCAAGGTAACTAGCCAAGTTTTGTTGTGCCAATAGCAAAGGAACTAAAGTTAACATATTGAATAGCCCCACTAAGACTAAGAATTTCAGAAAATAAGATAATAGAGGTACACGTTTGCGTGATTCTGTAATTAAGAGTAACATAAAGATGAGGAGTATTAAGAATGTGAAGGCGGTGAGAACCGGATGCGTAAATAAAAAGACGGAACTTAATGCTCCCAGTCCGATATAAATAGTTTTACGGTCCGCAAAGGCTCCTCTTATGAAGAAAGCCATAACGAGGGGCATAAAAGCGAGAGCAAATCCATTGGTCCAAAAAGCATAGACATCGAGAGGGATTGCAATGAAAAATATGGAAGGGATAAGTTTACAGAAAGTTGAAACTGAATCGTTTTTTCTTATGAAAGTTGAAAGTAAATAGTACATTGAAAATCCTCTAAAAAATAAAGGCAATAGAAAGAGGATGCGGTTGGTTATCACCAAAGGGAGAAACTTTAACAGAAGCCACTCCAGACCGAACCATACGATGGATCCACGGTAGATGGAAGGAAAACCGAAGTTATCGATTTCCCAACTGTTAAGAATTTTTGATGAAGCTTCATCAGCAAAGAATTCGAAAGGGGTATCACTCCATATCAGAAAAGTGTTAGGTTTAAACGTCAGACCGCCATAGACGAGGAGCGAAGCGATGATTATGGTTAGAACAACGACCATATTTCCAGTACCTATTCTTCGATGTACAAGTGATAAAAATGATGAAAGCCCCCCTAACAATTTTTTCCCTTTTTTAGTATTGTTAATCCTTTGATATACAAGCAATATAAATGGGGGCAATCTCCATAACAAAAGAGGCATTAGAGCCATCAGCCCAATTGAAACAAAGACGAAGAAAGTAGAGTCGGAATGAACTAGACGGATTGAGAAAGTATCATTCTTTTCGCTCGTAAACGACCATGCATTCGCAAATTCATCAGCAATCTGATGATTTTCGACCACCTTATCGCCAACTCTTAGCTCCCAGAGAGTGTTAAACTGCTCGTTGAAGATTAGAGTCTGTTTACCGAAATTCAATGTCCCAGAGAAATAGACCGGAGACAAAGTATCGTATGCTATCGGCTTCACAGTGGAGACGGAGAAGCTAGGCAAGAAATGTAATAGGTCAAGGTGGTCTGATAAATTGTCGGTCTTCACTGTTCCAAACCATCTCCCGCCTTTCAATGAGCCATTAATCATTTCATTAGGAGTGGAGTTAAGTGGCCAATGCAAAATAGGAATCGCTTCTTCAATGGGACTTCCCATAATACTTCTTTGAAAGAGCGTATAGACCTGATAGGGAGACAACGCCGACTTGTAGAATTGAACATTATGAATATAGCCATTGAATAGCAACGTCTGTGGCTGCAACTTTAGCTGAATCGGATTCCAACCTAAGTATACTGCTGGAGGGCTATCATAAACGGGAGACGCGCCTAGTGTAACGTTGGCAATTAGCAAGCCGTCAACATAGTAAGCAATTGAAGAGTTATAGACCACACCGACCAAGTGTTGAAATTGTCCTAACTTCAAGAACTTATTTATATAAACATATCCACTGGGAGAAGCAACAAGAAACTGTGACTGCCCAACTGTTGCGACATCGGTGAGGAACATGAATGCAGGTTCATTCCTTCCTGGCTGAATTGATGAGCTAGAAAGAATATATGCTCCCTTCGTTGTTCCTGCCATTTGGTTTACCCATAGACTTATTGTAAAGGGAGGAACTAATGCAAGGGAAGAGAGATTCGCTGAGAGAAAATACCCATCCTTAAAATTCAAAATCTTGTAACCTTCGAACTTACCCATCAGGGCCGTCTGTTCTATTACGTATATTTTAGGCAATACATACCTGTCGTCTAACTTGTAGAGTGAAAAACTGGGGTATGTGGCTATCTGAGAGAAATAAGTACTTGAGTCAAGACTCTTCCTTAATTTTTCCTCAATTTGTTCAACACCGTTTTCATCATGATGCAGTAGCACATATTTAATACCTACACGCCCCATCCTTTCGACCGCTACATCGACATTAACATTTATCGCATAAACAAGTTCTTCTACTTTGGGTGGGCCCCCTAATATTCCTCCAATTACCGTTGGAATCGGAGAGAACGACTCTGTAATATCTGGAGTTAAGAAGTGTGGGAACCATGTAAAGTTGATGTTTCCGGCGCCCTGCCAAGGAAGCACGAGTAGTCGAAACTGCGAGTCAGAGGAATTACCAAGCATGGAGGGCAAATTAAAATACTCAGGTGGAATGTTCATATCGCTCCTGTGTTCCAGAGATTGATCTATGGGGGCCCTATACAAAAGGGGTCCAGGGATCCCATAGGCAGCGATCATTGAGATAAACAATGTTAGAATAAGTGCACGTGCTATTTTCCGTGTATGCGGCAATTTGGTTCTCTGTTCATCAATTAACTGCAATAATGCCTCCAAGCTGAAGCCAATCAAAACCGAGAAAACTAAGGATATTGGCAACACGAAGTAAGAAGCGTTTCTGAACACCTGAAACAGAGAAAAGTGGTCCCAAAGAAACATGTACAAGGGAGACGATTCACCTTGATATAGAGTTAGAAAAACTAGGAACAAAACGAAAAAGGGAATTGGTTCAGTCTTTGGGCGCCTTCGCCTAAGTAACTCCAAAATGATGTATGAAAGACCAAATGCGACAATGGCGTACTGAATTATAATTACAGCTGGCAACTCAGTCAACGTGTTGGAAAAGAAGAGAAGTCTGAGTCGCCAAAACAAGGAAGTGTAAGGAAGTCCCCATGGTCGAACATTTTGTTCCCCGTAAACTGCTTGGATCGCACCTGGATTTGCGAGATAAACAAAACCCTCGGGTATGATCCAGTAGAGATTGAATAGAACTGACATTGATAGTGTCCCTACAATGAAAGAGCATCGCACTACAAGCGCACGTGTGCTACTGCAAAGAGGAGTGTAGACAAGCAAAAAAATAACAATTAAAATCGCGGATAACGCGAGCACATGTGGTTGCATGGACATTAGGACGCTGGAAAGAGCGGCCAGAAAGGCGTATTTTCGATGATGCCCGTAGCGAAGCCCTCTTATGAGAAAGCCAAGAAATAGTATAGTCCCTCCAAATGCGAACATGAATTTGGGTTCTGTCAAAAAGGAGAGCGCAGGGGATACAAGTAAGAACACAGCTGAAGCAGCGCACGCAATTGACGAGAACCGAGTGTCAAACAGTGCCTTGCCAAGAAATATAGTTGAGAAGCCCACAAGAAGCAAGGGGATCACGAGTACTAATCGAGTCACAACAACCAGTGGAATTTGCAAAGATGCTAACAGAAATATGAAGGCGTAGTACGGTAAAAGAGAAATAGCCGTGTTTTGAGCACCGAGATTGCTGTAAGTCCATGTGTATAATGTATCAAACATTGCTTTTCTGGGCAGAAATGGAAACGCGATGTCCCCTAGATTTAGGTATCCCGATCCCATGAACGACTTGTTGGAAACCATTATGATGATGAGTAGAAGCACAAATATGTATGGAGCAAATTCTTGCACGCGCCCTAGAATAATATCTAGACGGGCATGTTCCCTCCAGAACCGCTGGAAATCCCATTTATCTAAACGAGATAGCCATCTACCCAAAACCGTGATGCCCCCTTTGATTTACAATCAATTTTGCTTTCTCTAAACCCTCTATGCAGTTCACATTCACATACCTTCCATCAAGAAAGAAGTAAAAACCCTTTGATTGCTATCTATCATTACATCCAATTCGCAAGATTTCTTAGTCGGAAGTTAGCCACCAAGGGCTGACAAGATGAGAGTTAATATCGCAATCCCTGCAGACTAACACCTCGTCAAA
>Ga0315280_10002487_pt1 | contig 29822 bp, 17 predicted proteins | sample YL17G06_40_MG_FD_203697 | JGI IMG/M metagenome (GOLD analysis project Ga0315280, IMG submission 203697) | Sediment microbial communities from Yellowstone Lake, YNP, Wyoming, USA - YL17G06_40 | ecosystem: Environmental > Aquatic > Freshwater > Lake > Sediment | place: USA: Wyoming | collected... | reverse complement strand
TTTTCCTTTTTTATTCTTCACACCTTTATTTTTTCCTCATTGTATCATCTCGACTCCAATAACGAGAATGCGATAACTTTTAAAAAGGGCTATACGTATTTTGATGATGATTGCGAATGCAAAAAAATTGGAAAGAAAAAAACGTTGATTTGGAATCCCTCGCCGTCCATATAGGAAATTTCTTTAAAGTTAAAGATTTTGAAGCAGTGAAGGGAGAAATCCCAACTGGTTACCAGATATTTGCTGGAGACTCGCCATATTTCAAGATAAATGGATACGTGAGTGTAACTGTTGAAGGAAAGCCAAACAATTTTGTAGTAGAGTTTAAACTCTGCACAGACAAAAAAGGAAGCAGATTACCCGGTTCCATTTTATTGGAATCAATGTTTATCGGTTGATATTTTCTTTTGAGAAGACTGAAATCAGAAGAAACATTGCTAAATTTGGAGAAAGAGTTTTGGACACACGTTGAAAACGTCGTGTTACAACTAAGTAATTCTGCCAAAAACTCTGCGCACTAGTTTAAGTAAGGGTCCTAGAAGCAGTTTTGGATTTTAGTTTCCTCAAACAACAGAGTTCAAGAGAAAACAACTTTATTTGAGTAGAAGCATATTATTGTGAGGTTTACACTATGCCTAGAAAGATTATTTTCAAGGTTGTTGCTTTGATTCTCTTAGCAGTTGCAATTAGAATGAAATGCAACACAGTTGTGTTGGCAAACCCTAGCACAATCTTGGTTCCAAGCCAATATGACACCATACAAAAGGCAATCAATGCAGCAAATCCAGGAGATGTTATAAAGGTGACTCATGGCACATACTGCGAAAACCTAAATGTAAACAAGAGTGTTTCCATCATTGGCGAAGATCCTAAAAATACAATTATTGATGGTGGTGGTAATGGAAACGTTATCAATGTACTGAAACCTAACGTTAAAATCAGTGGATTTACAATTCAAAACGGAAAAATTTGGCCGTATTGCGGAATATCCATTTCAAGGTGCAACTACACTGTAATTAACAACACCATACTGAGAAATAATTACTATGGTCTGCAGTTGACTAAATCTAATAATAGCAGAATCTTTAACAATTTAATTTTGAATAATTCATACGCTGGAATGTATATTCATGAGAGTAGTTCTGCTAATGTTTTCTTTGAAAACACTATTAAAGATAATTTTATCGGTTTATGGAGCCAAAACTCTCAATCAAACATTTTCTATCACAACAATTTCGTGAACAACACAAACCAAGCATTGATTGATATTTCAATGATTTGGGATAACGGTGAAGAGGGCAATTATTGGAGCGATTATGAAGGTATAGATGTGGATTTGAACGGGATTGGAGATTCAGAATATCCAATTGCAGGGGATAAGGACAAATATCCTCTAATGGGTGCTTTTGCAAATTTCACATTTCTATATGATTCAGAAGAATACTCCTTGCCAACAATATGCAATTCTACAATTTCAAACTTCCAGTTTGACAAGTTGCATGAAAAGATAAGTTTTGATATCTTAGGGCCTAATGCTACCATAGGCTTCTGTAGAATTACCATACCTACAGTACTCATCCAACGCAAATGTATTATTCTAGTAGATGACAGAGTTCCCATTATAAGAAATTGGACAGCTTCAACATATGGTTACAGGTACTTTTTGTATGGAAATACGGGCTTAGTACGAAAAATAACCATAGAGTTCGAGCTTCCCGGGAAGGGAACTCCGCCGTCTTTGTTAATTCCAATTTTAATAGTGTCTTCAGTAGTGATCGTCGTATTGATTTTAACCATCTTTAAATTAACCATCTTTAAAAAGGGAAAGTGGGAAAGGAAATTTAAAGTTTCTAAAAGCAGAGTTTAATGTTAAGGAATTATTATCAATGATGTGGAAACTTCTGGGCAGTAAGGTACACCACCCGATATGGGTAAGCTTGTATAAGCATTTGCATATGTCATTGCAGTGCCAGTGAAAGCCCAATCTGGAATTTGGACTGACATCAAGAAAAACACCGATGTGCCAGGAGGCATTATCCAATCCACTAAAGTGATGTACCCAATGGGCACACCTTCCGCATCGTAAGTTACCACTGTGAATGTAGCTACTTTAGAGGTGAAGGCAATGTTTTCGGCGGTAAACCTAAAGCATATTTGCTCGCCTTTGGCGAATATTGTTTCTGCAGAACCATTGAGATCAGTTGTTTCAACTGTTAGCATTTCAATTATCCAACCAACTCTGAACGTGAGAGTGTCGTTGGCGACTTGCCCTAAGATCTCAACACTCGCAAAAACACTGTATATTCCAAATGTTGCATTAGAAGCCAGCCTAAATCTGGTCACGGCTATCCCATGCTCATCAGTTGTGTTAACTCGGTAATCAATCTCTTTACCAGTTGGATCTCTAACTACAAATGTTACAAACTTATACTCGATTGGTTGACAGTTGTAATGCGCTTCGCCGTAAAGGATTACTTCTTCTTGTGGTGCAAATGTATCACTTGGCTGGTGTGGTCCCCTGCCGCTGTAAGGCTCAGGCTTCTGAGTATAGATGTCTAGATATGGACCTGAAACCTTGAATGTGAGTGTGTCGCAGGCTTTTATCTCTGAGACTGAAGAAACGGCAACCGCCGTCCATGTTCCGAAAACATTTGGCAAACATTCTCCGTATATTGTGAAGTTTATTTTTGCGAGTCCATTTTCATCGGTCATGGCGCTTCTATACATCACAGTCTCACCCTTAGCATCTCTAACTTCAAAACTTACAGGTTTGTATTCAACTGGTTCATTGTAACATGTGAGTAATGCTGTTAACACCACTAATTCTCCAGGAGCAAATTGTCCATCAGGCTGGTTTCGCCCTTGCCCTCCTTTTTGGCTATAGAGATCTAATGAAAGACCATCTGGTTCTGGAAGGACTGTTATCATTTTGGATGCTGTATCGTTTATTCCTGCACTATTAGTAACTGTTAAAGTTACGGTGTAGTTTTTAGCCATGGTGTAAAATTTTTCAATGAATATTCCATTTCCAGTTGTGTTATCACCGAAATCCCAGCTGCAGATTATGAGGCTACCTTCCCCAGGTGTCGAAGTTGAAGCATCAAACTGTACAGTTTCATTGACATAGGGAAGCACAGGCGCAAATATGAAGTTTGCATTAGGAGGCCCTGTAGAGAATGCTATGGATGGGATATGAAACGAATTTGCCAGCGAAAACAGTAACAAAAATGCTAAAAAGGCACCCGACGACGAGAAAAAGCTTTTTCGCTTCATATTTATCAACAGCTATTACCATTAATAGTACTTGGTTAGTTTTGTTCCCTTTTCGTCATCATCAACCCTATTTTTTCTAATGTTTTGCTGCGCAAATTGCCCTTGAAAGCTCACTATCTCCTTTCTCAATATATTCTTTTTCTTGCCCAATATAAATGCCTTCTGAAACTAACTTCATTCATGTCTAATCTGGTACGATTCTGAATGTCGTTGAAATCTCAGGACAATACGGAACGCCACTGCTCCACGGCCAAGTTGTGAAAGCGCAGACATGCGCAGATGCTAATCCTACTAGAGTCCATTGGGGAACCGCCACATGGAACACTAAATTGTACTCGTGGATGCCTGGTGGGACATTCAGCCGTATGTCTGCTACGCTAATCACCTGGTGGGTTTCATCGATTACGCCTACTGTCAAGGTTGCATTTTTTGAGGTGAAGGCTATGTTTTTTACGTTTACGCTAAAGTATATCTGTTCGCCTTCAACGAAGATGATTTTCGGTGCACCATATTGATCCACTGTTTTGACGCTTATTATCTCTATTATCCAACCCATCAAGAAGGTTAGTGTGTCATTGGCTTTTCTCCCTGAAACTTCAACTGCTGCGAGTACTGTGTAAACTCCAAAAGTTGCGTTATTAGCAAGTCTGAAGTCTACAACTGCTATTCCGCTTGCGTTTGTATTGTCGGTCCTGTAGAAGATTTCTACACTGTTTGGATCTGTTACTGTGAAAACTACCTGTTTGTTTTCTACGGGTTCATAGTTGTATGTAACTTCAGCATATAGGATAACGTTGCTTTGGGGTGCAAAAGCATCACTTGGCTGGTGTGAACCTTTACCACTATATGGTTCTGGATGTTGGGTGTAAACGTCTATTTCAAGTTTATAGAGCAGAACCTTTACAATGTGCGATGTGGAGTTCGTTAGTTCATCATTGTCTGTGACTGTTAAGGTTACTGTGTAATTTCCTGGAGCCGTGAAAGTATGATATGTTATGGGACCGGGTTCTGTGACAGGCGGCGTACTGTCGCCGAAATTCCATGCGTAGCTTACAATCGTGCCGTTTACGTCGTAGCTTTTTGAGGCGTTGAATGTTGCTGGCTGATTATATATTGGTTCTAGTGGACTCCAAGTGAAAATAGCAACTGGATATACTAGAGGAACAGGGGTCCACGGATACATGAGAGGATACCAGTCTACTCCCAGATGCGGTATTAGCGTATCCCCTACTCCATCGCCTGCCCATCTGGTTTCTCCCCATCTTCCCAAACCAGTGCCATCGTCAACTCCAGTGTAGTCGCTCCAATAGTTGCCTTGGGCGCGGAGGGGCGGCGGTGTGTCCGTATCCCAAGTGTTTGAAGTCAACGGAACAGCGTAATGCGTTACTTGGTTTGTATTATCTATAAAGTTGTTGTAGTAGAATTGGTTTTGGCTACAGTTCCAAATGTAAACACCATATTTATTGTTCCTTATAGTGTTGCCTTTACCAAGTGAGTAAAAAGTGTAAGAGAGGCGGAGACCATATTCAGTGTTTGATTTTATCGTGTTAAGGTACATTGTTGTGTAGTTTGCATATTCAAGCAGAACACCGTATTTACAATTCATAACCGTGTTTTTGGTCAAGTTATTATAGCGAGAGCGGGCATAGAAGTCTATTCCATAGTAACCTGAGGCGTTTACTAAGTTTTCAGCCACTACGTTATAGTTCGAATCGTAAAGTCTTATGCCATAGGTGTTACCTTGCAACGTGTTGTTAGTAATGAAGCATTTTGAGGAGCGCGAGTAGAATATGCCATCGTTGCAGCCGATCACTGTGTTGTCAGTTATGTTAATGTTGGTAAAGTATTGTTGTAATGGGGGTTCGACATAAATACCTTTGTAAGAGAGTGTTGGACCTTGAACGGTGAAGCCGCTGATTTTCACTTTGCTTATTTTCACGTCGACAACTCTGGTTGTGCTTTCTGGTCCTCCTTTGATTATAGATTGGCGGTTAGTTCCTTGTAGTGTTACTGATTTGTTGACGCATACATATTCAGGGTATGTCCCAGCGGCAACTAGAATTGTGTCGCCCGAGACAGCTGCGTTTATGGCTTTTTGAATGGTTGGGTAGTCTTCAGGAACCCTTCTAATCGTGCCAGCTACTGAAATGTTAACTGCAGAAGTAAAAGTGCTAATGGTTAAGAAAATCACCATGAGAATCATTGTGACTCTTCTTTTCAAGTTCTCAATCTCTCCTTTCTCAATTTATTATAACCATTTCTGATATAAATGGCTTATCAATGTATTTTCTATCCCTATTTTTCTTTATTTTAAAGTTTCCTCCTTCACTTTTGATTCAATCAGGGACCTAATCCATCATAGCATATCTTCCACAAAGCATAGTCAAAAGCATCGACAACTCCATCGAAAACGAAGAACGTTGGCGGAGGACCAGTACCGAGGTCAGCTAGGTACAGGGCTTCGGGTGGGGCTGTTCCATCATAGCATGCCTTCCACAAAGCATAGTCAAAAGCATCGACAACTCCATCGAAAACGAAGAACGTTGGCGGAGGACCAGTACCGAGGTCACCTAGTTTTCGACCTAGTTCAACTATAATTGTTCCATCACGAGTCTCATGTGGCAGGTATGCTCCATCTGATTTTTTCAGTTTGGTGTTCGTTAAGTCTAGAATTGAGGTCCCTATAGCTTTTGATTTGAATGTTATGTTAGCTATTATTCCATTTCCGGTTGGTCCTGGTATCACTTGCATCAAAGCACAGAATGCACGTATGTACCCGTGAGTAGCGTTATAGTTGTCAGTTAGGTTAACTATCCCGAAGATTGTCTCTCCGGCTGTTTTGAGAAATGGGCCTTCTCCAACAGCTGTAGCGTTCAATTGCGTAGAGTTGTAGAATAATTGAAACTCCCAGCCCCAGAGATCAGTAACTTCGACTGCAGTTATTTTGATTGTAAAGGTTCTTCCTATGCCCTGCACAGTGTAGGTTTCTGGATCTACTTTCATCATTGGATATGCAATCACGTGGACTGCTCCGTCGATAGCAGTGTGTGCAATTGGATGTCGCGGTGGCGGGCTTGAATCCTTGAGAGTTGTGCCTTCGAGGTGTAATGCGGTTTCGCCGACGGTTTTGGCTTGGAAGGTGATCGTGACTAGTGTTCCACTGCCGGTTACTCCAGGCGCCGGTCCGATTAGGGTGGATCCAAGTAGTAGCCAGCCGTGGGTGGCGTTGTATGTGTTTTTTATAATAGAGGCGAAGAATGTGGAGTTAATCTGTTTTAGAAACGGACCTTCCTGCACACCTGTACAGTTTAGAATCGTGTTGAGGTAGTATAGTTGAACCTCCCATACAGCAAGGTCTGCTACAGCTGTGACGGTCACATTAACTGTAAATGTTGTTCCCATTTCTACTGTAGAGGTTTGTGGGGATACCTGCACTGTTGTGCCTTCTGCATATACTGTGTTAAAGGGTATGGTAGATGATAAGAACGCTAGCATGATTACGATTAGGCTTACTTTTTTAACCATTTCTTTTTTAACCATTTTTATCACTCCGTAGACTCTCGTGTGCGCAACCGTGCGCTCGTGGGACGACACAGAAAAAAGGGATTGTTTTGTGGGGTAGCAACCTTATTCTCCTAAGGGTCTAAGCCGTATCCGTAGTTTGTAGCAATCGTTACCATGTCGTAGACGTTGATGATGCCGTCGTTGTTCAAATCATATTCTGGCTTGGCGGATGCCGGCTTGTTGTAATAGTATGCTACGCTGCTTATGTCAAATGTGTCTACGTCGCCGTCGCAGTCCACGTCGCCTCGTATGAAGTTAACTTGTATCGTCAATGGTAGAGGCATGATGATTTCTTCCATTCCTATGAAGCCTACCATGCATCCCTTCACGACTATTGAGCCTGCACCACTACCCAACACTTTAAATCCAATGTTGCTTACCTCGTCTAGCCTCCGAACAGTGACTCCAGTAGTTCCATCTGGAACTTGCCAAGCGGGTTTAGGGTCGTCCATTGCATTATAAACCGTGGCGCTCGAAAAGTCCAATGTCACAACTTTGCACTCTCCGGGTCCAATATTGACCAAGTCACTTTGCCAATAAGTATCTCTTGCTAGGGAAGCTCCATATCCATCTGGTCCTTTCCATAGCCCACCGCTCCAGTCCACTGTCCAGCCAGTGTTCATAAAGAGAGCAACGGTAATTGGGTTTGTTCCGACGTTACAGATGCATACACAGTATCGCTTGTATCCGGAGAAATCATAGGGTCCTGCGAATCCGTATCCATAATCCTTGTATGCGCCGCCAGCCAAGGCGTTGACTGGGAAGTTGTCTCCAACACCTGTGTCGCTACTAGTTAATCCAGTGAAATCGAATTGAACCCCAGGACCAGCTACATCTATTTTTGGGCCCAAGATTCCAGGTCCCCACTCCGTGGTGAACCCAGCTAGCATAAGTTCGGCGTCAGATAGAGTTAACGTGTTGCTGCCGAAGCTAAGTTCGGCGTCGACAATGTTAATCGGGAATGTCATAAAGTTGGGGTTGCCATATTTCCAGATGTGTTCCGGACTGCAACCAAATTCGACATGGAACGTCAGCGCAAACAAAAGCCCTTCGGAACCGGACCAAGGATTGCCTTCACCCGAAACCTGAATCAAATCAGAAGTGCCGCCAACCGTGCCTACACCAAATATGCCCCAGTAATCCACTTGGTCGAAGCGGATTAGGTCTGGATCGTACTGGATTTTCAAGTGGTAATCTGTTAGGCACGAACATATGCAGATGTGGGTTACCCAGATTTCAACCTCGATCCAATCGCAGTATTCAAATTCATATGGGGGATTTATGTAAGCCCACTTGCCCGTCTTTTTGTCGAGCTTTTTGACTTTAAATTCAAGGTCTGGCTTTGTAGCGCTCATATGGTACATTCCATCAGTTACTACTGCACATATGGATTTAGGAACAGGTACACCGTTATCACTTAGGTTAACCACGTCGAAATGAATCGGTGTCTGTAATGGGAAGTTGCAGCTTCTATCTACGTGGAAAGTCTTCTTGAACAAGACAGAGGCTCCCAAGTTGCTTGCGGAGGTTGCTAATGCCACCACAGCGAGCTCGTAAAAGCCAACACCTGACTGCTCAAAAACGACGCCCCATTTGCCTGTACCCCAGAGAGCGTTCAGGTAGATTGTGTAGTCGACGCCTGTTTCAGTTATTAAGGTACCATCCCAAGTCAACTTGATGTCAAAACCCGCCAAGTTGGCAAAGTTCTCAAGTGTTACTGCTACATCGAAAGTTGTGCACACGTCGCCAGGCATTTTGTTCACCACTGGTGGGTCAATGTAGAGTTGAGTTCCGATTACGACTATTGAGCCAGGGCCATTTCCTAACACCTGAAATCCTATGTCACTTACCTCGTCTGTCCTCCACACTGCGACGCCTGGTGTTCCGTCAGGATACTTTGTAAACTCTAGTTCGTCTAGCGCGTTATAGACTTCAGCGCTTGAAAAGTCAAGTGTAACAACTACACACTGTCCTACTCCGATATAGATCCAGCCATTCTGCCAGAAAGTGTCTCTCCACATTGCAGCATACTCAGGCGGCGATATTGTCCAACCCGTGTTCATCTTGAGATTAACAGTAACAGGCTCCGTTCCCACGTTTTTGAAGCATAGACTGTATCGCTTGTATGCTGAGAAGTCTCCCCAAGTCGAAAACGGATTAGTGACTCCATAGGTCTTCCATGCGCCGCCTGCCAATTGGCTAACTGCGAAGTTGTCGCCCACAACCGTGCCAACACTAGGATTTAATCCAGTGAAATCGAATTGAACTCCTGTTCCAGGTATATCTGTGATTGCTGTCAGGGTTGCAGGCCCGACTTCATATGCGAATTGAGTACTGAGTTCAACGTCTGAAAGAGTTAACGTGTTGCTACTACCACCAACCGCATTCACAGGCATGATTTGTATCATGGCAATTGATGATAGAGTTAATATTACTAGCACAAAGATTGCTGCTGCTTTACTATTCATTTTTCATCCTTTCTCCCTTTTTTGTATTGGTATTTGTTCGAAAGCGCCCCACCTCGGCGCTTATTATGCACGCGAGCGATACTATATTGTTCTGGATTTAGTATATAAGTGTATACAGAATTATGTTCTATAAAAAGATCCTGAGCAGACTAAATGCTTAATTGTATCAAACGATTCACAGCAAATTAACCCCGAAAAAATGATGTCGAAAAAGACTGTTTCATTCAAAAACAAATCTCCAAAAATGCGCGCACAGAGCAAATAACCGGTGGATCTTGCTTCAAAAAGTTTGTTTGAAAATGTTAAAGCAAAAACAAGAGACCAAAATCTAAAGGTTAAAGCAGGAATTCCCCTGAAAGCGCTAAAAGAGTGTCTCCTGTCAAAGTAGAATAAAAAAGCTCTGCGCTCTTTAGAAAGTTAGTGTACATACTGTCTCCACACCCCCCTCCCAGCCCTCACGCATGCGCGTATGCAAATGTATGAAGTGTGCTTTTGAAGTGATCTAGCTTAACCGCTGTAAAATTGCTTGATCCCTTCGGGGTGCTCAAATACGACGTGTCAGAGTATTGTGAACGTCATGTTTCCGCTCATAGCAGCAGCCCAGTTTCCTTCAAGGGGGCCTGTTCCGTGAAATGATTCTTCGGTAAGGATTATTGTGCAATTGTATTGGCCTGGAGTCAGGTTTACGTTTCCCATTGGGAGCCGTTCCCATTCGCCGAAGATGCTTATCGTGGAGCTTGGGTAGTCTTGGTCGTAAGCGGTTTGTGATGGGTCTGGATCGAATGTTACTGTCTTTATGGGTCCATCATCTGGGGTGCGTGACCGTTGGCTCGTTTTCCACAAGACGTGATAGCAGCTGCCAGTCTCGAAGTCGATTGTGGCATCGCCGTTGCTGTCAGTGATAAAGTAGTTGAACATGAGATAGCCTGTATAGCGATAGTGATAACCGGTTGGGCTGGTGGGATCCGCTATTAAACGCCGCGTATAATATGTTGCGTCGTTGGGATTGGGTGAAGTTCCGTTGCCTTTGTTGTTGAGGTTTTGTCCTCCTGTCCATGCTGACCCATTCCATGTCTCTTGCCACCATCGTCCTGCCAAACCGATGCGTTCATTGTCGGGGGTGCCGGGTGTGCCGACTATCTTGAGTTGGTAAGCGAAGTTGGGTTTGAGGTTTCTGGCAGTCAGTCTACCAGACAGGGTATTTCCAACGTCATGATAGTTCACAGTTACCGTTGCTTGAGAATAGTTGTAGCTGTTTATGTAACTGCTGCTGTATTCTTGGTTGGCAACGTCCATCCAACGAAGAACACCGTTTGGAGAGGTCAAATTGGGATTCGTCATGACGAGCGTTTGCCATGAACTAGTTTGCACGCCGTATCCGTAGTTTGTTGTAATTGTTACTGTGTCGTAGATGTCGATGACGTTGTCGCCGTTTAGGTCATACCAAGACGCCTGAGGCCACTCGGCGTCCCCTTGTTTCTTGTCGTAGTAGTATACTGCGGTGCTTATGTCATTCATGTCTACTTTGCTATCGCAGTTAACATCGCCTCGTATGAAGTCGACCTGGATTTCCATGGGTCCGGGCACAATTATTCCGCTCATTGGTATCTCGCCTTGGGGAGAACTTAGTTTGGCGCCGATGATTGCTATCTGGAACGTCTCGTATTGATGGTATTTCGTCCAAATGTGGTCCGCTGAGGGAGTAAATTCCACATGGAATGTCAGTGCAAAAAGCAATCCTCTATCGCCTGACCATGGTTCTCCTTGACCATTAATCTCGACAACTGGAGGAGTCAAACTGACTGTGCCGTTGCCAAGTACACCCCAGTAGTCCACACCTAAGAAGAGGACTAGACTGGGATTATAGGTAACATTCAAATCGTAGTCTGTCAGGGGCGAACTGTCATAGATGTCGGTTACCCACACTTCAACCTCGAATGTATCGCAGCATTCGAATGGCGGAGAATGTGGCGCAACCAACACGAATTCGAGATCTGGCGGAGTTAGGGCTCCTGATACGATGATTGAGGCTGAGGCTGAACCTGTACCTAACACCTCAAATCCTATGTTGCTTACCTGGTCTAGTCTGCGGATTGGCCAACCACCAGATCCTTCAGGATGCTGCCACTCGGGCACAGGATCGTCAGCTATATTCCACGCTTCACCACAACTGGAGAAGTTTAGCGTCACAATTGCCGATCGACCTACGGCAAGATAGATCCAGTTGCTTGACCAGAAAGTGTCATAATACCCGTTTTGTGGGGGGTCTGTCCAACCCGTGTTCATAAAGAGATGTACATTAATCGGATCTGGACCGAGGTTCTTGAAGAGCATACTATACATGCTGTAAACAGTGAAATCACCATTATGCGCGCCAGTACCGCCTGCCAAGGCACTAAGTACGTATTTGTCTCCCATGCCGACCTTACCTAATCCAGTGAAATCGAATTGGACTCCTGGTCCAGATACATTTGCTTTTCCAGTGAAGGCCCCTCCTCCGTCTGCCCACTCCTGATAGAAGCCATCAACGGTAGGGGGTGGCACGTTAGGTAACATAAGTTCAGCGTCGGAGAGTGTTAACGTGCTTTCAAGTGCTTTTACAGGTCTGGTTAGTATAATGGTAACTGCTGATAGAGCTAATATTGCCAGCACAAAGATTGCTGCAACTACTTTGGTTCTCATTTTCCTCCTTTCTACCTATTCTTTAGCTATAATTCACTGAAGATACAATAAAACACTGCACTTGGTTCGCATATAAGTCTATACAGAGGTATATTCTATAGAGAGATTCTGTTCTGCCTCGATGTTCAATTGTACCATAAAACCACAATAAATTGACTTCGAGCGCGTTTTCTGATCCTCCTCTACTCTCATAAGTGTGATTATATGTTAGGTGAGTGATAAAAAAAGAGGGTTGTTTTAGCGCGCGCATTTTTGTGCGGTTACTAACCTTACATGCCGTGTCCGTAGTTGGTGGCAATCGTTACCATGTCGTAGATGTCGATGACGCCGTCGTTGTTCAAATCATATTCTGGCTTGGCGGATGCCGGCTTGTTGTAATAGTATGCTACGCTGCTTATGTCAAATGTGTCTACGTCGCCGTCGCAGTCCACGTCGCCTCGTATGAAGTTGACATTTATTGTCAAATGCGAAGGCATGTCAATTCCGCTCATGGGTATATTGCCTAAGGTCCCAAAGCTGAGTTCTGCATCGATGATCTCAATGTTGAATGTCTCGTAGTTCAGGTTGCCATATTTCCAGATGTGCTCCGGTGTGCAGCTAAATTCGACATGGAACGTCAGTGCAAACAGCAGTCCTTCCTCACCATACCAGCCAGATCCTGCCCCTGAAACCTGAACTTCGCCTGGAGTAGTCTCACTCCAGCTGCCTGTGCCAAATATGCCCCATGAATCTACATCTACGAAATTGGCTAGGTGAATGTCGTATGTGATTTTTAGGTCGTAGTCTAGTAGGGGCGAGCAGTCGTGGATGTGGCTGACCCAGACTTCAACCTCGAATATGTCACAATATTCAAAATCGTATGGTGGATTGACGTACTCCCATACATGCGTCACTTTGTTCCACTTTTTGACTTTGAATTCAAGGTCTGGTCTTGTTCTGCTGATGTAGTACATTCCATCGGTCACTTCTGCATAGATGGGGTTCGGAACTGGTTGTGCGTTGTCGCTTAGCTTAACCACGTCGAAATGAATCGGTGTCGACAGTGGGAAGTTGCAGCTCCTATCTACGTGGAAAGTAATTTTGAACAAGACGGAGGCACCTGTGTTGCTTGCAGAGGTTGCGAGCGCAGCTACAGCAAGTTCGTAATAGCCGGCACCTGACTGCTCAAAAACGACGCTCCATTTGTCTGTACCCCAGAGGGCGTTCAGGTAGGTTGTGTAGTCGCCGCCTGTTTTAGTTATTAAGGTACCGTCCCAAGTTAATTTGATGTCGAAGCCCGCCAATTTAACAAAGTTTTCAAGTGTTGCTGTCACATTGAAAGTTGTGCACACGTCGCTAGGTGTTTTGTCCACTACTGGTGGATCGATGTAGAGTTTGGTCAAGGTCCCTGATAAGAGGACTGAGGCGGAGCCTGAACCTAATACCTGAAATCCTATGTTGCTTACCTCGGTTAGTCTCCAGATAGGGGTGCCGTGTTCTCCATCGGTATGCCCAGGAAATTCTGGGTCGTCAGCTATATTCCATGCTTCATAAGAGCTGGAAAAGTCCAGTGTCACAATCGCGCTTTTGCCTGCGCCAAGATGGACCCAATTACTGCACCAAAAAGTGTCTCTCTTCGGATCTACGTTTGTCCAGCCTGTGTTCATGTAGAGACTTACATCAATCGCATCGAGTCCGAGGTTGACGAAGAGCATACTATACTTGTTGTAAGCTGTGAAATCACCGTTAGAGACGCCAGTGCCGCCGGCCAGTGCGTTGACTGGGAAGTTGTCTCCAATGCCGGCCTTGCCTAAGCCAGCTAGATCGAATTTAACGCCAGGTCCGGGTACATCTGTTTTTCCTGTTAAGCTTGAACCGGGGTCAAACAGCCAAGTGAACTCGGGTAGCATGAGTTCAGCGTCTGAGAGTGTTAGTGTGCCTCCGAGTGCTTTCACAGGCGACATTGGTATCATGGCAATTGATGATAGAGTTAATATTGCTAGCACAAAGATTGCTACCACTGTTTTATTATTCATTTTTCCATCCTTTCTCCTTTTTTTCTAATAATAACGATTTGAAGGCATAGTAAAAATACTGTCTATCTGTATATAAGTTTATGCGGAAGCATGTTCTATAGAAAGATTCTTAATGAAATAGATGTCCAATTGTATCAAACAATTCAAAGCGAATTAACACTCTAAGAAGTAGTGTCGAATTAGATTGTTTCACTCAAAAAACAAATGCGCGCAGATCTTTTTCTCGCTTTGCTTGCATTGGCGCTGACTGGAGTGACGAAGAGGATGGTTTTTCACCGCCTTTATTTCTGGCTAGCTCTCGTATATGTAACCATATGCATGGGAATTAAGAAAAAAAAGAGGGGTGGTTTTAGCGCGCGCTTTTTTGTGCGGTTACTAACCTTACATGCCGTATCCGTAGTTGGTAGAAATCGTTACTATGTCGAAGATGTCGATGATGCCGTCTTCAGTCAAGTCGTATTTTACAGGGCTTGATGCGTCGTAGTAGTATGCTACGGTGCTTATGTCGCCAGTGACGTCTACTTTGCCGTCGCAGTTCACGTCTCCTCGAATCAGATGTATGATAATGTCGAGGGGTGAAGGTATTGTGATTCCGCTCATAGGTATGGTGCCTTCTTCAAAGCTTAGTGTCGCATCTTCAAATGAGACGTGAGCTGTCAGGTCATCGTGGTGATACTTTCTCCAAATGTGTGTAATGTCATCATCAAAATCAATGTGGAAAGTCAACGCAAACAAGAGCCCGTCGCCACTATTGAAGGTTAAGCCGCCTATATCCCAGACATGAACTCTGCCAGGTGCAAGCAATTCAACGTGGGCATTGTCAGCTAAGCCTCCAAGGACACCCCAGTAATCCACGTCCACGAATTCGAGAAGTGCAGAGTCATAAAGTATTATGATGTCATAGTCTTTCAGGGTTGCACAGATGTGAGTAACCTTGACCTCAACTTCGAAGGTCTTGCAGATTTCAAAGGGTTTGGATGGAACGGGGTCAACCACGACGAGTTCAAGGTCTGGTTTTGTGGCGCTGATATAGTACATTCCATCGGTAACTGTTGCAGGGATGGGGTCCGCGTTGTTATCGCTCAGCTTAACAATTTCGAAATGAATCGATGTCGATAGTGGGAAGTTGCATCTTTTGTTAACATGGAGCTTCACTTTGAACAAGACTGAGGAAGCTCCCGGATTGCTTGCGGAGACCGATAGTGAAGATGCAATAAGTCTGTATGAGCCGGCTGTGTTCTCTTGGACTACTGCCCACCATTTGTTGGGATTCGCACCCCAGAGGGTGTTCAGATAGGTCGTGTAGTCGTCGACGTTGACAAGATCTATTAGAGTACCGTCCCAAGTCAGCTTAATGTCGAAGCCATACAAGTTGGCGAAGTCATAAAGTGTCACTGCCACTTCAAATTCGGTGCAATAGTCGCTAGGTGTTTTGTTCACCACGGGTGGGTCGATGTAGAGTTGAGTTAGAGTTCCTGATACAATGACTGAGGCTGAACCTGAACCTAACACCTGAAACCCTATGTTAGTTACTTCGTTTAGTCTCCAGATAGCGGTGCCAGTTTCTCCGTCTGTATGTCCATGAAATTCTAGGTCGTCAGATATACTCCAAGCTTGACCTGACGCAGAGAAGTCCAGTGTCACAACCCCGCTTTGATGCGGACCAAGAGTGACCCAATTGCTACACCAGAAAGTGTCGCGTTCCCAATTTGGGCTTGTAAAGCCCGTGTTCATGTAAAGACTTACTTGAATCGTACCCGACCCAACGTTGACAAAGAGCATACTATACTTGTTATATGCAGTGAAATCAGCGTTATGCTCACCAGTGCCGCCAGCTAGGGCATTGACTTCGTAGTTGTCTCCAACTCCAGCCTTGCCTAAACCAGCGAGATCGAATTGAACTCCAGGCCCAGCTACATTAGTTTTTCCAGTTAAACTTGAACCAGTATCAAACAGCCACATGAACTCAGACAACATCATCTCAGCGTCTGAGAGTGTTAGCGTACCTGCAGCTTTTACAGGCATGATTGGTATCATGGCAAATGTTGATAGAGCTAATATTACTAGCACAAAGATTGCTACCACTGTTTTATTATTCATTTTTGTATCCTTTCTCCCTATTTTTTTCTAATCATAACGCTTTAAAGCGCATTAAAATAATACGTCTAATTCGCATATAAGTCTATGCGGAAGTATGTTCTATAGGAAGACTCCTAGCAAACTAAATGCCAAATTGTATCAAACAATTCACAATAAATCAACCCCAAAAATTGATTGCGAATAAAACTGTTTCATTCAAAAACAATCACTCAAGATACTAGGAATTACCTTAAACGCGCGCATGCCAAGATAAAAATATGATATGATTCATGGATTCACGTTTCATAGCCTATGCCAATGCTCCAACAAAAGTAGGAAACTTGGGAGGAAGCGCACCTCCAACACTCTTCAACTGTCATGAAACTGTTGATGGTAAAGACAAAACCCTATTCCCACTATGTCATAGAGGACTAAGATCAGACACTTAAAGGGGCTAAAATATATTGCTACATGAACTTCCCGTGCGCACATCAAAAAAAAAGAAGAGATGCTTCTCTTAACAGTCTTCTCCATAATGGCGTGCTGCTGTTCGCAGGTCTAGAACGTTTACTACGTTGTCTCGTGTTAAATCAGCAATCCTGTTCCAGTTTAGATCTCCAGGCTTGGATCCAAAGGCCGCCGAAATTACGTATAGGTCATCTAGATCAACTGTTCCATCACTCGTGAGGTCGCCTATGAGTGGCATATAGCTGTATGAGCCGTCAACTTCATAGTGGAGAATTTCTATTCCTCCATCCGTCTTCAGTTTCGTGTTATTGAGATCCAAAGTACATTGAAGATCAACGTCTGGCCATATGGATGCCGCTGTTACTTTGAATGTGACTATAGCTATAGTGCCGGTGCCGTTTACAGGAGGCGCAGGGCTAGTCAGTTTTGCAGCAAAGTGAACATATCCACTTAGATCATTCCATTCATTTATGTAGATATTTGCTCCACTCAATAGCGGACCAAGCTGAACGTAGGGATTCCATATGTCAAGCAAACTTGTGTTATAGTAGAGCCAGAACTCAAAATCATAAAGATTGACGACATCGTGAACAGTTATGTTAGTGGTGAATATTTTGCCGAGGTTTTTAGCTATAGACCTTGACGCTTGCAAACTTGGAGCGCTCATATAGTACATTCCATCAGTCACTACTGCATAGATGGGGTTTGGAACTGGTTGTGCGTTGTCGCTTAGCTTAGCCACATCGAAGTGAATTGGTGTCGACAGTGGGAAGTTGCAGCTTCTATCTACGTGAAAAGTCATTTTGAACAAGACAGAGGCTCCCAAGTTGCTTGCGGAGGTTGCTAGCGCCACGGCAACAATTCTGTAAGAGCCAACACTTGACTCCTCTATCGGAACGCTCCACATACCCGCACCCCAGAGAGCGTTCAGGTAGGTTATGTAGCCGACGCCTGTGCAAGTTATCATAGTACCGTCCCAGGTCACCTTGATGTCGAAACCCGCCAAGTTGGCAAAGTTCTCAAGCGTTGCTGTCACATCGAAAGTTGTGCACACGTCGCCAGGCGTCTTGTTCACTACTGGTGGATCGATGTAGAGTTGAGTCAGAGTTCCTGATACGAGAACTGAGGCTGAACTCCCCCCCATCACCATAAATCCTATATTGCTTACCTGGTCTAATCTCCGAACCAGCCAACCACCACTTCCGCTAGGATGCCGCCACTCGGGCACAGGATCGTCAGCTATATTCCACGCTTCACCACAACTGGAAAAGTTCAATGTCACAATCGCGCATTGACCTACGCCAAGATAGACCCAGTTGCTTGACCAGAAAGTGTCATAAGTTCCGTCTTGCGGGGGATCTGTCCAACCCGTGTTCATGAAAAGAGCTACGGAAACCGGATCCGACCCAAGGTTGACGAAGAGCATACTATACTTGCTGTAAGCAGTGAAATCACCGTTATGCGTGCCAGTACCACCAGCTAACGCGTTGACCGGGAAGTTGTCTCCAACACCAGCCTTACCTAAACCAGCCAAATCGAATCGAACCCCTGGCCCTGGCACATCTGTTTTTCCAGTTAAGCTTGAACCAGTGTCAAATTCCCAAGCAAACTCGGGTAGGATAAGTTCAGCATCCGAGAGAGTTAACGTGCCTCCAAGTGCTTTCACAGGCGACATTGGTATCATGGCAATTGATGATAAAGCGAAGAATACTAACAAAAAAATTGTCACTACTACTTTACTACTCATTTTTTTCTTTTCTCCCTTGATTTTCTAGTTATAACACCTTGAAAGTACACTAAAATAATGCGTCTAATTCGTATATAAGTCTATGCAGAAGTATGTTCTATAGAAAGATTCAGAGCAAACTAAATGCCAAATTGTATCAAACGATTCACAATGAATTAACCCTCAAAATTGACGGCGAACAAAACTGTTTCATTCAAAAACAATCAGTCAAGAATCGAGAACTAGGACCAGACACAAAGGGGTCAAAACATATTGCTACATGAACTTGTCGTGCGCACATTAAAAAAATAGAAGAGATGCTTCTCTTAACAGTCTTCTCCATAATGGCGTGCTACTGTTTGCAGGTCTAGAACGTTTACTACGTTGTCTCGTGTTAAGTCAGCGATCCTGTTCCAGTTTAGATCTCCAGGCTTGGATCCATAGGCCAATGAAATGATGTACATGTCGTCTAAATCAACTGTTCCGTCACTGTTGAGGTCGCCTATGAGTGGCGTATAGCTGTATGATCCATCAACTTCATAGTGGAGAATTTCTATTCCTCCATCCGTCTTGAGTTTCGTGTTAATGAGATCCAAAGTACATTGAAGATCAACGTCTGGCCATATGGATGCCGCTGTTACTTTGAATGTGACTATAGCGACAGTGCCGCTACCGCTTACAGGAGGCGCAGGGCCAGCTAGTTTTGCAGCAAAGTGAACATATCCACCTAGGTCATCCCATTCCTGTGTGTAGATACTTGCTTCACTCAATAGCGGACCAAGCTGAACGTAAGGGTTCCATATGTCCAGCAAAGTTGTGTTATAGTAAAGCCAGAACTCAAAGTCATATAGGCCGACGACGTCCTGAACAGTTATGTTGACACTAAATATTTTGCCGAGGTTTTTAGCTATCGACCTTGACGCTTGCAAACTTGGAGCGCTCATATAATACATTCCATCAGTCACTACTGCATAAATGGGGTTCGGAACTGGTTGTGCGTTGTCGCTTAGCTTAGCCACGTCGAAATGAATCGGTGTCTGTAATGGGAAGTTGCCGCTTCTATCTACGTGAAAGGTCACAGTGAACAAGACGGAGGCACCTGTGTTGTTTGCAGAGGTTGCGAGCGCAGCTACAGCAAGTTCGTAATAGCCGGCACCTGACTGCTCAAAGACGACTCGCCACTTACCTGCACCCCAAAGAACGTTCAAGTGGGTAGTGTAGTCGACGCCTGTTTCAGTTATCAAAGTGCCGTTCCATGTTAACTTGATGTCGAAGCCCGCCAAACTGGTAAAGTTCTCAAGCGTTACTGCCACTTGGAAAGTTGTACCCACTTCACTGGGCGTTTTAAAAACTTTACGTGGATCGATGTAAAGTGTACACGTAACTCCACTTGCTTTCACAGTTACTCTCCATTCCTGCGAGACCTCCAGTGCACCGTCAGAAACGACAAGTGTTACATTGTGCACCCCAATATCGCTATGGTCTGGAGAGTAGGTCCAGTTTTGGGCAGATTCATTCTGAACAGAGTCCAAGAGCCACGAGTAGGTTAGAGAATCATTGTCTTGGTCTGAGGAAGCCTGCGTGAACTGTAGGTTTTCCCCCTCTTCGACTTCTGGCGACGTACCGATTGGAGTGAATGAATCAATTTTCGGAGGGCTGTTCTGGATTGTTACTAATGGTGAGGTCTTTAGAGTTCCAAAATCTTTGCCGTCTTTCGGTCTAACGGTGAAATACCATACCTCTCCTCTCGTTGTTAGAGCAGACGAGGCAGTAAGGGTATTGTTTAGCTGAGGTTGTAGTACCGCATTCTTATACCATCTTATTTCTGTCCCGTTTTCAAGATCACCATCTGCATCATAGTATTCGTAGCTTCCAACAAGGCTGTCAGTTGTCAATGGATTCGAAGGTGAAATCTGAAGATTCTCTGCAATTGGAGGAGTATTCAGTCCAACGCTATAGTATTGGTTCAGAATATCTTGAGCCGGCTTGTTCTGCAGAGGGTACCAGTTGTCAGTTGGTCCCCCAGCATTTGGATCTGTTTCCCAGTTCCACCAGAACCAACCCATAAACCACGTTCTACTCCTAAAATTTTCGAGGGCAGCTTGGTAACAATCAGCTTGTTCTTGGAGGTCAATTTCATGCGGCGGGCTGAAGCCAGTCCAAGGCTGGGTGTTTGTTCCGTCCTGACTGTAGTACCCTATCTCCGTGAAAACTATTTTTTTGGTGGTCTGAGTATAGGTTGAATACAATTCATTGGTCCAATTGCGTCCAGTGCCCCACCAACCCGATGCGGTGCAGTATGACCAAGCACTTATCAATTGCTGAACCGTGGGACTGTACAAATTCGTCAGTGGAAAATAAGCATCTACTCCTACATAATCTAGGGCATCCCAAAACTTCACGTTGCTAGTGCTGTAAGAATCCCAGTTAGCTGCATACGTAATATTCTGGGAAAAACGGGTGCGCACCTGGCTTATGACCTGTCGCCACTGAGATTCATAGGACTGAGATGATTTAAGTTCAGTTCCAACCGTGAACAGTTCAACATTGTTTACCATAGAAAAATCGGCATAATAATTTATGAAATTGCGATAATTTTGAAACCATAGAGTCCAGCTAGCTGGCGCAATTTGGCCCCTCCATGTACCATCAACGACGTCAACCATAGGCTTTAATGCAACTTTCATTCCTAGATCATGTGCTTTCTGTATCGCGTGTACTAAGGATGAGTCAGACGCCGTGTAAAGATCTGGCCTTCGATGCATTTCCGTGTCATTGTAATGCTCCATGAACCAGAAAACTGTGAACGTTACCCAATTTGCTTCTAAGTTGGCAAGATTTTCGATGGATTGATCGAAATCTGAAGAGTTATATGCCTCAGCACTCCATGCGTTAACGGTCATTCCCTTCATTGAAGGCATTGTAAATGCTGCGCCTGCCATACCACCCATTGTCGCATGAATTTGATCTAGATTATCGTCCCCTATTAGGCTTGGTTCTCCGATTGCTTCAGTAGGTTTAATGTCTAAAACGAGTGGTATCGCTCTTATGAGAAGCACTAGAAGAATTAAAATCGATACAAATCGCTTACTCATTGTCCTTTCTCCCTTGATTTTCGGTAACGCGCGCTTTCGGTGCATAAAATGGTAGTCAAAGAGCTTATTTAAGGCTTCAGGAATAAAATACTATGAGCACATTTGTGCTGATTGTATTACTGTTCTGATTGTGTCGGTGCTCTCGAATTGCTTCCCTAAATTAAGCGTGCCAGCACTGCTCAACACAATTACGATAGATCTCTTTTCCATCAGCGATGTCACATTGACATTTTTCGGCAGGTAATTCACACTCATGTTCGAAGTGTATAATAGAACAGTAGGATGGACAGCGCGTCTAATTGACAATCAACTTTCAAGGGAGAAAGGATTGTGCTTAGCGCGCTCCATCCATATTTTATGAGATGATACAGAATCTTATAAGCTTTATGTCCACTCATACGACGACTTTTCGACGCACAAGGGCAAGCTGCAAGAAGGCGCATCAAATGATTCAAAAGGAGGATAAAACACACACAAATCACACATATTTCTGATTTGCCGTTTGCATTTGGAAGAGAAAGAAAAAAGAACTAGGATCAGGGTGTTCTCACGTTTGCCTTAGCAGTCCTCTCCGTAATGGCGCGCTGCAGTTCGTAGATCTAGAACGTTTACTAGATTGTCTCTGTTTAGATCAGCAATTCTGTTCCAGTGTAGATCTCCTGGTTTGGTTCCATAGGCCAATGAAATGATGTATAAGTCGTCTAAATCAACTGTTCCATCACTGGTTAGGTCGCCGATAACTGGTTTGTATAGGTATAATCCATCAATCTCATCGTGAGGAACTTCTATTCCTTTAATTGTCTTAAGTTTTGTATTAATGAGATTTAAAGTGCATTGAAGATCTGGGTCTGGCCATACTGATGCCTTCGTCACTTTGAATGTTACCATAGCTATAGTGCCACTGCCGTTCACAGGGGGTGCTGGACTGGTTAGTTTTGCGGCGAAATGAACGTATCCAAGAACGTCGTTCCATTCAACTATGTAGATGGTTGCTCCGCTCATCATTGGACCAAGTTGAACATATGGGCTGTATATGTCTAGCAAAGTTGTATTGTAGTAGAGCCAAAATTCAAAGTCATACAGATCGACGACATCTTGGACAGTTACGTTTACGCTAAAGATTTTGCCAAATTTTTTAGCTTTTGAGATTGATGGTTCGACTTTAATCTTTGGTTTTGTTGAGTAACACCAGTACTCGCCATTGTGAACCATGTGGGGTATCGGCTGTGGCGTGGGTTCACTTGCGTCACCTAATATGGTTTCAGTTAGATTTAGAAGCGAGTAAACATTGTTAGGGTATATTGGGTCATACTTTATTTTAAAGTATAGTTCTACTAGTGTCGTGTTGCCTGTGAATTTGTCTTCTCCTCGGGCTGATACTCCGAGCCAGTATCTGCCCAATGATTCGTCAATTTCTTCCCACTTGATTTGCAGTGGCCAGATCTCGATGACATGGGCATAATCCAAGTCTAGAAGAGTTGTGTTCCAGTAGAGCTTGAATTCGTAGCATGTTAGGTTGGTGATGTCTGCTATTTTTAGTTCTACTTCGAATACAATGTCGTATGATGGGGTCCAGAATTCCATTTTTGCTGGGTCAATGTATAGAAGCGCGCGCGCTTCACCCTCACTGGTCAGTGTCAGCGCCTTGTTGATAACCACTTGTTCATCATATGTCCCCGCATGCACAATGATGGTGTCGCCCGGGCTTGCAGCATTTATTGCCGCTTGAATTGTGGAATAGTCTTCAGGAACATGCAAAATTCCTCCGGAGTAAGTCACCGACAAAGTTTTAGAGCTTGCGAGTAATATTAGAATCATTAGGGTTGATATTAACCACTTGTTCATTTTCCTTTCTCCATTAATTTTTATGCTAATAGCAGCTTACTTAAAGCAACATAATAAATATGTGGTTTTGCATATAAAGTTATGTGAAAGTATCTTCTATTTCATTTTTGCAATGAATAAAGGGATTCTTTGCATTAAATAATTCATAAAGCTACATCTTTGCAATCTGCCTTTGATCACATAAAGTTTCATTTGAAAAACAAAACCATAGTCCAATTTTAAAAATATTCAAAAAGCGCCATATCGAAATACTTAGGGCGCATTCATGAGAAAAATGGCACGTATGCTCTTAGATATTTTTTTCACAAAATGGGTTCTAGGCATTATATTGAGATTGTTGTACAGAGAAAAAATAGTGGAATGGAAAGAAGATTTGGTACTGTTTTTATGGGATTTTGATGGGACGTCGTTTACGATGTAAAACGGTTGCGGCTATGAGAGCTACTGTAGTTGTAATTAGGAATACGGGTATGACCATGCTTGTTGGAAATTCTGGAATCACTATTATTGTTGAATTCACACGGGCAGGGTCAGGTTGCATATTCATCCCGTCTAAGAGCCAAGCTACTGCGATGCGTATTTCACTAGAACCCACTGCTTTAGCGCGGAATCTGATTTGGCAAAGAAGCCCATCGCCGCCGGGGCATGGTCCCCCATCAAGATAACCGCTGGAGAGTTCAGGTGCTATGCCGCTTACATTATTTGGTTTCTTTGTCAGCCACACTGTGCTCCCATAAGGTTCCAAGAAGGTTCCTTTAACAAAGCTTGCTGTGGTATTAGTCTCTAGTTCCATATACGCAGGGTCCCATGTTACATTCCTTATTATCCATTGAGTGATCAGAGGCGAGTTTGTAATTGTAATGTTGACTCTAAATAATTGGCCAGGTTCAGGATTTGTTGAGGGGGCAACCACAGTTACGGTGGATCCGTTCGCCGCATTAGTCGTTCCTATTCCTGTTAGAGTAATGTATATGAGAAACAGACAGGGCAATAGTAGGATTTTCTTCTTCATTTTTCTCACCTTTGGTTCTATTACAATTGCATGAGGTATTTAGAACTTTCGATGCTGGTGTGCATGTTAAATCATAAGCTTGAAGTTTTGGTAGGTTGCCCATAATTTCGATGAATTTAGCTGATTCAAATTCGTTTGTTATGACTTAAAACTAAATCTGCTGGTTCTGCTTTTTGAGTTCCTCAGTGTCTTTGAGTTTATGGGCCTAGTCCGTCGTAGCATGCTTTCCACAGTGAATAGTCCCAAGAATCAACAACACCGTCATAGGCGTAGAACGTTGGAGGCGGACCACTGCCAAGGTCGCCTAGGTAGATGGCGTTTGGTGGGGCTGTTCCGTCGTAGCACGCTTTCCACAAAGTATAGTCGAAAGCATCAATATTTCCGTCGTAGGCGAAGAACGTTGGAGGCGGACCACTACCAAGATCGCCAAGCATGTAAACTGGGAATTTTGTAAAGTTGAATACTTCTTGTCCAAGGTACCTTGAGGTAGCATACACTGTGTAGTTGCCTGCTGGCGATCTGCTAGGTAATTTAAATGTTAAGTTGAAGTTTCCAGTTTCTGTTCCCTCCAAAATGGAAGAGTGTTGCACTGTTTGGCTTAATGTTCCAGATAAGATTTCAAATGTTGCGTTTACTTCGCGGCAGTATGGAGTGCCTGCCAGTTTTGGCCAGTCTGTGTAGGCGTTTGCGTAAACGAATGCTGTTCCAAGTGGCGCGTCTTTAGGTATTGGTATGCTGATTATGAAAGTTGGGTTTGATTGAGCGGATATTTTTGTTTGAATGGATGCAAATCCGAAGGGTGTGCCGTCACCGTAGTAAGTGTTAATTGTCATGAGGGCTTCTCGTGATTCAATGTCCATGTTCGCTACGCTTATTTTGAAGTATGCTAACGTTTTTCGTGGAAAGGTAAATCTGGGAGTGCCGTTTTGGTCACATGGGACTACGTACTCGATGAATACATACGGTGTTTCTGGAGGAGGATTGCCTGTTGACATTGTTCGTATGGTAAGCAGTCTATCTTGTGAGGTTTGTATTTGTATACCTACTAAACCATCTGTGACTAACATTCCGTCCAAGGTTAGATTGCCATAAACCTGAACTGTATATCTCGCGTAGTATTGCTGCTTGTCGGTTTTTACAATTATTTCTAATCCTGGATTAGATTGAACACATGCAATTTGAATTATGGTTAGAGAGAAAATTAATAAAAAAAGAGGGGAAATGCGTTTTTTCACGTATTGTCCACGTCTTATAGCGTCTTAAGGATGATGAATATCGTTGAGCGTTCTGGGCAGTATGGTACGCCGCCACTCCATGGATAGGTAGTGAACACGTTAGCATAGATTGTTCCTGTTCCAACGAATGCCCATGATGGAATGGTTATCGTATGGCCTGCTGACATTCCGTCTTCTGGATCAACATCGAAAGCATCGTATGCCAAGCCTATTGGTACGTTGCATTCGTCGCTGGCGACTATAGTCAGTAACACGTGGTGGCTGGTCATGGATATGCTCTTCAAGTCGACATCAATAGTCATAGTTTCGCCTTTGTGTAGTGGCGAACCATCGACTGTGATGCCTCTGATGGATATTATGTATCCGAACCTGAAGCATACCTTGTCCATGACTCCCACTTCTGAAACGCTGACTGTAGCCACGATGCACCAGTCGCCGAACATAGATTCAGCGCCTGAGCCTTCCCATGGAACTCTGAAGCTTGTTGTTGCAATACCGTTTGCGTCTGTGAAGGCTGTTCTGAAGTCGCGTCCGCTTTGAGTTGGATCCACCATTTCGAACGCAACTGGTTTGTATTCAACTGGCTCGTCGTTGTAGGTTACTTTGGCGTACACTGTTACTTCTTCCTGTGGACCGAAGGCGTCACTCCAGCCGAGTGGGTACGGCATGCAGGAGCCATCTGGCATCATTCCTGGACCTGTACCACCTCTTTCGGTGTAGACGTCAATTTTTGGTCCAACAGCAGGAGTTACTTGCATTATAGTGTGTGTCTCACTGTTGTGGTCAACGTAGTCGGGTGCTGATGGTGTATGTGGGTCTGGTGCTGTAACTGTTAAAGTGATTGTTACAAGACCTGGACCGTCGCAGTGGAAGCTTGCAGTTTCTCCGTCAAGTTCGCGGATTGTTCCGTTGTGGAAGTCGATGTCCCATGTCCATATGGTTATTGGACATGTTTCTCCTGGTGGTGGCGTTGTGTCGTAGCCTGGTGTTGAGGCAGATCCGTCGAGTATCACGTCGGTGCATACGTCAACGAATGTGCCGTCTGCAGGTGTGAACTCAGCGTTTGGCGCTGTGGCTGGTGGTGGTGGAACATGCACCAAACCGTCGATGGGTGTGCAGTCAACCATGTCCATTCCGTTTAGCAAGTAGGCACGAACCAAGTGGATTGAGCTGTCGCCGATTCCCTTTGCGTGGAAGTCTATTGTTGCTCCGACACCAGAACCACTTGCTGGTCCTCCGTCGAGGTAAGCTTGGGACATTTCGGGTATCCTGCCCAATTCTGGCGGCTTAGTCAACCACACCGTGGTTCCATAGCCTTTCATCCATGCACCTTCATGTAAGTCGGCCTTTGCTCCTGTTTTTAGTTCAAGCACTGCGGGGTCCCATGTGAGTTCAGCTATCCACTGAGTTATTTCTACTCCTGGGTCAAGCGTTATCTTTAGTGTAACAACGAATTGGTTGCATATCGCCTTAGTGATTTCGTGTACTCCTTCGGGGAGTATTTCCATCGTGTTTGCTGGCGCAGCTTTAATTGCAGCTATAGGCATTGCTGAAATTACTAACGCTAGTACAATTGCGATGCTTAATAGAGTTTTTCCTTTCATTTTTCATATTCCTCCGTTACTTTAATTAGGACCTAATCCGTCGTAGCACTGCTTCCACAGTGTATAGTCGAAAGCATCGATGACTCCGTCGAAGGCGAAGAACGTTGGAGGCGGACCAGTGCCAAGATCGCCAAGACCCAAGGCGTTTGCTGGTGCTAATCCGTCGTAGCACTGCTTCCACAGTGTATAGTCGAAAGCATCGATGACTCCGTCGAAGGCGAAGAACGTTGGAGGCGGACCAGTGCCAAGATCGCCAACTTTCCATGTTATTGTCGTTGCAACAACTACAGATCCAACCAGTGGGGCCCAATTGGCGGTAATTCGTATTGTGACAGAGATTGTAACTGTTGTACCAGTGTAGCGTCTTGCATAGTTGTTTCTATATGTGCTACCTGCGCGCACCCACGCGTTCCAGTTTATTTTGGTAGGTACGCCATCAATAGTAATAGTTTCATTGACATCAACAAGTTCTGGGCCGGCACCATTATTGGTTATGCTTACTTGAACTCTCTTTAATCCGCTTCCAGAAGCATAATCAACAGTTCCACTTACACTGCGTGTCATCGTTGCTGGGTCTTGCTTCCAGATGATGTAGATGTATTCTTCAGTAGATGTTATTGGATGGAAGTACCATCCTTGAACCCAGTCTCTCTCAAAGCGGCGTAAAGTAGCTTGACTCAACATGAAGCTGTAGGCGTTGTCGTTATATGCCTGTTGCAGCTTAGTGTACCAGTACTGTCTCTCAGATGGAACTATAGTGTCAATTCCATTTCTGATCCATTGGTTGATTGTTGCGTTGGAGAAGCCCTGGAACTTGGCGAATGCTCCATTTTCACCGTCCATGAATGGAACAACGTAGTTGTGTGCATCTGGGAAGTCTGCTCCCCAACCTACGGAGTAGAATGGCAATACCATTGACTGCCATTGTAGCCTATATCCTGTTCCACTCCAAGGTTGTCCCGATGATATTCCATTGAAGTGAGCGGCGCCGCCAAAGAACTCAGCATTAAGTGAAGCAAATTCGTCTCTCAGCATATCAGCAGCTATCTGCCTCGCGACGTTGCCCGAATTGTAAACAAAGTCCATTTTGAAGCCATTTGTCCAAACTGGACCTGGACTCGCTTCAGTGCCACCCCATGCTTCCTTGAGCAGTTTTACAGCTAGATTCCTGTCGTATGTAGGCTTCGTAACACCTGGGTCGTAGTACGCCAGCCCCTTCGCTACACAGGAGGCTGGTTGAATTGCCTCACTTTGGTATGCAGCAACAAGGAACGCGTCAAAATTGAAGAGAGCTCTGAAAGCTTTCCTCAGTTTAAGGTCACTGAAACCGTTCCTTGGGAATCCATCATTAGCGAATGTTCCGTTTGCTGGTATGGTGTAAATGAATTGACTCGTGGCTGCTATTGCTTGGTTGAAAAATTCAGACGTGACGCCTAAATCTTCCAAACCTTTGAGGCAACGAATGCCAGGTTGGCCTAACACTTGGTCCATGTACGCCCTAGGAACAACGCAAGTGTCAGTTGCACCAGCTAAGAAGTCAGCTTTCCTCAAGTCCCAGTCTGCAATGTTTCTACATATATAATTGTCGACGTGGCCAGGAGATGCCCAGCCTCTCCAGTAGTCTGGATTCTTAACGAGTTTGAATTCTCCACCTGCGCCTTTATCCCAATAGTCAAGCATGTAGGCGCCTGTCCCAAGTGCACAGTCTAAGTGGGGTGTAGCACCACCAGAGTAGGGGTCCTTGACCTCTAAGGGTGACACAGCTGGGTCATGCCACAATTGCCAAGCAGTATAATTGTTCGAAGCCGAGTCCGGTAGAGAATAGTCAGGCCATGTTCCAGGCCAATTGTCCTCACGATCAGTTGTCCCTGGATCGTCATGGAATAGTGTTGTATCTGTCATCCATTGTTTACACATGATAGCACCATACGTTTGAGCCACAATTTGTAGGAATGGCTCAAAGGGCGCGTGAAGGTAGAACGTTACCGTCTTTGCTACAGGGTCAGATTGCACAGCAAATTTTATCTTTTCACCAAATTTAGGATCTGCCAAGTCAGCAGCGCCGATACCGAGCAGAGGATCCCAAATCAATATTTCTCCGCCCACAGCCGAATCCAACACCATGTTTCTCTCAAAGGAATATTCAACATCCGTAACATCGACCTCATGGTATTCACCTGGAACAACTACAGCATCGCTTCGTTGGAAGTGTATGCCCGATTTTATGTGGAAGGTCCAAGTTTGCGTATAGTGTTGGCCTGTGATGGGGTCAGTTACATCGACAATGTTGCCCACCCAGCTGTCAGCAATCATTGGTATGAATGTACCCGTACTTGTGAAGTTCCAGTAAAGCAACGAGTCATAAATGTTCATCAATAACTCAATGCTAGCCGTATCATAACATGTGCCAGGGTCTTGAGTCATAGGTTCGCCTATCGTCTCCATATAATAAGTGTCTGGGTTTGGTACTGCAGCACTCACTCTAAAAGCGCTTATAGGCACTAACATCAAAAGCATCAAAGTAATAGTCAGCAATTTAGTTTTATTTTTCATTTTTCCTTTCTCCTTTTTATATGTTCGCGATTATAAAATAGCGTAGAGCCATATTTAATCTTTATGGAAGATAATTCTACTCGGCTGACAACGCTGTAACAGCCAAAATTCATACTCAGAGCTACGTATATCTCCGACAAATATATAAACCTCTTTTTTCATTCCAATTCATGGCTTTGAAGAGGGATATTCCATGGGGATGG
>Ga0315280_10002486_pt1 | contig 29826 bp, 31 predicted proteins | sample YL17G06_40_MG_FD_203697 | JGI IMG/M metagenome (GOLD analysis project Ga0315280, IMG submission 203697) | Sediment microbial communities from Yellowstone Lake, YNP, Wyoming, USA - YL17G06_40 | ecosystem: Environmental > Aquatic > Freshwater > Lake > Sediment | place: USA: Wyoming | collected... | reverse complement strand
GTTGCGGTCTTAGTTGATGCACCTTATAGAAAGCCATCTCGCTGTCTAGCTGAACCTATCTTTGCAAATGTTGAAAATGGGCATCTTCTAATTATTAATGAATTGGAGCTATGTCAGAAACTTCTAAAAGAAGAGAAGGCTGACAGCGTTCATTTAGACATGTCATTAGGCAGCATAAGCCTAGAAGAACTGTCACCTGTTGAGCTTTCCAAGATGAAGGTCTCAGGCAGAGCACGTCAACACATCCTCCAGATTTTGCCAAAAATAAGAAAGTTTTCAACAGACATAAAACGCGTCTATGGAATCGATGTGTTAGCTATAGGAAAAGAAAGTATACCTGTACGAATTGCGGAACTACACTGCGGTGCATATGCTACACTATACTGCGCAAAAAAGGCGGTAGCAGAGAAGAAGGATTTGAAAATGGGGTTACCAGCCAAATGCACTGCAATAATAGAGGGAAATAGCATTACATTGAAGTCTTTAGTGCCTGAGGAGCATGACCTCATAACCTTCCTCAAAGACGGAGAAAATCTACTTGAAAAAGTTGAAATTCAAGAGAACCCTAACCCGATTGCTCGAGGCTTCAGAGTTTTAGAAATCAAACCCAAAGTTTAGTATTTTTTCAGCCATCGGTTTTTTCTTAACTGATGTAATAAACCATAGAAAATAGCTAGGCTTGCTAATGACCAAAAAGTGAAGAAAACTATGTAGTAAATAACGCAACGGTCATGATATCGCATATACATTTTTGCTGATTTGTAAAGGAACTCTGCTAGTAACCATGCGAAAAGTATTGCTGGAACATACCATGGAATATACTGCAAAAGTATAGTGAAGAGAGAGATTATCGCTGTGATTAGTATGATGCCTCTAACTGGAAGATTAAAGCGCACAAATAATCGATTGAAACCATATTTTGCGAAGAGTTGCCCAACCCCGATGAAGTGGTTAATGCACTTCTTTGATGCGATTCTTAGTGTTGGAGAACCCTTAAACCACATAACAGATTCAGGCTCATAAAGTATCTTATAGCCCCTAGTTACCTTGTAGGTGAGTTCAGTGTCTTCTCCGCGAAGCAAGCTTTCGTCGAAACCGCCCACTTCTAAGATTGCTTCACGTCTTATGGCAAGATTCATGGTGGGCGCAATTTTAACAAATTGTTGTTTTGTCGGCATATCCATTCTGCCGCCTACACATGCGAGAAATCGAGCAACTCCGTAATTGGTATTCCATAAGCGTGTTTGTCCAGTTACTCCAGCAATGTTTGGGTCTGAGAAATGTGGTAGAATCTTTTCTATCCATCTACGGTCTGCGTAGCAGTCTGAGTCAATGAAGAATATGATTTCTCCTTCAGCGTTTTTGACGCCTAGGTTGCGTGCGTGTCCAAAGCCTAAGCCTGGTTCTGTTACGAGTTTGATGGGATACCGTTTAACAATGTCTTGTGTCCCGTCTTTTGAATTTCCGTCTACAACTACTATTTCGTCTGGTTTGTGGGTTTGGCTGATTATGGATTCAAGAGTTCTGCTAACTGTTTCTGCTGAGTTTTTGGTTAAGAGAACCACTGAAATCTTGTAGGTTTTTGTCTGCAATGATGGAGCACCGTTGATAGCTGCCTATATGAAAATGGAACCTATTTTTCTTTTACCTTGGTCACTTCTAGACTTATGTCTAACGCTTTTACGCTGTCAGTTATTTCTCCGAGACTCACAATGTCTACTCCAGTGGCAGCGTATTCAAGGATGTTTTGTTCATTTATTCCACCACTGGCCTCAATCAAAACTTTATCTCGCAATCCCTTTTTCTTCAGCAAAGCCAGTGCTTCTCTAATTTTGTGCGGAGAAAAGTTGTCGAGCATAATTATGTCTGCTCCTGTCTTTGCAGCTTCTAAAGCCTGGTCTGCAGACGAGACTTCGATTTCAATTTTCTTGGAAAAAGACACAGTTTCCCGAGCTTTTTTTACTGCTCTACTTACATCGCCTATTATTGCAAGGTGATTGTCTTTTATGAGAATCATATCGTCTAAGTGTAGGCGATGGGTGTCGCCCCCTCCAAGCATTGTAGCCTTCTTATCAAAGTATAGGAGTCCAGGCGCCACTTTGCGAGTGCATGCTATTCGAGTTTTGTAGCCTGCGTTTCGGGTTTTTTCAACTAGACAGCGGGTTTTTGTTGCTATGCCGCTCATTCTTGAAAGTGAGTTTAGAAGGGTTCTTTCCACGGTGAGGAGGGTTCTTGCGTTGCCCACTATTCTTAGTATAACTGCCTTTTTCTTGATGCTTTCTCCATCTGATATTAGGGGTTTTACTTGAAGGTCTTGGCTTCGCAGAAAAGCGATGCTTTCTTCTATCCCAGCCATTGTTCCGTCTTCTTTGGCTATTACTTCTGCTTCAACAATTATGTCAGGCGGAATTAGAGCAGTTGTTATGTCACCTAGCCCAACATCTTCCTGTAGAAACTTGCTAATCCTTTTTGCCAGAGTCTTTTTGGGGAGAAACATCTGCTTTTACAACTCTTTTCGCACAATTTTACCTTTCGGTTCTTGCTCTTCAAAAATGATTGCCTGAAACTTGTAAATCTTTGTCTCCTTAAGCAGCCAGTGGTCTGGTGGTAAGCCTGCTTTTATGCAGCATTGGCAGAGAAACTCTTCTTCGTTCCAGTTCCATTCAACTGGTACTTGGGGCAACAGGAGCCCTTTCCAAAAACCTCTTTCAACAATCAGCCCGTCTTGTCCGACTTTGATTTTTGAAGGAAAATCTGTAGGCTTCTTGACTTCGATAAGTTCAGGCGGCGTAAGCACGCTTACTTCAAATACAATGCTATTCAACTCTTCCAGCGAGACCGATGGAAACCGTGGATCTTGAGTTGCAGAATCAATCGCAGATTCGATCACTGCCTGAACCAGAGGAGATGTTGGATACGGAAAACCTATGCAGCCTCTCAATTCCTTTCTTCCATGCTTTACGCCGTTTAAGGTGACAAAAACTCCGCATTTTTCCATAAGCTTGGATGAAACATTCTTGGGCACAGCTAAAGTTTTTCCAGTCTTCAAATATTCTTCAACGGTATTTCTCGCAAGCTTTACTAGATATCCCCCTTCCTTCTGAGTCAACTGAAATGACACATTAATTCGCTCCATAATATGTAGTAAGCCTAGCTTTCACTAAATCCGCTCAAGACTTATTATTCTATCGAAAAATGCAATCTGCCGAGGAGTATCTGTCTAGAATTTTGTAGATTCTTCTTGTATTCCTTTGTCAGTTATTATGAGGAAGTCTACGCCATCTCCGCTCGCGGCATCTCGGCTCACAGCTGATTTCATAGCTCTCACAGCAAGATCCCTTCCTTCTTTTAGTGTCATTTTCTCCTTGTATCCTTCCTCTAAAACTCCATATGCAATTTCTGCTCCAGAGCCTACGGCAGCATATTTGTCAGGTATGAGTGATCCAAGCACGTCCAGCACATAGACGGATGCTCCTTCGTCGTCCATTCCGCCTACTATTGTTTGGGTGATCAATGGATAATAGCGTTGGTTAAAGAGAATGTTTGACATGAGTTTGGCGGCAGCCTTCACAGCGATAGGCCTTCCCAGATCCAGCCTATAGAGATTCGTGTAGGCCTCTACTTCCCGCACTAGAGTTTGCATGTCAGAGACCAAGCCTGCGCATGCTGCACCGATTTTGTCAGTTATTTTAAAGACTTTTTTGCCCATGCGGCTGACCACAAAATAACCGTAAGAGACTCTTTTCTCTGAGGCAAGAATTACACCGTCGGTACAGACTAGGCCTAATGTGGTGGCGCCTGGAATGTAAGCCATTTGAGGCTGATTTTGAGACGGGTTTTGAGGCTGATTTGGGTCAAACAATCCTATCTTGCTCCTAACTTTATTTGTGCCATGCACTAATATGACTAGATACTAATAAGTTTACTCATAAAAATCTTAAATCCCAAACAAAGCAAAATAGGCTTCATATAATAAAGAAGTGATAATTTGATAGCGGTTCATTTCAAGAAAATTGATAAAGTAACATTTGGAGTAGCAATTGAAGACGACAAAGTTTTCGCCACAACTTTCAGCACAAGCGAGAAAAGCGCACTTAAAAACTTACTTGAAAACTTGCCGTATGGTGTGCAGTTTCAGATCGCCGAAGAACCAGACGCATTTTCTGAAAAATTGTTGTCAACTCTGAAAGCCATCTATGATGGAAAGGACGCTTCTTCCAGTTTCAAACTAGCCATGGAACATTTATCAAAATACTCCAGAAAAGTGCTCAAATGCGTATGGCAAATCCCTGTTGGATACTTAACCTCATATGGTGCTATTGCTAAAGCGTGTGGTGGAAGTCCGAGAGCTGTGGGACGTGTGATGGCGACAAATCCTTTTGCACCATTGATTCCGTGTCATCGGGTTGTGCAGGCGGATTTCAGTATTGGCGGTTATGGAGGAGGTACAGAAATGAAGCGAGAAATCTTGGAAAGGGAAGATAGAGGCTATAAAGAGCCTAAAAAGATATTGACAGAATGCGGGGTTTTGCTTGTGCATCCAGTAGGCAGACTTAAGGAAATAGGCGGAAAGCTAGTTAGGAGACTTGTTATGGTTAGACGTGGACTTTTTGTGGGCAGATTTCAGCCTTTTCATAAGGGGCATTTAGGCGCTATTGAAGACATTCTGAAGAAAGTTGATGAGGTCATAATTGTTGTTGGAAGCGCTCAGTATAGCCATAGAGTTGATAATCCTTTTACTGCTGGCGAACGTCTCACAATGATTAGGGAAGCGTTGGATGAGGCTAAGGTTGAGCCTTCTAGCTACTGGATTATTCCCGTTCGGGATATGCATGTTCATATGCTTTGGGTTGCCGAAGTAGTCGGGTTTACTCCAAAATTCGATATCGCATATACGAACGAACCCCTTACTCATCGACTTCTAATAGAAAGCGGCTTCAAAGTAGAGCCTATACCTTTTCATGAGAGAGAGAAATATTCTTCAACAGTCATAAGAGAAAGAATACTGAAAAATCAAAGCTGGGAAGAACTAGTTCCAAAAAGCGTAGCCCAATTTATCAAGAAAATTGAAGGCGTAGAAAGGCTGCAAGAATTAGTAAAAAGCGACAAAGCACCCAAAACCTAAAAGTCTGTGCAAGTTTTGATGGACTCTTCGGAGAGGATTTTTCCATCAAACAAGGCTTTTAAACTCCTTGAAAGAGAGCAAAACGACTAGTCAGCACCGCAGTAAACGAACAGAATCTCCAACCTTTATCTTAAACTTCTTTGCTGCATCCCCTTGATTCACAGAAAACTCAAGAAACTCATGACTACCAATAACTGCTAAAGGCTGAAGGGCAGAAACGTCGCCGTAAGTGGAACAAAATTTTGGACGTAAGATTTTTTCTTTAAACTCCACATTTAAAAAACTATTCTTTTTTGCTCTTACCTTCTTTAAATCTTCAACAGAGATATTGCTGATGATATTTCCAAAGTCATCTATACGCATAACTTCTCCATGCAACTCATTTCCTCTCATTTCTGGTCTAGCAAATTTTGGAATCGCATAGTCGTGAATTTCAGGACCAAATTCTGAAAGTGCCTTTCCTTTTGCTAAGTAAGATGCTGCAGGTGCGAATATATCCCTTCCATGAAATGTTTTTGAGACCTTAGAAAGCATAAGCAGAGTATTTCTGATTTGACAAACTCGTTTTATCCCTTCTTTTTGTGCTGATAGCATGAGAATCCCGTTGTCTGGCCCCACATAGAAACATCGCTGAGCCTCAACAATTATTGGACGTCTCTTTGTTCCGACATGAGGGTCTACAACAGCGACATGAATCGTTTTCTCTGGAAAATAGGGCACTGCAGAGGCAAGTATGAAAGCACCCATACGTATGTTAAATTTCTCAATTTGATGACTTACGTCAATGATTTGAGCTTCTGGACAGATAGAAACAATAACTGCCTTCATTTCTGCAACATAAGGGTCTTTTGTTCCAAAATCTGTTAACAAAGATATAATTGGCATAAGAGTCACCGCCTTTGCTCATAAAACTTAATAAACCAATGAATTAATGCTTTCTACTCCCAAAATTTCAAAAATGGTGAAACTCATGAAAGAAGAAAGAAATCTCATAATGCTGCCTGGTCCAACAAACGTTCCAGACCGAGTTATGCGAGTAATGCTAAAACCCATAATAAACCATAGAGGACCAGAATTCTCCGCCCTCTATAATAGCATAGAGGAGAATTTGAAATACGTTTTCCAAACCAAAAACCCCGTGTACGTGTTGACAGCTTCTGGCACAGGCGGAGTCAACTGTGCAGTAGGCAACACAATAAATCCAGGCGACAAAGTAATTGTGCCAGTTTACGGTGTTTTCAGCGAGAGAATGAAAGAAAAAGTTGTCGCTCAAGGTGGGAAACCAATTGAGCTGCCGCTTGAATGGAATGAAGCGCCAACAGCAGAACAAATCGCTCAAATTGTAAAGAAAGAAAAGAACGTAAAGGCTATCGCTATCATTTACAACGAAACTTCCACAGGCGTCACTGTCCGCGAACTTCCAAAAATTGGAAAAATAGCCAAAGACAACAATATTCTCTTCATCGTAGATGCAATCTCAATTCTAGGCGGAGACCACTTGCCAGTAGACGACTGGAGCGTAGACATTTGCATAACTGGAAGCCAAAAATGCCTAGCTTGCCCACCTGGCTTGTCAATGGTTTCCGTAAGCGCAAAAGCATGGGAGATAGTGGAAAAAGCAACTAATAGACCATACTATTTCGATTTAAGAGCGATTAAGGAATTTGCTGAAAAAGGACATACCCCGTTTACTCCTGCTTTGCCAATCTTTTACGCTCTTGACGAAGCCTTAAAAATGATTAGGGAAGAGGGAGTAGAAGAAAGGATTAAACGTCACGAAACTTGTGCTAAGGCTTTCTACAAGGCTTTTGAAGCATTGAAGATAACGCCTTATCCGAAGGAGAAAGTTCGCTCTAACACAGTTATTACCATTAACATGCCTTCGGGTGTTGATGGCGCAAAAGTTCGAGATATTATGAAGGAACGGTACAAAGTTGTGATAGCCGGAGGCATGGGCAAACTCAAGACTTCCATACTTAGAGTTGGATGCATGGGAACCATATCAGAAGCAGAAACACTCGCAACAATAAGCGCCTTTGAAAATGCGTTAGACGATGTAAAATATCCAGTGAAAATAGGTGCAGGAATCGAAGTAGCAAGACAAGTTTTCCACTCATAGCTTTTTTTCACTTTTCTCTTCTACGCCCAGTGGGCTTCTGTCCTTTCTACATAGCGTAGATTTATTCGCAACTTTTATCCCATTTACTGCCATTATTTGATTTGGGAATTTATTTGCAACAAAACAACATTGTCTATTTGGAGGGATTTTTCGAGGAAAAATATGGAAGAGTTCTATGTTATCCTAAGTATGATTCATCCGAATTGAAGAGTCGTATAGATGAGTTGAATAGGCTAGGAGTTAAGGCTCTGGAATTCGTTGGCGAAAAGACTGTCTCTAACATGCCTGTTCTAGGCAAGGGCTGTGTAGGCATTGTTGCAGTCGCTTATACAAGTAAGGGAAAGGTGGCTCTTAAAATTCGTCGAATGGACGCTGACAGAAGTGGGATGCAACACGAAGCGGAAATGCTGAAGAAAGCAAACACCGTCAAAGTTGGCCCGAAATTACTAGGGACAAGCGAAAACTTTCTCCTAATGGAATTTATCAAAGGACCTTTACTTTTTCAATGGACTTCAATGCTGAAAGGGAGAGGAACAAAGTCTAGGATTCAAAAGGTTTTACGAGATATTTTGGAGCAATGTTGGAGGCTAGACAAAGTAGGTTTAGACCATGGAGAGTTAAGCAAAGCTCCTAAACACATCATAATGGATGAAGAAGACAAGCCACATATAGTTGATTTTGAAACAGCCAGCATCAACCGAAGAGTTTCTAACGTGACCTCGATATGCCAGTACCTCTTTATCGGAAGCGAAGTTGCCAAAGTTGTGAAAAGAAGATTCGGCTACCTCAATCAAGATGCCCTAATACAATCTCTGAAAGATTATAAAAGGCAGCCTAGTCGAAAAAGTTTTGAAAGTATTTTGAAAACATGTGGGCTTCGTGATGTTTAAAAGAAAAAGGCTGTCTCGTTTTTCTAATTTAGGAACTTCTTAGTCGCCTTCTTCAGGTTCTTCTCCCTCTTCTTCTTCCCACCCTCGGACAGCAATATTTTTGGCCACAAAACCGTCGATGAAAGCGTAGACGATAATAAGCACTATCGTGATAGCTAAGCTTGGTGTAGTAGAGCTTATTATTATAATAGCTGGAATGTGCACGAGGACTAACACAAAAAACAAGACGAATCCATGACCAAAAAGATCCTTCCAATCGGCTTTAACCGAAATAGACCATATAAAGTATGTCAAAGCACTGTTAAGAAAACCTATAACGAAAAAAAGTATTACGAACCCGATTATTAACCCTATGATGAAACCTGTCACCACTAGTACTGCTAAAACAAAAGCCCAAACAAAAACCAACACAAGCAATATAAAGGAAAATGCGAGACCATGCAAAAAGTATTTTAATGGATACGTCCACCAAGACTCCTCTTCCACCTTTCTTGCCCCTGCCCATTTCGTCTATTGATTGAACTTTATTTATAACTTTATTTATTGCCCATATTGTAGAGGTTGGCTCCAGCCAATAAGCCAGTGTAACGCAACTTTGTCAAATTGAATATGCCAAAGCAAGTTGCTTGCGTTTCTCTACCAACATTTGCTTTTCTTTACTGAGTTGACTTGTCAACAACAAGCTACTTGTTAATGGTGCGACTCCAAGAAAAAAGAGTGATCCGACAAGTTGTCCTTTTGTTGCTGAAGTGTTTGCAAGAAATATGGAATATAATATAATTACAATTCCTAGAAGGGTAATCATCCAACAGCACAATTCATACTTTTTCATTTTAGCTATTTTCTTGTCCAAATAAAGTAAAACTTCTTGTAAAGCCTTGTCCTTTCCATGTAATGTTTCCAAATACTCGTGTTCACATTTTCTTGAACAAATGTAAATCTTCATTTGGCCATCTTTAAGCAAAACTTTACGTGTCGCTTTTCCACACATCTCGCAACGCTTCTCTTCCGCCATGCCAGTCACTTCAGTGGCTATTCAAAGGTTTTAGTTGACCACACCTATGCGTGATTTTGAAGCAATAGTGGAAAATTGGTGAGAAATTCTTCTTTGATCTTGGGCTATTGCTTCAAAAGTTCTTTCAACAAGTTTCTTTTTATCTGCATGTTTGGCAACTTCGTGGTGAGTGCCGTTTGTTATTTTTGCTATGATCTCGGTTACTAAAGAGCCAGCTAGCGCTGGGTTTGTATTTACAACAATTGTGTAAATTCCTTCTTTCCTAATCATTTCCGAAACTGACATGGCATCCCTAACTGCCTCATCTTCATGCTTGAAAAAGGCTATGTCAACTGGATTAAATGTGCGGATTTCACTAGTCGCTAGACTTCTCTTGAGTGGAACGTTAGCTTCTCCATCTGTTATGATAACCATCACTGGGGTGGTTGAGCTGTCTCTTCGTTTGGCTTCTTTCAGAACTTCCCATGCTTTCAGCATTCCAGCTGCTAACGGAGTGAAGCCACTGACTCGTAATCCCAGTAGTTTGTTTGCGACAACTCTCAGGTTAGTTATTGGATGCTGAACAACAACTGCTCCGGTGTTTTTGAGCCCAACTATTCCGACTTTGTCCCTATACCTATAGGCGTCCTGATGCAATTTCAAAATAGCCTCCTTTGCTTCTTCGATGCTAAACATCATCGATTTGCTCAAATCAATGACAAAAACCATAGTCATGGGAGCCTTGTAAAGCCTTAATTTCTCACGCACATCTTCAGGGCATATTTTCAACACAGTTTCGGTAGACTTTTCTCTAGCTTTCTGCATTAGAGCTGCAGCCCTAATAGTTGCGGGCAAATAAATGTCCCTCGGCTTACCATGCGGAAATCTCCACCCGAATGATCTTCCTCTGTAAAGTGAAGTTATCGTTTCAGCACGTCTTCCCACGGAGAAGCCGATTCCTCTTGGAGTTTTCTTAGTTCTGATAAATAGTTTGAAAGGCGAGATAACGGCTTTCTTGATCTTGTCAACTAGGGGAACTCCTTCGGTTAATTTTGGAGATTTTTCAAAACCAATTCCAACGTCTAGAATTCGGGCTTCATCTGGGCTTTCCCACCTATTTTTCTTAAGCCAGCGCATCATTCTGACTGGCAGTTGGTCTAAGGTGGCGATAACCCTGAAAACAAGTCTCTTCAAATTCTTATAGAGATTGGGTGGCTTTTCCTTAGATTCATTTTTCTTTTTGTCTTCCGTTTTCTTGGGCCAAAAAAAGACCTTTGCCTTAACTTTTCTATCATCTTTCTGTGTTTCCGCATCTGGTCTAATTTTTTCTCCAAGTTTCTCTATGTACTTTGATTCTTTCATTTTGGCTATGAAAGTTTCTCTAATTTCGTTTGGTGCGGCGGGTTCTAGGAATCCGCCTTCTCTTGTTCTGTGATTGAGGGCAAGTTCAGCCGCTACTAAAACCTCTTCAGAAGTGACAGTTGTCCGATTCTCAAACGCAGCCAATGTTTGTGCTGCTTTGCCAATCACGATGTCAGGTCGCATTCCATCTACTTTTAGGTCTATACACGCCTTGCATATGGCTTCCAAGAGTTTTTCTGGCATTTCGACTTTTGACAGAATCTCTCTTGTCTGGATTATTCTATTTCTAAGTTTTTCTTGACTTGATTTGTATTTTTCAAGGAAGAGCTCAGGGTTTGTTTCAAACTCTATGTTTCTTTTGACAACTTCCATTCTTTCCTCAGCTGAATTGATTCTTTCAACATCTACAGAGAGTGAAAAACGGTCTAGCAGCTGTGGTCTGAGTTGTCCTTCTTCAGGGTTCATTGTTCCTACGAAAATGAATCGGGAAGGATGACTAATTGATATTCCTTCGCGCTCAACGATGTTCCAGCCAGTTGAAGCGGCGTCTAGGAGGTCGTCTGCAATGTGGTCTGGTAGTAGGTTTATTTCGTCAACGTAGAGGATATTTTGGTTTGCTTCTGCCAAGATGCCTGGCTCTAAGGCTTCTATTCCAAGTTTAATTGCTTTCTCTACATCTAGGCTTCCGACCACTCGGTCTTCTGTTGCTCCAAGCGGAAGGTCAACAACCATCATCTTTCTCTCCTCAACTGTTAATTCCTCTCCACGACTGTAACGTTCACTGCATTTTTCGCACATGTTGGATGGATCATGTGGATTACAGTTGAATGGGCAATCTTTTACGACTTTTATTTCTGGTAAAATGTCTGTTAGTCCTCGAACAATTGTTGTTTTTCCAGAACCTTTTGGACCTCGAATCAGAATTCCCCCGATTTTCGGATTAATGGCGTTGATTAGGATGGCTAGCTTCAACTTGTCTAATGAGACGATGGCTGAGAAGGGATAAACTATTCTCTGTCGCATATTTGCCATGCCTGCAGCTTGTTGTACAAGAGTAAGATAGCAACTAAGCAACTTAAGAGCCTAATGTTAACTTGTAAGATGGTGGGCCGGGAGAGATTTGGACTCTCGACCTTTCCCGTGAGTTCTTCTCATTTCGGTTATCAGCCGAACGCTCTAACCAAGCTGAGCTACCGGCCCGCTTATCTGGCATAGAGAAGAGAATAAAGAAGTAGTTTATTAAAACATTTCTTGACTGAACCTGCATTTTAAGTGATGAAGATGAAGAAAAAATAATTTTGACTCACTCACACACAGGCCAGGAGTCTTTAAACTTTAAATATCGCAAAAATCGGTTAACATACGAGCGCCGCCGTAGCTCAGCTCGGTAGAGCGGCTGACTAAGCATAGTAATTGCTGCTTAGGCTGAAGCTGTTAACCAGTCGGTCGTCGGTCCGAGTCCGAAAACAGTGAACACGCGTCCTGTTTGACTAAACCGGCGGCGCCAAAAATCTTTACTCAGATTCTGATTTTGCTAGAAGCAGAAAAATGCCGAAAACAACCAAAATAAAACCTGCGATTATGAAGATGAATGAGTAGTTGGCAACTTGTCCATCGCTTGCGGGCGGACTGGTATAGGTGAAGTAAACTAGTAATGCACCGACGATGATAGCTAATAGTCCGAAGAATTTCTCCGCAACCGTTAAGCCAAAGGGTGTTTGTTTACTCATCGCCACTCACTTTGAAATCATAGACTTCAGAGAAATATTTCATGCTCATTTATTAAACTAGCGATACTCAACCTGCCTCCTTCAATTTCGCAGGCAAATACTCGTCAACAATGTATGTTAAACCATAACGACTGAACGCCTCTTGCTCCGCCTTCTTCTTAATCTTCATAAACTGCTTAATCTCCCTCTGCCATAAAGCCCCCTCATAACGTGGGTCCTTCTGCAACTCGAACAAACGTTTAATGTCTATTTGAGTTAACTCAGCGCTTGGCAACTTGTAATCTACAATGTCGGTAGCCCAAACGCCGCTCCACTTGGCGTCAGGAGTGGTTAAATCTCGCAAATGGGCAGCATTAGCCGAGCCAGAAATAATAACCATTGCTATGTGCATACCCCATGGGTCGCCGTCAGTGAAAATGTAAACAGGCAACTCCAGCTCTTTATTCAGTCTGTGAATAAATTGCCTTGTCGCCCGTGGCGCTTGCCCAGCAGTAAGGATGAGTAGGGCATTGTATTTCTTGTGGACTTCTTCTTCGATAAACCTGGTGAACAAACCGCCTTTCTCAATTGCAATCACAATGTCCGCGGTTGTCTTAACGAATTCTGCAGAGGTCAACGCTGGACCGATCATGATACCGTCAGGATGAGACGTAAGATTGTATTGTTTCCCCTCGTAACCTGGAACCGTGTATTCAATGGTTAAGTCGCCGAAAATAGCTGAACGCTCTTCAGGAAATATATTAAAATCTTCTCGAGCATAGCCGATAACTGTTTCAAGGTCAGTTATGATAGCGTTTGATTCGGGCTGATCCTTGAATGCAACGTCATAAGCCTGTGCAGAATAGTAAACATCTCGCAGAGTAGAAGTCTTCCGATTCTGCGAAAGTTCATCGGCAAAATATGCAGCCCAAACCAGTTGAGAAAAAGGCTTAATATGGCGAATGTTTCTGGCACTTCTACGCACACTTTTGTCACCCAAAACATATTGCCTAATTTCTGGACTATAGAAAATGTTCTCAATTGATCTGCTGGGCATTTTGATCCATGGAAAAACGCCTTGATTCATCTGCTCATAAAGCTTCTTTCCAAGATTCATCAGATTTGCTAAAACTTCTTTCCTCTTTCCAATTACTGAAGTTTCAGTCTCAGTCTCCTTCTTCTTCAAACTTCTTCACGCTCCTTAACAAGGCTTCAATATTTGGTTCTTTTTCTTCTTCAGCGAGTTCTGTTGAGAATTTGGCTATTTTTGGTAAATATTTGGAAAAAACACTCAGTCTCCTTTTCTCTTTTTCAACATGCTCTCGTCTACTTAGAAAAAGTTGCAATTGGCGAGCAACTTCACGAATTCCATTTAAAACTTCGCTTTTCACTTCTGGCCTATCTGCGATAAATTCTTTTCCAACGGTCTTGTATGGAACCTTTGTGCTGCAGACATGGACTAATATGGCGACGGGCATACCAGGTGAAACCTTGTATCTTCGCCAATTGATTTCTTTTATAACTTTGACCGAAACGTCGCTTGCTTCATCATACAATAACGGAATACGGTTGGCAAAACGGTAAACTGTGATTTCTTCTCTGGCAGGAATGTTTCCTCCATAAGCTATGGCTGTTTCAACAATGAAGGGGTGACCAGAATATGCAGAAGGCCTGCGTTGACAGGCGATAATAAACTCTGGATTCAGTTCCTTCAAAATTCCAGCTTTCAATAAATCTTCACCTAAAGGAGACAAGCAACTCGCATCTGGAGGAAGAAAACCGTTAAATCTCTTCATCATTTGCACAAGTTTTACAATTTCCTGAGGCTTCAGCTTCCTCGGATCTCTTGCCATGTCGATTCCGGCGAACTCTAAGAAATTATGTGAAATAATTGCGCCAACTCTGTGGAAGTGAGTGCGCATAAAATCAAGCATGTTTCGACAGTCTGTAACCTGAATAATGCGTTGAATTGTTTCTACATCTACTCCATATGGATGCGGAAGCGTCTCTTTAGGAGGCGGCGGCACCGTGGTAGTGACACGATTAAACTTGTATAATCTTCCTTTTGGGTCAACGAAGGTTATATTGGCATAGGGATTAAGCAATGCTGTTTGCTTCAGATACTCCAGAATCTTTGGCATAGCCCTAAAATAGTCTCCTTCCAAAGAGAATTCAACGATGGTTCCGCGCCACTGCTCCTTGTTGATTCGTATTTTGCGGTCTAAAATTATAGGCCGATTTCTTTGAATATCAATGCTGAGCTTGTAGCGGTAAATCTTTGATGAACCCGTGCTTGATGTAATTTGAACAGGCTTGTGGGTTGTTATCTGTCCATAGAGAATTGCCATTTTTCCGCCTAAACCGAATGTTCCCCTAGCCTGTTTCAACTTGTATTTCGAGCCGAACAGAACTTGACCAAAAGCTGAAGGTATGTGGCGTGGATGAATACCTGATCCGTTGTCTTCTATCCTTAACTCGTAAGTACCGATCTCTTGATTCTCTTGGTTTCCTTGAACTATCTGACTTTTTGGATTTTCTTCGCCATCATAAGACAACCGAAGATAAATTTCTGATGGAACACACAACATATCAGAGGCGTCAAGAGAATTTTCCACAAGTTCTCTAATGGAAGAAAAAATTGCTTTCGCTGGGCTTGTGAAGCCAGCTATGTCTCGATTGCGGTAGAAGAAGTCGGCGGGACTGATTTCTTCAAAGGTTGCCACCGCCAATTCGCCTCCTTTTAACGATTGATATCAAACGCAAAATATTCAGTTTTCTTCACTTTTCCAATTTTTCGTATGGAGTTTCCCATAATTCCAGTTTCTTTTTCTTTAGTTCTCTTCTTTTTTTATGCAAGAATCTGTAAACAGTGCTGTGTTGACTTCCTCTGATTAGCATTGAAATAGCTTCTCTTGCAGCCTCAATTTTTTCTGTGCCACCAATTATTGAAATTGTGTACCCATAAACAGAGACGTAAGTTTCGGTCAATTCCTCTATAATCTTCCTTGTTTTACCAGCCTTTCCAATGACTCTGCCTTCCAACCTTTTTATGTCAGAAAGCGACCTTCCTACAATTTCTCGCAAGTCTATAACCTCTAAGAATATGTCCTCGTCCTCAAACAATCTAAACGCACGTTCAGGCGAGAAACCTCGACCGATAGCGGTGACAACTTCTCGCGCCCTCAAAAGAACAGTGGGATCTTGCTCTGTGGCATCTTGTGTTATCGTCACATCCCCTGCTTCGCTGTCTACTTGAAGCGACACTGAAAACTTCTTCTCCACAGTTTCTTTCACATGCCCATCAAGGCCTATCAACACTCCTACACGTTCCCGTGGAATCTTAACAAAAACGCTTGGTTTAGCCATTAACAATTCTCCTATACATTTCATCTACTGACAACACGTTTACATCAAGGTTATGGAAATATTGAAATAAATTTTCTAAATCTCTTCTCAAAAACCTATTTGCCATTGGATGCTTAACATGAACTGCTTGTGCAAAATCAAAGAGCACAGGTTTGCTCTTCCATAGCATAACATTATATTCGCTTAGATCAGCATGGACAAGGCCAGCTTCCTGATATAACTTTTTCACAAAAGCTAACAGTTGTTGACAGAGTTTTTCTGGATTCTTTGGAAAAGATTCCTTCAAAAGGGGGGCACTAACTCCATTTTCTCCGATAAACTCCATTACGAGCACGTTATGATTTACAGCGATTGGCTTGGGCACTCTAACTTTTGCCTCATGAGCCCTTTGCAGGTTTTTGAATTCTTTTTGAGCCCATGTATAAATAAGTGAACGCGTATCTCTTTTAATATGAGCGAATCTTGGGTCGCCTTCAATGTAGGGAAGCATGCCTTTTTTAAATTCTGCCGAAACTGTCAAATAAATTTTAATCGCCAACTCATTTCCATCCGCGTCTTTTCCCCAGTATACGCGAGCTTCTTTTCCAGCGTTTACGACACCGAAAATGCTGTCAATTGTTCCCTTGTTCAAAAAGTCGTAAATAGTCATAAGTGTAGAGCGGTCAAAAACTTCCTCCAAAACCGCTCTTTCAGATGAGCGGTCTTTGATTAGCATCTTATCTCTTTTTTCTACTTCCTTTAGATGGTGTTCTAGGCGTTTTCTTTTCTCTCTATAGTGTCTTCTTTTTTTAAGCATGGTTACTCGCTATGCCACATTCACGTCGTTGAGGTTTAAAAGTGGTTTGGTAAGAACATAAAAGAAAGGTTCTTATCTTCTTGCGCGCGCATAGCTCAATAGAGAACTTTGGCTTCTGTGTTAAATGCAGAATAATGAAAAGAAAAAATGAAACTGAAAAGACATATCCTTTAACTAAAATAAGATTATTCTAAGACTATTTCAATTTCTACCGCCCAGAAACAAGCGCGCTCACTTCTTTAGTCTTATTGAAACCTCTTTTTGAACGCTCTTTCTCGCCACTCTTGTTTCCAGCTCTTCCAGCCCGTCTTTACGAGTTTTTCTCTGATTTTGGGTTTTTCTGCAACCCATTCTAGAAGTGTCCAGAAACGTCTCTCGTCTTCCAGTCTTTCTGCTGGAACTCCTACTTCAATACACCATCTTTTGTAGCCGTGCTCAACCCTTTCTTGGAGTTCGCCTGTGATTTCAATTATTTCCACGTTGAATCCCCGGTCTTGTATATATTTACGTATGTTGGAGAGAACGTATCCTGAGCAGACTTTGAAACGGGTTTCCCTGTCAGGCTGCATCACCTCAACGATCTCCTCCGCAATCTTCACAGCGTCATTCAAGTACTGTTTATTTTCGAAGTTGGGCGGCTGGAAGGAGGAGACAGGGATTCTGCGTTCCATGTACCTGCGGTCTGGAGGGTGGAGGGCGCCGATTACCACGCCTAAAATAAGGTCTCCCCATCCAGCGTCATCTATCAAAATGACCTTTTCAGAAATAAGCCAATCTTCACTTCCATATTTACGCGTGCGCTTCACCTGACACTTGCTTCCTTGTTGTTTTAAAGAAAAACTAGAAACAGTGGAGTACATCTCTCGCGCGCGCTATCCGAAAATGCGTGCGCGCGCACATGACCAACGTATGGACCTTTTGTTCATGCGTCTATTTTTCTTTGGCAACCCATGTCTTTACGGCTTCTTCGACAGCTCTAGATAGGTCGCCCTTTCTCCCGCCAAATCTCTCGATGGTCTTGAACCTGAGCTTCTTTTCCAGTTCATCTGAGAGCTCCACGCTGATTCGACCCATTTGAATTACCAACTAACATCGATTTTTATGCACGATTCGCACGTGTTAGATGTTTTTCATATAAGCAAAGTGCCAGATTTGCCAGATGCCAAGCGTTACTCTTGTTTTCATTATTATTTCCATTCACCTAGATTTTGCTTATCCATTTAAGAGATTAAATACTTACAAGCTTATAAGGGTATTGGTTTAAGTGTTTAAGCGTTTGCGCGCGCGCCTCGAGACGCTTTTTAAACGATAAAGGGCAATTTCTAGAGAAAAATATTTGGTCAGATAGACAACGAAGTCTGCAACTGGTACGCTTTTCAGTCTAAACGAGGGAGTGAAATAAGCAGTCCACAGTCCTAAGCAAACAATAAACAGCGGGAGAACATGTGCGTTGGCTATGAACACCGAAACTAAACATGAGATGACTCGTAAGAAAGAGAAGATTGATGTCTGCTTGGGAAATTGCTTGCAAAACACTAAAGGGACTCATTTAGGAAAGAACGAGGTCAAAATTTAGAAAGCGCTTTCGTAGAATAGGCACGTTTATTTAATCCAAAACCAGATTCAATCTTAATTGAAGTGGAGGAAATTTACGTGGCTTATTTAACAACAACGGAAACGGGGCAGCCCGTTCTCATTTTGAAGGAGGGAACTGGTCGAAGTAGGGGGAAAGAGGCCCAGAGAAACAACATAATGGCGGCCAGAATTATTGCCGAAGCCATAAAGACTACTCTGGGTCCGCGGGGCATGGACAAGATGCTCATCAGTGGTATGGGTGACATCAAGATAACTAACGATGGCGCTGTCATTCTAAAAGAGATTGATGTGGAACATCCAGCGGCTAAGATGATGGTGGAGGTGGCCAAGACACAAGATGACATGGTTGGCGACGGAACCACCACCGCCGTGATCTTGGCTGGAGAACTCTTGGGAAAGGCGGAGGATCTTCTGGATCAAAAAATTCATCCAACTGTGGTTGTGAGTGGCTACAGAAAGGCCTTTCAGAAGGCCGAAGAGGTTCTTCAAAAGATCGGAATCCTTGTGGATATTGAGGACCGGGAAACTTTACGTAAGGTCGCTGTAACCTCCATGGCGAGCAAGGTGGTGGGCGAAGTGAGGCAACACTTGGCGAAGATCGCCGTCGACGCCGTGAAACAAATCGTCGAACATAGGGGCGAGAAAAACACTGCTGACATCGACAACATCCAAATAATTAAGAAAGAGGGAAAAAGCCTAGCTGACACAGAGCTCATCCAGGGAATAATACTAGACAAAGAAGTAGTCCACCCCGGCATGCCTAAGCGGATCGAGAAAGCCAAAATAGCCCTCATAAACGCCGCTCTAGAAGTGAAGAAGACCGAGATCAGCGCCGAAATCAGAATACGCGAACCCACCCAAATGAAAGCCTTTCTAGACCAAGAGAACCGCATGCTAAAGGACATGGTTGAGAAAGTTAAGAAGGCAGGCGCTAACGTGCTAATCTGCCAGAAGGGTATCGATGACCTAGCTCAGCACTTCCTAGCTAAGGAGGGAATCATGGCCGCGAGAAGAGCCAAGGAATCTGACATGGAAAAACTGGCCAAGGCAACAGGCGGAAGAATCATCAACAACCTAGACGACTTGAAAGCTAAAGATTTGGGAGAGGCTGGACTGGTGGAAGAACGGAAGATCGGCAACGACAAGATGGTTTTCATAGAGAAATGCAAGGACCCAAAATCCGTCTCCGTGCTAATTCGTGCAGGCCTTGAGAAAATGATAGACGAGGCTGAGAGGGCCATCCACGACGCCCTATCCGTCGTAGCAGACGTAATCGAACACAACAAGGTCGTTGCGGGCGGAGGAGCCGTTGAAGCCGAGATAGCCAAAGAGCTCCGCGGCTACGCAACAAAAGTGGGAGGAAGAGAACAGCTCGCCATCGAAGCCTTCGCCGACTCCGCGGAGGCAATCCCCAAAACCCTGGCGGAGAACGCGGGCCTCAACACCATCGATATACTAGTGGCCCTAAGGTCAGCCCACCAGAAAAAGAAAGGATATACAATGGGCGTCGACGTTTCTTCAGGCGGTGTCACGAACATGCTAGAGAAAGGTGTCATTGAACCGGTTTGGGTCAAGCAGCAGGCCTTAAAGTCGGCAACCGAAGTAGCATCCATGATCCTAAGAATCGACGACGTGATCGCCGCAACAAAACCAAAGGCAGAAGGTATGCCTTCCAGAGGGGAAGAATAAGACTGATAAGGGTTCTTGCGCGCGCAACATACTAATGATTCTAACTTTATTTCGTTTTAACTGCTGTGGTTGTAGAATCGTATGGTAAGTGATATAAATATAAATTCTCGTTTCAGCTTAGATTAAAGTGTGAACGTAGAGAAACTAAGATGTTTTATTCCAGTTGGTGGTCAGGCTAAAAGGTTAAGACCTCTGACGCACGACATATCAAAGCCTTGTGTTAGGTTCTTGAATAGGCCGTTAATCGAATTCTCAATGGCGCCGCTAGCTGAGCAAGGTGTGAGAGACTTCATTTTCGGAGAGTATGGTTATACTAACTATTTGAACCTTTTCGATCAGTACGGAGAAGGGGTTGGGTTCTCAGCAAAGTATAAGATCGAGCCTAGGGTGCACATTAAACATCAGCCCAACCTGAACGACTTGGGAAGCGCCGATTCTTACAGGCTAAATGTGGAATATTATGATGTTTGTGATCCAGTCCTTGTTGTACAGGGAGATAACCTCTTCAACATCGGTCTGAATGACTTGATTAAAAGGCATGAAGAAAAGGGGGCAATGATGACCATTGCCCTAACGAGGGTGGAAAAGGTAGAAGAATATGGCATAGCCGAGTTAGATAAAGATCTAAGGATTAAGAGGTTTATCGAAAAGCCTCCAGCGGAGAGAGCACCAAGTAATCTTGCCAACGCTGGCATCTACCTCCTTTCACCAGAAGTCAGAAAGACAGTTGAAAGCGAAGAAGTAAAGAAGATAATGGAGGAGAGGAGGAGGCTCGATTTCGGTTTTGATTTCATTCCCTACTTGGTGGATAAAGGATTTCCAGTCTATGGATATGAATTGAAAGTATGGTACGATGTTGGGAGTCCAGAAAGCTATCTAAAGGCTATGCATGACGTTCTCTATGGAAAGTTGAACATAAGAGTCCTAGAAGAAAGAATTTTACCGAACAGAAACGTTTGGGTTCAGGGATTCAGCGAGGAGTCTATTAAGAGACGGGAAGAGATAGTCAGAAAATATAAAGAAAATAGGTTGTCCCTAGATGGCGCCGTTCTGATTGGTAGACACACAAGAATAGGTGATTATTCCAGGATTTCGGATTCAAACGTCGACAATTTCTGCATGCTCGGTGAACATGTGAATGTGGAAAGGTCAGCAATTATGGACGCTGCAAAGATTGGAGATTACGCCCATGTGTCAGACAGCATTCTAGGCAGGAAAGTTGTCGTAGAATCGACTCGTGAGAACCCTACTTACATTGAATCAACTTCGGTGATAGGCAACGCTGTCCACATCAGCAAGGGGTGTAGGCTCATAAAAACCAAGGTCGACCCAGGTTTAAAGATTCCACCATGTATGATATATAACGATAAATTCCTGCAGAACTACGAAGATGTAGTTAAATTAGCATCCTAGCGCCCAAGTAGAAATGTTGGCGCGCGCGATCATTTTTTGGCTCGTTCCTTTGCTGGCTCATATTCCTGACTGTGGAACAATGGACTGGAAATTATTAGATCTGCTGTCGCCCTGTTACATGCAGTCGGCACATTATACAAGACAGCTATTCTAAGAAGCGCTTTAACGTCTACATCGTGAGGAAGAGATTGCAAAGGATCCCAGAAGAAAATCAGGTAGTCCAATTTTTCGTTGGCAATCAAAGCGCCAAGTTCCATGTCTCCACCGTAAGACCCGCCTTTAAGTAAAGTGACCTTTAGATTAGTTTTCTCCATTATTTTCTTCCCAGTATCTCCAGTTGCATACAAGTTGTGAAGAGCCAAAGTTCCTCTGTTGAAATCAGCCCACTCCACCAAATCGTCTTTTTTATTGTCATGCGCAACCAACGCGATGTTTCTTTTGGGAATCAAAATATCACTTCAAATAAAGCCGAGTGTGCTCTAATAGTTTTAAACGTTTCTTAGCCGCCAATCTAAGTCTTTTTGATTTGTTCTTTTATTTCCTTTGCTATTACAATCATGGATTGGAGAGCTGGGTACTAATGCGCGCGCTCGCTTTACTACAAGAAGAATGGCTCATAGGCCCTCGCACTAATTCTTTCTAGGCTAAGCCTACGCTTTTTTGCTTTCTTTTACGGCGTGCTTGTTCCTTGTGCTTTTGCTTTCTCGCTTTCCCCTTGGCTGGCAAATTTCTTCACTGGATGGATGTATGGCACGGTAGAGTTAAATGTGTTATGGGGCTCGCTACTATTACAGAAAGAACGAACCAAGCGCGCGTACGCGCTATTTTGGCAACAGGTTTATTTTGGAAAGGATGCTATTGACAATTGAAAGGTGAGGTGACAGAAGACGAGTAGAAAACAGAATCCCAGTAAAAAAGAAATGAATGTGAGCAAACAGAAGGGTCATCAAACGAGGAGAACTCGTGGGGGAAAGAAACAGAAAAGAAGATGAAAACGTAATTTCGGTATAGCCATAAGTTTCAATGTTGCACGCGCATTCATAAATAGGCTTACTCGATGTCCAAATTGCTATAGCAATAGAGATTGGTTTGAAAAGGTTGAGCGTGAGTAAGTATGCCAACAGTATCAAGAAACATAGGATTAACTTCTCAACATATCGTAAGCCCTAGAGAAGAAGACGACCTGATTGACATTACTATCCAAAATCTAAGTTCAAACAATGTTTATGTTCTTTCTGCTCAGAATCAGACCGTAAGCGATGGCATTAGGATAACGCCTAATGGCACTTACACGAATGACAAAAGGCACTCTTCTATTTGGTTAATCGCTGACGGAGATTCAAGCGATGTTAGAGTCCATCATGAACTGTATAAAGCTGGGGCCCGTCACAAGCGTAGACGCGGTGAAGCAAATGTTTCATGTTTTTCGAAGAAGAGGTGACTAAGGCACGCGCAAGAAGTGGCCACATACAAGCGGAAACTGTATGTTTCTTGAATTTTGAGCTTCACTAGAAAAAGGAAAGGGAATTTGTATAACTACCCATGCTTTTGTTTCTTTAACGCCTTTGCAACTTCACAAAGGATATCAGTGGCACTTACATCAATTACGGGTATTTTTGCGTTTATTTCTTTTATTTGTATGACTCCCTCGTATTTAGGCATCAAAGCCCATTCCACAGCATTCCAATGTACCTTCCCTTGCAGCAACTCTCTACCAACCTCATCTGTAGATGGCATAGATAGAAAACGAAAAGCAACGCCTTCAGCCCATCTAAGTGGCTTCGCAAGCCCACCAGGTTGCACACCAATACTGCAAAGCTTTATCAAGTCTGGCAAAGAGTAGTGGATTGATTCATGAATTACTATTTCTTCCCAAGGTTTGAATGTGATTTTAGCCAATATCAACACTCCCGTTATTCCATTAAGAACTTTGGTAACTTAAGAGCTATGTAAGGTTTATGGAAAAAAGGAGCAACTAATAAACTCATAATCCTTGAAAACAAGCATAAAATGTGAAAGGGTTAAGTGAGGAGAAGAGTAAGATTGTTGCGCGCATTATTTCAATAAGACTTCTAATATAATCTGGTGACGCAAAGCGTCAATAATGTCTTCCTTCTTTATTGCATCTTCCATAGCATCAAGTTCTTTTTGTATGGTCTTTCTCATTGCTTCGTTAATCCGTTTGCTAAGCTCCCTCTTTCGTCTTTGATATAATCCGTCTAGTTCTCTTAAAAGCCTAAAATAACGTTCCGACCAAGACTCTTCCTTTGGCATAAAAATATATGTAATGAAGTTTCTACATAAAAGTTTTATTACATCGTTGCTGAAACATGCAAACAATAGAAATACGCGCTAACTACAAATGTCGGGGCACCTATCCTCATAAAAGACTGTCTTGCAATGGAATATTGGAAGGGCAAGAGATTAGGTGACAAAGGTGAAGCGGAAACAAGGCTATAAACGCGGGCACTCAGTAGCACTTCTAGTAGGTTTTGAGAATGACCATGCGGTTCTGTGGCAGGTATTTACTCATGTCGTAAAACTGCACCTTACGTTGGAGGTTGGCGGAAAGAGGACAGATCAGAGGGTTCTATATAATTTTCACGAATCTGTGGTTGATGCGTTGAGACCAGTGCTCAAGGAAGGGGTTAGAAGCATCGTGGTCACAGCTCCGAAGAAAACCACCTATGCCGCAGACTTTCTGGACCACGTGCAAAACCATCACGCGTATCTAATTCAATCGAAGAGGCCGAATAGGGCAACTTTCGCCGAGCTAATCGGCTCCGCTGACCAGCCTCACAGGGTGGCCGAACTGGTGAAAACCAAAGAATTTCGCAAGCTAATCGCAGAGACAACCTCAGAAGAAGCTGATCACATCGTCAACGCATTTGAGAAATATCTTTACAGCACCGACAGTAAGTCGGTTGTCTTGTTTTCGCTCAAAGAAATCGAAGACATGGTCTATGACCGAGAGAGGCACAATAACTTAACGGAATATCTGATGCTCACAGACAAGTATCTTGCTGACAGCGAGGACAAGAACAGGATTCATAGGTTATTGCAGATTTCAAAGAATAGAAAAGTGAAGACAAGAATAGTCAACGCGGAAACGCCAGCAGGCAAGCGAATCAGCCAGTTCGGAGGCATATTTTTTTTCACTATGCCAACCAAATAGCGACATAGATGACCGAATAAAGATCTTTCATAAGATACTCAGGGATCAAGCTTGGAATTCGCAAGCTCCAAATTTTAACACATACAGAGGTTTGCTTCCTCATTTAACAGTAAGGTAACCATTTTTTCTCAGCATGTCAGCTTGACTCCTTGTGTAACGCCAGGTAACGTCGCCTCTTTTGTCAGATTGAAAATCCCATGGAGAAACAAGAACCACGTCTCCTTCTCTTATCCACACCCTTCTTTTCATCTTGCCTCTTATCCGGCATAGGCGTTCATTACCGTCTTGGCATTTTACTAAAACTCTGTCAAAGCCCAATAGTTTTATGGCTATGCCAAGCACATCATTAGCGGATGGCAACACCATGTCACTAATTACTTCTTCGCTGAGGACTTTCTTCTTACCCAAATAGCTACCTCAACTATCACTTTCGCTATAGAAGGGGTTAATCTTCCTTAAAAATATGTTCGTGCTTAAGGTCAAATTGCATAACTACATTTTGATGATTTGTGCATGCGGAACGCCAGAGATTTTTATGACTGCTTCTGGGTGAATCAAACCTTTCTCTACTGCTTTTTTCACGATTCTATGTCCAACCATGTTTACGATTGTAGACTGCTCCATGAGGTCTATGGCTTCTTCCATACTCACTTTTAGTCCCTTATAGAATTCTTCCCGTATTTCAAAGACAATTTTTCCTTCACAAAGAACCTTACCCAACAGATCAGCGTCACATGTAGCCAAAAGGGTGCATCTGCCCCATTTCCGCATTTTCACGTACACTTGCAATGGTTTCACTTACACAAGTCTTATTGATGATCTTGCGCCACATGCTTCACATACTAGGAACGTAAACCGTTTTTCTTTAACTATTTTCGTGTCAGGACGTTTGCAAACTGGACAGACAACGAATTCGTTAACATATCTTTCGATCAAACGTTCAATAATGTCGCTTCGAAACTTTCCCTGAAAAATCGCGCGACTACCATCTAAACCCGCCTTCGTAGCCATCTCTCTTGTCAGAAACTTTAGCAAATGATCTTGTTCCCGGTTAAACATGTTACAGATTTCGCCAAAATTGTGAATTATTGTGCGCATACCAATTGTGGACGAGCGAACTCTAGGAATTTCAAAGCGCTCATGCTTAGAGACTTGTTGAGGAAGTTGCGAACGAGCCCGTTCTAGCATTTCTTTGTAACTAGTTTTCATTTAAAGTCCTTCAAACAGTTTTAAGCCTAATGAACTTGTACCCTCTAAGATATGAAATTATCATTTAAATATATTAATGTAGAGCCGAAAGGTTCAATACTGAAAAACCTTAAAGAAAAAGAAACTTCAGAATACATCCCTATTCAGTGGTGAAAACTTGGGCTCATCTTTCATTCATCCTTACATTCCAAATTCTATCCCAGAAATAAAGAGACAGATAATGAGAGAAATTGGAATCAAAGACATTGCAGAACTTTACAGCGATGTCCCATCAAAGTTTAGATTAAAGAAAAAACTGAAACTGCCAAACTCAATATCAGAGCAAGAGGTAGAGTCATACGTTGAAAAACTTTTGTCTAGGAACAAGACTTTTCAGGATATGCCCATATTCTTAGGCGCAGGCTGCTGGCCCCACTATGTGCCTGCCGCAGTTGAAGAAATCATTCATAGAACAGAATTCCTTACATCATACACGCCATATCAGCCAGAAATTTCACAAGGAATTCTACAAGCCCTTTTTGAATATCAAAGCATGATTTGCGAAATCACTGCTATGGATGTTGCCAACTGCTCCATGTATGACTGGGCTTCTGCCTTAGGCGAAGCTGTTAGAATGGCAGTTCGGTTGACTCATCGCCAAGAAGCGCTGATCCCAAGAATAATTCATCCAGAAAGAACTGATACGCTACGAACTTACACTGAACCCATAGGATTGCATGTAAAAACCGTGGATTATGACAAGGAAGCGGGGCAACTTAACCTTGAAGACTTGAAATCAAAGATTTCGGAAAAAACTGCAGCCGTTTACATAGAAAATCCTACTTATCTTGGCTTTATAGAAACGCAAGTTGAAGATATAGCCCAAGAAGCTCATCACCATGGAGCCTTATTCATCGTTGGAGTAGACCCAATTTCACTTGGTGTGCTAAAACCACCTGGCGAATATGAGACAGACATTGTTATTGGCGAAGGTCAACCGCTAGGAAATCACATGAATTATGGTGGACCACTACTTGGCATATTTGCCTGCAAAGATGACATGCAAGTGATTAGACAAATGCCAGGACGCGTCATCGGAATGACCACAACATTAGACGAAAAAAGAGTTGGGTTTTGCAATGCCTTGCAGACTAGAGAGCAACACATTAGAAGGGAAAATGCGACCTCGATCATCTGTTCAAATGAAGCATTATGCGGAGTTGCAACTGCAGTTTACTTAACTCTTCTCGGACCAAAAGGATTGGAGGAACTTGGAAAAACTATAATGAGCAAGGCACAATATGCCATGCAACTCTTAAGCAAAATTGACGGAGCTAAAGTGCCCCTATTCAAGTCTGTCCATTTTAAGGAATTCACAGTAAACTTTAACAGAACCAAAAAAACCGTTAGCCATGTCCATGAGCGACTTCTTCAAAAGGGTATTCATGGTGGAAAAGACATTACAAAAGAGTTTTCAGAACTTGGCGAAACTGCACTTTACTGCGTCACTGAAATTCATTCAAAAGAAGAAATCGATAATCTCGCTGATACTGTGAAACAAATCGTAGAAGAAAGGTGATTGTAATGTTTAGGCAAGCTCGTTGGGATGAAAAAGTCATTTTCGACTTAGGATTTGCTGGGCGAAGAGGCTTTGCTGTACCCAAAATCGAAGCTGAAGTTAAAAACTTGGTAGGCAATGTTGAGGCATTGATTCCTCAAAAGATGAAGAGAAAAACACCACCGAATTTGCCTGAGCTTTCCGAAGTGGAAGCAGTTAGGCACTTTATACGTTTGTCTCAAATGAATTACTGCGTAGATTTGGGCTTCTATCCGCTTGGAAGCTGCACAATGAAATATAATCCCAAAATCAACGAAAAACTTGCGAGACTGCGGACTTTAAGCATGATTCATCCATACCAAGATGAAAGCACGGTTCAAGGCATACTAGAAATATTATACAAGCTTTCGAAATGGCTTGCAGAAATTACAGGAACCTATGAAATAAGCCTACAGCCTGCTGCAGGAGCCCATGGAGAATTTTTGGGCGCCTTAATCATGCGAGCGCACCATAAACTAAATAATGACCATGAGAAACGAACCGAACTCATAGTTCCCGATTCTGCACATGGAACAAATCCTGCAAGCGGAACCATGGCTGGATTCAAAATTATAGTTGTTCCTTCTGACGAAAGCGGCTGTATTGACATTGAAGCCTTGAAAGCAGCGGTTTCGGAGCATACTGCGGGGCTTATGTTGACTAATCCAAACACCTTAGGAATTTTTGAGAGGAACATTGAAGACATTGCCGAAATCGTCCACGATGTGGACGGACTTCTGTATTATGACGGAGCAAACTTGAACCCAATATTAGGGAAAGTTAGACCAGGAGACATGGGTTTCGACATTGTGCACATTAACATACATAAAACCTTTGGAACACCTCATGGTGGAGGCGGCCCAGGCGCAGGACCAGTTGGTGTCTGCAAAGAATTGGAAAAGTTTTTGCCAGTTCCAAGAGTTGTATTCGATGGCAAGCGCTACCATTTGGACTACAATAAGCCACACAGTATTGGAAAGATTAGAAGTTTTTATGGAAATACTGCTGTCCTGCTGAGAGCATTTGCCTACATTCTGAATTTGGGCGTTGAAGGGCTTGAAGAGATTGCAGAGGTTTCAGTTCTGAACGCCAATTATGTGATGAAGAAGTTAAAGGAAATTGAAGGCTTTGAACTGCCCTATGCAGATAAGCGTCCAAGGAAACATGAATGTGTTTTCAGTGTCAAAAACTTATCTAAAGAGAAGGGAATACGAGCCTTGAACGTTTCCAAGAAGATTTTAGATTATGGTATGCATTCGCCAACCACATACTTTCCGCTAATAGTCGAAGAGGCGTTGATGATTGAGCCCACTGAATCCTTTGAAAAAGAAGAGTTAGACAGATTCATCGAAGTAATAAAGAACATCTCTAAAGAGGCACATGAAAACCCAGATAAAGTCTTGGAGGCTCCGCAAAACACTGCGGCAACAAGATTAGACGAAGTTAAGGCATCTCATCCAAAAACCATGATACTAAGTTGGAGAATGTACAAGAAAAAAACCAAGTCTTGATGACATGTAACATACATTCTTATAAATAAGAGGGGCTATCAGATAAATGCTCATGAGACTTTCAAGGAGGCTATTAAAAACTGACTGAAATAGAGAAGAAAGTTAGAGAAGAAGTAGAAAAAGTTGTAGATCCAGAAACAGGACTAACATTTGGCCAAATGAACATGATTACTGACGTGAAGGAGCAGGAACCCGGAGTAGTGAAAGTAGATTTTATACCCTCTAGTCCATTTTGCCCAATCGCCTTCAAACTAGCCATGGACATAAAAAACGCTGCCAAAAAGGTGAAAGGGGTCAAAAACGCTAAAGTGTATTGTCATGGTCATACAATGGAAGAGGCAATCAACCAGTCTGTTAACAAGTGAATACTTGACGATGTGGAGCATTTAACCGAATGAGAGTTACAGTGAAATTCTTCACGGCTCTCCGCGAAATAGTAGGAAAAAGTGAAGAAGAAATCGAATTTTCAAGAGGCACCACTATTAAAGAACTGTTAAAGCATCTTTCTGAAAACTATGGCCAAACATTCAAAGAATACATATACAATGAGAAAGGAAGAACTAAGAGGCACCTTGAATTCCTGATTAATGGCAAAAGTATAACAACTCTGAAGGGATTTGAAACGAAACTTAAAGAGGGAGACAAAATCGCCATTATACCGCCAGTAGGCGGAGGATAACAGGCTAAAGGATTTCAGCCCTCAAATAAGTTGCAAACGTCTTTTCAACCTTAACATCAACGAACTTTCCAAGTAAATTTTCCTTGCTTTTTACAACTATTGGCTTGTAAGCAAAGTTTCTCCCTATCCATGAATTAGAAACCTTTCCTTTTTCATCAACTAGAATTTTTCCTTCCCATTCAGTCCACTTCTTATTTTTTTCCAAAGAAATTTTCTTCGACAATTCAGCCATCTTTCTACTTCTTTCACTTACTTCTCGCATGGAAACATATGGCTTCATCTTTTCCGCAGCTGTGTGTGGCCTTGGAAAAAACTTAGATACATTGACGACGTCGAGGTGAGTCTCTTCTATAAGTTTCAATGTTTTGCTGAAGGCTCTGTCGCTTTCGCCTGGGAAACCGCAGATGACGTCTGTGGCGATTGTTATGTCTGGAATTTCTTCTCTAAAACGATAGATAATCTCCTCAAAATCTTCAGTTGAGTAGAAGCGATTCATATTCTGCAGAACTTCGTTGTCTCCGCTTTGAACGGGCAGGTGCAAGAACTTGAAAACCTTCGCATCCTTATACGCTTGGACGAGTTCATTTAATGATTCTAGTGCATAGTTTGGAGTCATC